>OIAL01000387.1_pt1 | contig 21950 bp, 16 predicted proteins | sample 1580691 | NCBI WGS metagenome assembly OIAL01 (sample SAMEA3882530, study PRJEB24775) | human gut metagenome | biome: human-associated habitat; feature: intestine environment; material: feces | place: Netherlands | collected 2009/2010
GGCACGTCTGCATGACGGCGACCATGCTTATAAGTTGTTTGCCGACCTGCTCCGTCCGTGTGTGGACCGTAAGACAAATATGACGAACGGCGGCGGGACATATCCGAACCTGTTTTGTGCGCATCCTCCTTTCCAGATAGACGGTAACTTTGGCGGTTGTGCCGGTATTGCCGAAATGCTGGTACAGAGCCAGACGGGAGAAATCGAACTGCTTCCCGCCCTGCCTTCCGCCTGGAAAAGCGGCAGTTTCAAAGGACTGAAAGTTCGCGGAGGCGGCGAAGTGTCTGCCAAATGGAAAGAAGGTCGCTTGGCGGAAGCCGGTTTGAAAGCCCTGGTTCCCGGTTCGTTCCGTATTAAACTCCCGGCCGATTCGGCGAATATGGGCATTAAGATCAACCAAAAAGCCGTATCTCTCCCGGTTGTCGACGGCATGTTGAAAGTAGAATTGCAGGCTGGAGATCAGTTGGTACTGATGTTTTGATCAATACAGCGGCAACTTGTATATGAACCCTACCGACAAGCGTTGTGTGTTTTCAATGGAAGCACACAGCGCTTTTGCTTTTTCTGTCAGATTGTAAAAGCGGGCTGTTCCGGTGAGGAAGATATGCAGGTTTTCATCCGCCATCGGATAAAATTCGATGCCGGCCTGCAAGCCCCATGCCGTACGGTATTTCCCGTCCGGGAGTTCTCCTTCTTCATCTCCCGCTTTATAGACCGACCCGGTTTCGTACATTCCTTTGGCGAAGGCGTTCCATTTCGGATGAAAGCGGTAATTCATCTCTGCCACGAGTGAAAGATACTGGATGTTACGCAAGCAGATAGAGCTTTCTTCATTCTCACCGGACGGAGGAACCAACTCGGTCAGGATACCTAACGGATCGAGTGAACCGCGTGTGTACATCACATCGAAATAGCCATCGAACGGACCGGTGCAAACGTTGTGTCCGGCCCATGCCATATACATCCATTTCCCTTTGGCCTGTTCTCCGGCTGTGGCGGAGTAGCGGAGATTCAGAACCTCATCCAGATAACTGCTGTTCCAGTTGAACGTGTAGAAAAGCGGAGCACGTGGCTTTTCGATTCCGGCGGGAAGCAGGCCGTAAGCGTCTTCCATGCTCCCGATTCGGTTGTCTGTTACTTGCAAACGTAGTTCCTGGGAAGGAGTTGGCTGATAACCAAGTGTGACTCCTGTAAAATAGCAATCCATGTATTCGTTCATGTCGCTGTATTCATATATAGCATACGGATCGAGGTCATATTCGAACCCTCCCCAGGCTGCATCCTGTTTCCCTAAGGTAATCGTGAATTTATCGTTGAGGTGATAGCCGATCATCGCATATTCGATCGATTCCGGCAGGTTCTCCAGATCCATGCTTTCATTCCCCTGATTGAGGTTCTGGCGGTACCAGTAGAAAAGACGGTCGTTTACTTCGCCGGTCGCCTCGATCTTGATATGGTTGAAACGGAAAGCGGCTTCATCCAGCTTGTGCCCGGTGAAGAAAGTATTGAAAGAAGCGTGCATTTCCAGATCCAGGTTGAATACATTATTGCGCTTGGGAATCTTCGTTACATATTCGAACAGGGAAATATCGGAGGAGTCCCGTTCGGGAATAAATGATTGCGCCTGTACGGAAATAGTGCATAAAAAGCAGGCTGACAGCCAGAATGCCGTTAGTCGTTTCATTGTCGATTACGATTATGTTTGATTCTGGCTGCAAAGATATTACTTTTCTTCCGTTTTGCCGATGTGCTTCATCACCTTCGCATCCAGGTAGAAGATCAGTTCTTCTGCAATGTTGGTGCAATGGTCGCCGAAGCGTTCCATCTTGCGGATGACGCCCGCCATGTAAAGGCCGGCAAGTGCGCTGCCCGGATGCGCTTCGATATACTGGGCGATCAGAGGAGTCGAATCGTGATTGATCTCATCGATGATGTTGTCTTTCAGGAAAATGCGTGACGCGATTTCGGAACTTTCCTTTTCAAAAGCCTCCTGAGCCAATGATATCATGTCGAGAAGTTCGTGTAACATTTCTTCTACGCGTGCGATTTTTACCAGTTCCGGATCGATCGGTTCTCCTTCCGGCAGGTTGACGGAGAAGCGTGCGATACTTTCGGCGAAGTCGCCGAGGCGTTCCAGGTTTGTATTGATCTTGTACATGGCAAGTACGAAACGCAGGTCGATAGCCACCGGTGCGTACAAGGCAATGATATCCTCGCAATCACTGTCGATCTTCAGCTCGAATGCATTCACGCGGCGTTCACGGCTGAGCACTTTGTAGGCCAGTTCCTTGTCTCCGGTCAGCATCGCTTCACCGGCATTGTATATCTGCTGGTGGACGAGTGCCCACATCTCGTTGATCGTATTCTTTAACGCCGCTATTTCTTGTTCAATAACCTTCATGTTTTGATTTATAATTTATGATTTATGATTTATAATTTATGATTTATGGATTATGAATTATGATTTATATGTCGATGATAAATCATAATTCATAAATCATAAATCTTCTCACCCGAATCTCCCTGTGATATAATTCTGGGTTGATTCTTTTTCCGGATTGGTGAAGATCTTACGCGTTTCACCAAATAAAAATATCCTGTCTTGTCGCTTACACGCGCAGCTTGCTGCATGTTGTGTGTGACGATCACGATTGTATATTCCTTTTTCAGTTCATGGATCAAATCCTCGATCTTGCTTGTAGAGATCGGGTCGAGGGCAGAAGTGGGCTCGTCCATCAGCAGGATGGAAGGTGAGATGGCCAATGCCCGTGCGATACAAAGGCGTTGCTGCTGGCCGCCGGAAAGAGCGAAAGCTGAATCTTTCAGCTTGTCCTTGACTTCGTCCCAGAGAACGACCTGTTTCAAGCTTTTGACTACGGTTTCTTCGATGTATCCGTTATCCTTAATGCCGTTTACGCGTAGACCGTAAGCCACATTTTCAAAAATTGTCTTCGGGAACGGGTTCGGTTTCTGAAACACCATCCCGACGTTTTTACGGAGCGTATCGACTTTTTCCCCTTTGCTGTATATGTCCCGCCCGTCGATGAATATCTTACCCCCCAGACGTGTGTCGGGGATCAGGTCATTCATGCGGTTGATGCAACGCAAAAACGTCGACTTACCGCAGCCCGAAGGGCCAATGAAGGAGGTGATGGCGTTTTTGGCGATGTTGAGGTCAAGCCCCGTCAGCGCATGAAAGTCACCGTACCAAAAGTTGAAATCCTTGGCCGTAATGGCCGCTTGCTCCAGCGTAGGAGCGGACTGATAGACGGACATGGGACTCCTTAACTAGCGACGCTTGCGCGACAGGAAGCGCGCAAACAGGTTGAAGGCCAGAATGATCACCATCAGCAAGAGCGCGGTGCCGTAGGCTGCGTTCATGTTGATGCCGTCGTTGGCAAGCAGGTACAGATGAACCGTCATGGGGCGGCCGGAATCGAGCGGCGAGATAGGTAGATTGATGGCCTGGCCCATGGTGTAGAGCACCACCGCGGTCTCGCCAATGGCACGGCCGATGGCGAGGACGATGCCCGTGGCAATACGGCCAAAGGCGGAAGGAAGCACGATCTTAGAAACGACCTGCCACTTAGTGGCGCCCAAGCCATATGCGCCCCAACGGATATAGCGCGGCACGGCGCGAATAGCCTCCTCGGTGGTGCGCATGACGATAGGCAGCATCAGAAGCGCCAGCGCCAGGGCAGCCGAGACCATCGAAAGGCCCAGGCCCATGGCCTCGACAAACAAGGCGTAGCCAAAGAGACCCATAACGATGGAGGGCACCGAGGCCAAAGCATCGGCAGCATAACGGATGAGCTCGACGACCTTGCCCTGTTTGGCGTACTCGGCCAGATAGACGGCCGCTAGCACGGCGACCGGCGTACAGATGAGCATGGCGAGCGCCGTCACGTAGATGGTCGAGACAATCGTAGGCCAAATGCCGCCCTCGGCGTTGACACCCTGGGGCCAACCGAAGATAAAGTCGAGCGAAATATGCGGTAAGCCATTAACAACCACGTAGGCGATGATAGCGACCAGCACAAGCGTGGTGATGTAGGCCGCGGCGCGGAACACGCCGAGCATGATCTTGTTTGACAGGTCCTTGTTGATACGGCCCTTCTTACCGTGGGAAAGGGCACGCTTGATGCGCTCGCGCGACGAGGTCGTATCGACCGTCGTGTCAACGGAATCGGACATAGCCTACCCCCTCTTCTTCTTGGAAATCAGACGGACGATGCCCACCAGCATGGCGGAGATGATAAACAGGACCACGCCCATGCCGAACAGCGCCGAGCGGTGCAGGCCCGAGGAATAGCTCATGTCGAGCGCGATCTGGCTCGTGAGCGTCGAGATGGGGCTCGCAATGCTGTCGGGAATAACCGGAGCGTTACCCACGACCATGAGCACGGCCATGGTCTCACCGATGGCACGGCCCATACCCAGCACGATGGCATCCACGATACCCAGTTTGGCGGCAGGTAGCACGACCTTATAGATGGTCTGCCACTTAGTAGCACCCATGGCATACGATGCCTCGCGAATGCCCATGGGAATGGAATTGAGGGCATCGATGGTAAGCGTCGTGATGGTAGGGACGATCATGATGGCGAGCACGAACCACGCTGTCAGCGCACCAAAACCAAGACCACCGGTCAGTTGTGCGATAAACGGGCGGATGATGATCATGCCGAAAAAGCCGTAGATGATAGAAGGGATGCCGGCCAGCAGGTCGACGGCAGGGCTGATGAGCTTGCGCACGCGCTTGCCGGCGATCTCGACCAGGTATACGGCCGTACCCACACCTAGCGGCACGCCCATGGCGAGCGCACCGACGGTCACCAGACCTGAGCCGGCAAGCAGCGACATGATGCCGTAGTGGCCCTCAGAGGGCGCCCACGTAAAGCTAAAGAAGTCCGCCAGACCGATGTCGGTAAAGACGGGCAGCGCCGAGTACGTGGTAAAGACAAAAATCAGGATGACGGTAACGACCGCCAAGAACGCGCAGGCAAAGAAGATCCACTGCAGCGCCTTCTCCTTGATATAGGTACTGCGCGATACGAGCGCCAGCTCGCGCTTCTTGGGCGTCTGAACATTCTGCTCAGTCTGGGAGTTTTCCTGTGCTTCCATGCTACTCACTCCCCTTCTCGTCGTTGGTGACGGGGATAAAGCCCGCCTCGCGAATCTGCTTGTCCATCTTTTCGGACGTCACGTAGTCGATGTAATCCTGCGCCTGCTGCGAAGGCGCACCCTTCACAAAGAAGTAAAGGTCGCGCGAGATGGGATAGCCGCCGCTCGCGACCGTCTTCTCGGACGCCTCAACATGATTGACCGAGACGGCCTTGACCGAGGTCTTGGCGTTGAGGCTATCGACGAAGCCCAGCGAAATGTAGCCAATGGCACCGCGCGAACGAGATACCACGTCGCGCACCTGGCCCGTGCCCGAAAGAACGGCCGAGCGGCGATCGAACGGGGTGCCGTCCATCACGATGGTGCGAAAGGCCTCACGCGTGCCGGACGCCTCATCTCGGTTGATAACCTGAATCCTCAGGTCCTCGCCACCGACTTCTTTCCAGTTGGTGATCTTGCCGGCGTAAATATCGCGGAGCTGCTCGGTCGAGAGGTTATCGACCGGGTTATCGTCGTTCACGATGACCGCGATACCGTCGTGGGCAATGACGATGGGAGTCAGGCCCAGATCCTGTTCGTCGGCATTGAGTCCACGGGAGGAGCTGGCGATATCGGCCGTGCCGGCGCTGACGGCCTCGATGCCAGCGGAAGAACCCAAACCGGAAACGAGCACGTCGATGCCGGTCTCCTCCTTAAAGCCCTCGGCCGCAATCTCGGCGATAGGAAGGCAGGTCGTGGAGCCGGCGACAGTAATGGAAGAGGTAGAAGATCCCGAAGAACAGGCGCACAGCGTAAGTGTAAGCACAGCGGCGCTCAGGACCGATACGATCTTTCTCATAGCATCACGCCGATCGCAGCATGGCGCCCACAGGTGCCGTCCTCGTTACGGTAGGAATAAAAGCGGTCGTTCTGACGCACAGTCGAAAGCTGGGTATCCACGATATTATCCGCGTCGACACCGACATCTACCAGCGCCTCGCGAATGGCAGCGGAAAGATCGAGCATGCGAGAGGCACTCGCATCGATGCAAGAGAACTCGGCGGCAAAGCGATCCATGAGTTCCTGGGATACCTCATATTCGTCACCCAAGATATGGGGGCCAATATAGGCGGAAACGTTGCTCGCATCGCAGCCGGCAGCATCGCAAAGCGCCTGGCACGCCTTGGCGGAAATACGTGCAATCGTGCCCTTCCAACCGGAGTGCACCACGGCAAATCCGCCGGGGGCCACCAGCACCACGGGAACGCAGTCGGCAAAGCAGAGCAGCACGGGCACGTTATGCGCCGTGCAGACGATGGCATCACAGCCCTCGGCAATCTGCTCGCGAACGTCCTCAAGGTCATCGGCGCCGTTCGAGGTCACCGCAACGATATGATCACCATGGACCTGATTGGGAACGAGCAGGTTGTGCTCGCACTCGGCGGCACCCATAGCCTCGAGCGCACGACAACGATTTTCTTGAACAGCAAAGGGGTCATCGCCAACATGCGAGCCCAAGTTGAGTGAGGAGTACGCATCTTCGGAAACGCCACCGGCGCGCTCGGTGAAGGCAAAGCGAACATCGGATGTCGCGCCCTCCACCAACGTAACTCCATCATGGTCGACACGCGAAACTTTGTCCGCACGTGCTGCCATACTAAAGCCTCCTAATAACACAAGTACCGCGGCATCGCCGCTACAGCCCGCGTTTATACGGCTGTCATACTTCTCTAAAAGGATACCTGCTGCGCTGGAGGCAATCGTAAAGGGAACGTAAAGAGATTGGAGGTTCTAGTTTACAAAGTCGAAATAAAAAGGGCGCGTCCATACGGACACGCCCCTGTGCACAACAATGCAAAGAACGACTTAGAAGCTACCGCGCTTCAGGAAGTCGGGAAGCTCGAACTGATCGTTGCCGAAGTTAGGAAGCTCGGTGCCACCGACGTTGCGGGTCGGAGCGGCCTGAGCCGGGCTCGTGGCAGGAGCGGTGCGCTGCGGCTCAGCGGAGGCAGCGGCCTTGCTCTGAGACTGCTGAGCAGCAAAGAGCTCGTCCTGACGGTTGACGTTGGAGTCGGAGAAGCCCGTAGCGATGACGGTGATACGCACCTGATCGCCCAGGGACTCGTCGACAACGGTACCGAAGATGATGTTGGCCTCGGGGTCGACGGCGTTGGCGACAACGTCGGCGGCGTCGCTGATCTCCTGGATGCCCAGGTCCTTGGAACCGGCGATGGAGAGCAGCACGCGCGTGGCACCATCGATGGAGCTCTCGAGCAGCGGGCTGGAGATGGCCTGCTGGGCAGCGTCGACGGCACGGGTATCCCCAGAAGAGGTACCGATACCCATCATGGCGGTACCGGCCTGCTTCATGATGGTCTTAACATCGGCGAAGTCCAGGTTGATGATACCGGGGACGGTGATGAGGTCGGTGATGCCCTGGGTGCCCTGGGAAAGGACGCCATCGGCAATCGCGAAGGCCTCGAGCATGGTGGTCTTCTTCTCGGCGATGTCGAGCAGCTTATCGTTAGGGATGACGATCATGGTGTCGACGCAATCGGAGAGGGTCTTAATGCCCTCCTCGGCGCTCTTCTTGCGCTTGCGGCCCTCGAAGGTGAAGGGCTTGGTCACGACGGCGACGGTCAGCGCACCGACCTCGTTCATCGCGATATCGGCAACGATGGGAGCAGCGCCGGTACCGGTGCCACCGCCCTCGCCGCAGGTGATGAACACCATGTCGGCGCCAGCGAGCGCCTCGGCAATGTCGTCGCGGGACTCATCGGCAGCCTTGCGGCCAACCTCGGGGTTGGCGCCGGCGCCCAGGCCGCGGGTAAGGTCGGTGCCGATGTGCACCTTGATATCGGCATCAGAGATCGCGAGTGCCTGAGCATCGGTGTTGATGGCAACAAACTCGACGCCGCGGATGCCCTCTTCGATCATTCGATTGACCGCGTTGGTACCGCCGCCGCCGACGCCGACCACCTTAATGACGGCAAGGTAGTTGTTGATCTCTGTCTCGTGCATGTCGGTCCTCCGAACAAAGGTTATAGCCATAGCATGGGTCGACCCCTGCGCACATTAACCTTCAGGTTGAAAGTAAATGCAAAGGTAAACCGTATTATGTTTGCACATTATGAACGTATCAGTCAAATAATTGACCGTGAAAACCAAACAAACCAGATAAACGGCGTGGTATGGCCCCTCAACAAAGCATCAACCAGCGCTATGAGGTCGGAGCGTTCCTAAATGTATAGTTACCCGGAGAGCGCACATTGATATACGTTACGCCCTCTACCTGCGAAAGCAGCTTGGTGACTACGCGCTCCTTCTTGACGATATCGTTCGAATCGCCCAGCGACACCTCAATGCCGTTATTGAGGTTTGCCGAGATGGCTTCGACCGAAGGCGTGGAAATATCCTTGACTTGTCCCAAGAACTCGCTCGAAAAACCACGCACATAATCCAAGCCAGCCTTAACGGCCTTGGAGCTCACCGCCTGGCCGGAAACCGGAGCGACATCCGCCGAGACATCAGTCAACAACACCGCGCCATAGTGCTTAGCGAGCGCCAGCGCGGCATCAATGCCGGTCAGGGTATTTGAGCCCTGCCCCGTCGTGATGACGTTGCCCTGGTCATCCACTTCGACCGACGTCGACAGCGGGGCGATCCAGGTGTCATCATCCCCGATGGCCCAGGCAAGGTCATCGGAGCTGATATAGGCAATTGCAATGACCTTGCGCTCCATCGGCGTAATGATGAGCGTATGTGGGAACTGACGTTGGACATCCACGCCCGAGACCCACGGGTTCTGCTTGAGGTCCTCGGTAATCTGGTCGGGATCGACGTTAAAAAGCGACGTTCCCTCGGGCAAATCGATCAGCTGGATAGCATCGTGCTTCGTCACATGCTCGCTTCCTTGAATCTGAATATCAGTGGCGGTAAACAATCCAGAGTTAATCACCACGATAGCAACGACGACGAGCACGGCCAAGACGGCCAAAACGCCGCCCACGATTTTGCCTTTGCCTGTAACGACAGAAGCGGCGTCTGATGTTTTATTTGCCATCGCCCTAAGTGAAGACAACGGGTTGACGCCTTTTTTACCCGAAGGCTTCTTGGCGGTAACCGGCACCGATGTCAGCGAGCGCGGTTTCGATGCGCCCAGCGTGCGACTCGGACGCGCCGCCTTAGTTCCTGTCGAGGGCTTAGGAGTTGCCATAGGACGGGCAGGCTTGGCGCCCATAACAGGCTTTGACGTCACCGAGGGACGCGAGGACTTTTTTGCGGCCGGACGATTACCGAGCTGCGAGCCGACAACCGGACGACTGGTCTGTCGAGCATGCCCGACAGACTTAGAGTGCGCGACGGTATTGCGTTGAGGTTTGGCAGGCGCGCCGGAACGCCCTCCGGCGCGGCGGAAGGTGGGTTTCGATACTCTAGAAGCCGAGGAATTTAACTTCCGGTCTGAGCTCGATGCCATACGCCTCCCTCACCTTTCCGTGCACATGTCTGATAACCGCGGCAACGTCATCGGCCGAGGCAGTTCCGTTATTAACGATAAAATTAGCGTGAACGGGCGAAACTTCCGCGCCGCCAATCGAAAAACCCTTTAATCCACAATCCTCGATAAGCTTGCCCACACTCGCATCGGGCGGGTTGCGAAAGACCGACCCGCAGGATGCGCGACCCATGGGCTGCGTACGCTTGCGCCTCGTCAGGTACCGTTCCATGCGCTCGCGGATGTCGGCCTTGGGCGCCGGTTTAAGCTTGAGCACGCACTCGAGGATGATCTCATTGCGGGGAAGGCTACATTCGCGGTAGCCCCAAGTGATCTCGGACCCCGCATAATGCTTGATACCGGATGCCGGGTCAAACGTTACGACATCCTCAACCAGCGAGCCAATCCACTCGGTCCGTGTGCCGGCATTCATAGATATCGCACCGCCGACCGAACCAGGGATGCCAACGGCAAACTCAAGGCCCGAGAGGCTACGCGACAGGGCATCGTTGACCAGGCGCGCAAACATCACGCCCGCACCGACCGTCAGCGTACAACCGTCATCGGCAACAACCGTGCGCTGAAACTCACGTCCGAGCGAAATGACGGCGCCGCGATAACCGCCATCGGCAACCAGCAGATTGGAGCCCTTGCCGATGATGACCCACGGCACCTGCTCGCGATCGAGCACCGCCACGGCGCGGCGGAGGGCATGATAGCTATGGCACGTCACAAAGAGGTCGGCCTTGCCGCCGATACGATAGCTCGTATGACGCGCAAGGCGCTCGTCCTCGATCACATCCGTGTCGATCATGCCCGAGAGCGCCATGACGGCGTTAAACAGACCCATTAGACTTAAGCGTCTTTCTTGGCAGTCAGATACTCGATAAACTCGGGACCGACGGTCGTAACGTCACCGGCACCCATAGTGAGCAGCAGGTCGCCCTCGCCCACCATCTGCTCGAGCTCCTGATTGAGCTCAAGACGGCTGGAGCAGTACACGACCTCCTTGCCAGGATGCTTGGCGCGCACGGTATCGGCGAGCATCTTAGAGGTGACACCCGGGATGGGCATCTCGCCAGCCGAGAACACATCAATCAGCAGCAGTTTATCGGCATTGGCAAATGCATCGGCAAAGTCGTCGCACAGGGCCTGCAGGCGCGAATAGCGGTGCGGCTGGAACACGACGTCGACGTGCTTGTAGCCCAGCGACGAAGCGGCAGCAAGCGTCGCCTTGATCTCGGTGGGGTGATGGCCGTAATCATCGACCACGGTGATGCCATCGATATCGCCCACGTGGGTAAAGCGGCGGCGAACGCCCTCAAAGCTCGAGAGCGCCTTGGCGGCGGCGTCGATGTCAAGGCCCAGGACATGGGCGACGGTGAGCACCGCCGTGGCGTTGAGCATGTTGTGGCGACCGGGATTGCTCTTGATCTCCACGGCATGTTCAGTGCCATCCTCAAAGCGAACGATAAAGTCACTCTGGATACCCTTGACATCCGGGTGCATGCAGACGATGTCGTTGCTCTCGGCAAAGCCGTAGGAAAGCACGTGACGGCCCGTCGACTTGGCGAGCTCGACCAGATGCGGGTCCTCACCGCAGACGATGACGGTGCCGTCCTCGCCCACCAGGCTCATGAATTTGGCGAAAGTCGCTTCGATCTCCTCGATACCCGAGTAGTGATCGAGGTGATCGGCCTCGACGTTGGTCACAATGACTACGTTGGGGTTCAGGAACAGGAAGGAGCTGTCGGACTCGTCGGCCTCGGCGACAAAGTAGTCGCCCGAGCCGTTCTTGCCGTTCGTGTCATAGCCCTCGACGATGCCGCCGATCAAGAAGCTCGGATCCAGACCCATGCGGTCGAGCATGGTGGCGCACATCGAAGACGTGGTGGTCTTGCCATGCGTGCCGGCAACAGCGACGGTGGTGTAGCCGTGGCCCAAAGCAGAGAGCATCTTGGCACGGGGCCACACGGGAATACCAAGCTCGCGAGCGCGCACGAGTTCGGGGTTGGACTCCGGAATAGCGGTGGAGACAACAACCACGTCGGGCTTGACCTCGTCGATCGTGGCGGCCTCATGGCCCACATGCACCTTCACGCCAGCGCGGGTAAGCTGGCGGATATAACGTGACGTCTTAAGGTCGGAGCCGGTAACGGCATAACCGCGCTCGTGCAGAACGAGGGCGATGCCGCTCATGCCGGCGCCGCCGATACCGATAAAGTGGGCGCTCTTAAACTCGGGCGCGGAGGTTGCAGTCTGGGAATCAGCCATGTGCTCGTGTACTCCTTGCGTAAACACTGCCTGTAACCCGTTAACTGTACCGCACCTACCGCATCAGCGCGAGGGCGACCGACGATATCCCGTCTAACTAACGCAAACCCTCTACCGCATCCGCCAGAAGAGCGGCGGCCCTATCCTGAGCCAGACCACGCGCCGCCTGACGCATGGCGTCGCGTGCCGCCGCGTCATCGACCAGGTGCAGCAGTTCATCGGCAAAGGCAGAACCGCCGATATCGGCATCGGCGCAGAGCACGCCGGCCCCGGCGTCGACCAGATACCGGGCATTGGTGGTTTGGTGGTCGGCCGTCGCATGCGGGTACGGCACGAGCACCGAAGGCACGGCGAGTGCAGCGATCTCGGCCACGCTCGATGCGCCCGAACGCGAGAGCACCAAATCGGCAGCAGCCAGCATATCGCCCATGTTGTCGATGTAAGGCTGGACGCGGTAATGCTTCGCCTCCTCGGGCGTCAGCGCCAAAGCGCGCTCGGTCTCCTCAAAGCCGTCGGCACCCGTCGAATGCAACACATAGAGGTTCTTGCGCGAAAGCAGCTCGTTTTTGAGCGAAGCCACACGCTCGTTGAGGTGCTGGGCGCCAAGTGAACCGCCAAAGACGAGCAGCAGCGTAGCGTCCTCGGGAACGCCAAGTGCCTTGCGGCCGCGAGCGCGATCGCCCTCGATCACCGAGCGACGTACGGGGTTGCCGGTCATGAGCACGTGGTCAGGGTCACCTTCGCGCTCAAAGACCGAACGCGCTGCCGGCACCGAGATGCACACGCGGGCGGCGTGGGAGTTCATCATCTTGTTGGCCAGGCCCGGAACAGAGTTCTGCTCATGCAGCAGATACGGAACGCCCGCGCCCTTGCACCACCCCAGCAGCGGAACCTCGACATAGGCACCAAAACCAATGGCGGCATCGGGCTTGCCGACCTTTGAGAAATGACTGGCGAGCGCACGCTTGGCTTTGTTGACACGCCATAGCGAGGTCAGCGCCGTCCAAGGACGGGAGCGGTCGAAGCCCGTGACCGTAATGGGCACAAAATCAAACCCAGCCTCGGGGACCAGACGACCCTCGAGCTTGCGCGACTGGCCCACGAACACAACGTGGTGGCCACGGTCACGCAGCTCTTCGGCCAAGGCGAGCGCGGGGTTGATGTGCCCTGCCGTGCCGCCGGCTGCAATAGCAACGGTCATTTTATCGGTCATGGTAGTCCCTTCGTACACGCGGTCCCTGGCCGTCGGTACGCAGACGCGCCGACGGGTCTGAGTTCAAATCGATTCGATTATATCCGCCGCCCGCATTGCGAGGAGTGGGGCGCTGAGGACGACCTTGCGGCGCCGTTCGCTGACGCGGGGTCGGTCGCAGAGCCATCCAGGACGGTAAAACCGTTACGCGAAGATCGCTCGCCGCGCACGTGGGGCACGCCGGCGGTACTCTCATCCATAACGGCAAAGCTCTCACGGCGGCGGTCATACTCATCGCGGCGGGCGCTCTCGTACGAAACGCGCAGGATCAACCCGGCAAGCATGAGCGACACAATAATCGACGAACCGCCGTAGCTAATAAACGGCAACGGTTTGCCCGTCATGGGAAACACGTTGAGGATGCCCAGCGCGTTAATCAAAAACTGCACTGCGAGAATGACCGCGGAGCCAGACGCCATAAGCGCGCCCCGGCGATCGGTCGCCTGCTCGGCAATGCGAAACGCCGAGTAGATCAGCATCGCAAACACCAAGAAGAACAGCACGGTTCCGACAAAACCGACTTCCTCGCCAATGATGGCCAGGATGTAGTCATTGTGCGCCTCGGGCAGATACGAGTACTTCATGGTTGAGTTGCCGATGCCACGGCCGAACAGACCGCCCGAGGCAAAGGCCATAATGGCAAGCGTGGCCTGATAGCCGTCACCATACTCGTCGGCCCAAGGGTTCAAGGCAACCTGAATACGCACCATACGGTACGGCTCTGCGACAAGCGCAATCACGATCACGAGAATGCCGAAGATTAGCACGCCGATGATAAATCTGGGGTCGAGACCCGCAAACAACGCCATGCACATGAGGGTCAACAGGATGATCAGGACAGTACCGAAATCGGGCTGGATAAAGATCAGAAAGAGCGAAATGCCAAGGTAGATGCCCATCTTGCGAAGGAATTCGTTGATGTTGCCACCGGGCGAAAAGAAGCGATCAAGCATGATGGCCGAATACGCAATGGCAAATGGCTTTAAAAACTCGGAAGGCTGGAACTGAATGCCGGCGATGTTGAGCCAGCGCGTGGCGCCACGGCTGCCGCTGCCCACCAAGAACACCAGAAGCAGTAGCCCTATCATGCCTATGAGGAAGATCCTGAGCACATCCTCCCCAAACCAGCTGTCCGGCAAAACGCGCACGATGGCAATCAGCGCCAGAACACCGACCACTGCAAACGCGGCCTGTCGGCCCAGAAAAAACGTCGCCGAGCCATTCTCGTGCAGCGCCTCGACCGAAGACGCCGAGTACACCATCAGCAGGCCAAAGCATACCAAGGTAAACAAGCAGGCCATGAATATCAAACGGGGGCGCATGATACGGGCGGGAACGCCGGCAATATAGCGTTCGCTAAACGACTGCCCGCCGCGGCTGGAACGCGGTGTGATGCGCCGTGAGGAAGCACGGTCCGAGTCGGGCATCCTCATACCTTGTCGGGGGCTCTCCTCTCTCACCGCAACCCCTATTCCATTTGTGATTTCGCTGTAGCGGCAAGCTGAGCCACGTAGTCCTTAAACACGCGGCCGCGCTCCTCATAGCCCGAGAACTCATCGAACGAAGAGCAGGCAGGAGAAAGTAAGATCACGTCACCACGGCTCGAAAGCGAACGGGCAACGTCCACGGCGTCGCGCAGGTCATCCGCCTGGGCGATATCCACATCGCCATCGACATCAGCCTCGTCCATAGCGGCGGTGAAGCGCTCGCGCGCATCGCCAAAACAGACGACCGAGCGCACGTTGTCCATAACGACGCGCGCGAAGTCCGTGAGCGGCGTGCCCTTATCGTGGCCGCCGAGCAGCAAGATCACGTCGTCATCGGGAAATGCCGTCAGTGCCTTCTCGACCGCATCGGTGTTGGTTGCCTTGGAATCGTTGACGTAGCGCACGCCGTCAATCTCGCCACACGGCTCCACGCGGTGCTCGAGCGGCTGGAACGAGGCCAGACCGCGGCAGACACCATCGACATCGGCACCGACCGCCAAGGCGGCCGTGGCAGCACACAGGGCATTGATAACATTGTGATGGCCCGAGATCTTGAGCTCGGATGTAGCGATGAGCGGAGTCTCGACACCCTTCAGACGCACGATCATCTTGCCATCGCGCACAAAGGCGGCATCCTCGCCCTCAGGCTCGTCAAAGGCAACCTTGCAGATGCGACGACCCGGCGTGTAGATGTACTCATCGAACTCGTGAATGCCGGCGTCTTCGACGTCGACAACTGCCAGATCGTCATCGACCATATTGTCAAACAGCTTGACCTTGGCAAGCGCATAGTTCTTATGGCTCTTATGCCAGCCCAAGTGGTCGGGAGTGATGTTGAGCAGCACCGCCACTCGAGGGTGGAGCTCGGTGGTCGTAGCAATCTGATAGCTCGAGAGCTCAGCCACAAACCACTCGTTGTGGGCTCGGCCGTCAATCTCGTTGACCGGCGGCTCGCCGATGTTGCCGACAGCCACGCTGGCCTCGCCGGCAGCCTTGAGCAGATAATCAGTTAGCGACGTAGTGGTCGTCTTGCCGTTGGTGCCCGTGATGGCAATCCAGTTATCGGGCGACAGGCGATAGGCAAACTCGGGCTCACCCATAATCTGGGCGGCATGCTCGCGCCCGGCCTTAAAGAAGCCCGAGAATTCCGAGATGCCCGGGCACGTCACGCATACGTCATAGGCGCCCTCGACCTGTTCGGTCCCATAGACAAACGACGCACCAGCAGCCTCGAGCGCACGCGTGGCGTCATTGGGCTCAGAGGTGCCGCCGCCATACACGGTAACGGCGCTTACGCGCTCGGGATGTGCCAGCGCCCAGCGGGCGACATCGAGACCGGATTTGCCCTGACCCAAAACGAGCAGGCTAAAGACATCAGCAAGAGGCATGAAAGACCACTATCCCAACTGGAAGAACAGGGCAAGGCCAACGGCACCAAAGGCAGCAGCGATAATCCAAAAACGGATGACGACCTTGGTCTCGGCCCAGCCCTTCTTTTCGAAATGATGATGGATGGGCGCCATAAGGAAGACGCGCTTGTGCGTAAAGTGGAAGTAGACAACCTGAATCATGACCGACAGGGTCTCAACGATAAACAGGCCGCCGATGATGAGGGAGACGACCTCGGTGTTGGTCATGATGGACGTGCAGGCAAACGCGGCGCCCAGGGCAAGCGAGCCGGTATCGCCCATAAAGATGCTCGCCGGATAGCAGTTGAACCACAGAAAGCCCAAGCAGGCACCGGCACACGCGGTGCAGAAGATGGACAGGTTCACGTCTCCGTGCAAAAACGCCATGGCAGCCATGGCGAGCATGGCAATCATGGAGGTGCCGCCAGCAAGACCGTCAAGGCCATCAGTCAGGTTCACGGCATTAGAAAGACCGGCGATCATCAGCCAGCAAAAGACAATGTAAAGCCACGGGAACGAAAGGCCGCAGATAGCGGTCGAAAGAACACCGAGGTCAATCGTCAGGCCGCCGGGAAACCGAATCTCGGGGGCGACGCCGCACCAGTTGACGGCAAGTACCGTAAAGGTGACACAGATAATGGTTAGACCGATCATCTTGGCATGAGGCGTCAGACCGAGCGAGCGCCCATGCGTAACGGAGGTCAGGTCGTCGATCAGGCCCAGCACGCCGGTCGCCAGCGTGGCGAGCAGCACGAGCACGAGCTCAGTGGTGAGCCTGCCCATCAGCAGGCAGGTCAGCGAAATCGCGACGAGGATGACAACGCCACCCATGGTGGGCGTTCCCTGCTTAACCAAATGACGCTTGGGGCCGTCGGCACGAACCTGCTGGCCGATACCCTCGACCTTGAGCAGCTTGATCCACCACGGCATGAGCAGCAGCGCAATGGCGGCGGCGATGCCAAGCCCCAAAAAAGCCTGATACGTTGGATACGAGGGATTGCCGAACATGGGCTAGCACACACCTTCCACAAAGCGGTCGAGCTCAACAAAGCGGGAACCCTTGACCAGTACAACATCATGTTTTTCAAGCGCGCCGCCCATGCGGTCGAGCACCTGCTGATAATCGGAGAACACCTGGATGCGGTCCTCGTCCATGCCCATCATGCGCGCGGCATCGGCCATAAGCTGGGCCAGCTCACCACCCACGCACGCCAGCATGTCGAGCTTCTTGGCGGCGGCATAGGCGCCCACGAGCTCATGCATGCGAGGAGCCTCATCGCCCATCTCGCCCATCTCGCCCAGGATCGCCATGCGAGACCCCGTGCACGAAAGCGAGCACAGCAGATCGAGACCAGCAGCCATGGATTCGGCGCTGGCGTTATAGGAATCGTCGATGACGCGGGCACCGCTCTTGGCGCGCTTGATCTCCTGGCGGTGCCCGGTGATCGTGAGGCCCCTAAAGGCAGCATCGATCTGCTCGGGCGTCACGCCCAGGCGATAGGCAACCGCGGCGGCCTTAACGGCATTTGGAACGGACTGCACGCCGGGGATGGCAAGCATGGTATCGATCGTCTCACCCTGGCCAAAATCGAGCGTAAAGACCGGACGGCCCTCGTCATCAACACGAATGTCGCAGGCACGGACCTCATCGTCGTCCGAGACGCCGGCCAGCATCACGTCGATACCAGCAGGCTGGGCGAACGTATCGCGAATGAACGGCGTAAAGTCGTCCTCGCCGCCCAAAACCAGCAGCGGCAAGAAGTCGCCGGCGGCGCACATACCCTGGACAATCTCGGCCTTAGCGCGGGCGATGTTCTCGCGGCTGCCCAAAATGCCGATGTGAGAGGTACCGATCTTGCTCACGATGGCAAGGTTGGGATTGGCGGACTGGGACAGGCGCTCAATCTCGTGGAAATGGTTCATGCCCATCTCGAGCACCAGGACCTCGGTATCGGCCGGAGCGGAAAGCACCGTGAGCGGCATGCCGATCAGGTTATTGAAATTGCCCTTGGTGGCCCAGACACGATAGCGCTTGGCGAGCACGGCGGCGAGCACGTCCTTGGTCGTCGTCTTGCCGATGGAACCGGTAATACCAACGACCAGGCAGCCAAGCTCCAGGCGATACGCGTGCGCCAAACGCAGCAGAAAATCCTCGGGATCATCGGTCAGCAGGATGGCGCACCCCTTGTCCTGCGCCAGCGAGACCAGCTCGGCCTCGGGCTCACGCGTCATCACGACGGCGCCGGCACCTGACTGGACGGCACGGGAAGCAAAATCATTGCCGTCGACGTTTTCACCGGGAAAGGCGACGAAAATCGTCCCTTCCTCGACCTGGCGCGAGTCGATAACGCACCCACGGCATACCCGATCGGCTTCTCCCGTCACGGTTCGGGCCCCTGTTGCGGCCGCGAGGTTGTTGACGGCGATCTCTATCATTGCAGCTCCCCTGTAAACCTAATAATGCTATCGGCGTATTGTATCCCAGCGCCGCACATGCGTGGTGCAGGGCATGTGAACACCCTCATATGGGACAACAAACAACGCCCCAAAGATTGTAACCCCCTACTTCGTGTGCGGGATACCCAGCACGTCGAGCGCGTTGGCCATAATGGACTGGAACGGCACCGCAGCGGCATCTGAGCCGCTCGGCGTTCCGTCGAGCGTGATATAGCACAGCACCTTGGGCGATTGTGCCGGTGCAAAGCCCATAAAGGACGACATGTAGTTCTCCTTGAGGTAGCCGCCGTTCTCGTCGGCACGTTCGGCCGTACCGGTCTTACCCGCCACGTCATAGCCGTCAACCGCGCCGCCAACGCCCGTTCCCTCGGACACGACCGTCTGCATGCACGATGTCACCTGGGATGCGGCATCCTCAGAAATCGCACGCTCGCCTTCGCCCCAGTCCTTCTCGTCGCCTTTGCTGGACTTATAGAAGTGCGGTGTCATCATCACGCCGCCGTTGGCGATGCCGCCCACGGCACGTGCGATCTCAATTGGCGAGACGGACAGTGCCTGTCCAAAGCTCATCGAGCCCAGCGTGGCGCCGTCATACTGGTCACGCTCCTTGACGATACCCAGGCTCTCGCCCGGAAAATCGACACCCGAGCTGTGACCGATGCCCCACTTGTCCACATAGGCGGCAAAGTCGTCGGCACCGATCTTGCGCCCCACTAGGACAAAGCCCACGTTGGACGAACGGCGCATCATCTCGCGCACATCCATGGTCATGGCATAGTCGCGCTTGTCGGCATCGGTGACGGTATCGTCGCCCACCTTGATGCTCGCCGGCACCTCAAACGACGTACTCGATCGCACGACGCCCAAGTCGAAGCCGGCGCCCGCCACGAGCGTCTTAAAGACCGAGCCGGGCTCGTAGGCGTCGGTGACCAGGCGCAGATTCATATCCTCGGTCTTGGCATTCTCCAGATCGGTCTGGTCGTAGGTCGGGTACGAGCAGGCTGCCAAAATCTCGCCTGTCGTAGGATCGGTGACCAGCGTCGAGCCGTTCTTGGCCTTAGTCTTCTCAACTGCCTCTGCCAGGGCATCCTCGGCCGCACGCTGGATATTGACGTCGAGCGTCGTCACGATATCAACGCCGTCGACCGCAGCCACCTTTTTATAGGCACCGCCCGCGATATAGCTGCCGTCCCTCGCGCGCTCGCGTACGAGAGAACCGTTCGTGCCGGTCAGAAGCTTGTTGTATTGCTTTTCGAGACCCGTCAAGCCGTCGTTGTCTACATTCACTACACCCAGCACCTGCGATGCCAGATTGCCGTATGGATATACGCGCTTCATGGCCTGCTCAAAAAGCACGCCGGGCAGGTTCTTCTTCTCCAGCGCCGCAACATCGTCTTCGTCCACCTGGCGCTTGATATACACCCAGGTTCCATCGGACTCAACGAGCTTGCGGCAGGTCTTTTTATCGATTCCAGTTGCCTTGACCAGCGCCGACACTGTCTTGTCAACATCCTCGACAAGCTGCGGGTTCACGGCGATGTTGCGACATTCGACCGACGACGCCAACACGTTGCCGTTGCGGTCGTAGATGGTGCCGCGTTTGGCATAGAGGGTCTGCGCAAGCAGGCGGCGCGCATCGGCACGCTCGCGCAGTTTATCGGCTTCGACAATTTGATAGTCGGCAAGGCGAAAGACGCCCAAGCCCAAGCCAAGCCCGATGAAGCCCATGACGGCTTTGCGGCGAGGCAGAGGCGCGCCTGTGAGCCATTCGGTCGACGAACTCTTGCGCGACCTGGTGTTATGCACTTGAGGGCCGCCCGAGCCGCGAAGTCGCGACGCCGGGTCGTTGCCACGGGACCGCCCGGCGTTGTAAGATTGCCGACCCGTTCCTTGATAACCAGAACGTCCCCGCGACGAGGGACGTCCAGAACCGCGGCCCCCATCGGAACCGCGGCGATAGTCATTTGTCATACTCAGCTACCGTCTTGCTACTGAGCGGTCGCGGTCGCGTTGGCGCCCGCGGCTGCATCCTGCGAAAAGTCAAGTGTAACGCTCTCGCTGGGCTCCACCATGCCATAAGCGCCCGCAAGGTCGCGAATGCGCGTGTCGGCACCATAGACCGAATGCATGACCTCCAGGTCGGAGCTCTCATCGGTCGCCTTTTCGAGCGTGCTGGTAAGCTCGGCGTTGCTGTTGAGCACCTGGGCCGTAACGCCGGCGAGCGCCACGCGGGCGACGCCGATCGTCATGAAGATAGCCGCAATGATGCAAAACGTTTTAAGAACGCTCATGAAAACCGGGCTTACCGCCTGGTTTGCCTGACGGCCCGCGCCCGTGTAGACATCAAAGCGCGGCGCGCGCTGCTCACGGGGAGCAACGGGGGCCTGCGGCGTCTCACGATAGGCGGGCATGGCGTTCATATCATAGGCGAGTGCTGCGCTTGAAGTGTTGTAGCCCATGATATGCCGCCTCCCATCCCGAGTACGTTGGTAGTGTGTTTAAGCTTCGTTTATGGTGCGAGCGGGAGGTCCAATATCGCGCGGTCGCGCCTACAGACGCTGCGCCACGCGGATCTTGGCTGATCTCGCCCGAGGGTTGCGCGCAACCTCATCGGGTTGGGCAACCAGGGGTTTGCGGGTGATGACCTTGAGTATCGGCACGTTGCCGCACACGCACACCGGAATCTCCGGCGGACACGTGCACCCCTGGCTCATCTCCTTAAAGTGGTTCTTTACGATACGGTCCTCGAGCGAGTGATACGAGATGACGCAGATACGTCCGCCCGGGTTGAGCCACCTGGTGGCGGCATCAAGCCCTCGTTCGAGCACATCGAGCTCGTGATTGACCTCGATGCGAATGGCCTGGAAACTTTTCTTGGCCGGGTGTCCACCATGCCGACGAGCGGCAGCCGGGATACCCGCCTTGATGATCTCGACAAATTGGCCGGTGGTTTCGATCGGTTCTTGCTCGCGGCGGCGCACGATCTCGCGCGCGATCTGCGAGGCGAACTTCTCTTCGCCGTAGACGCGTAGAATCCGGGCGAGGTCGTGTTCGTTATAGGTGTTGATGACCTCAGCTGCGTTTAAGGTGTTATTACCCGGATCCATCCGCATGTCCAATGGGGCGTCCTCGTTATACGAAAAGCCCCTGCCAGGGATATCGAGTTGCGGTGACGAAACGCCCAAATCGAACAGGAAGCCATCGACCCCGGGCACCTCGGCCGAGCAAAGCAGCTCGTCCAAGTCGCCGAAGTTGCCCTTCAGCAGCTGGTGCGGAACGCCGGGAACCTCGCGGTCCAGACGGGCGCCAGCGGCCTCGAGGGCCATGTCGTCCTGATCGACGCCGAGCAAAAGGCCCGTCTCCCCCACCTGCGCGGCCATCTTTACCGAATGGCCGGCACCGCCAAGGGTGCAATCGCAGACAACGGAGCCGCTCTTTAGCCGCAGCGACTCAAGCACTTCGCCGAGCATGAC
>OIAL01000432.1_pt1 | contig 19986 bp, 19 predicted proteins | sample 1580691 | NCBI WGS metagenome assembly OIAL01 (sample SAMEA3882530, study PRJEB24775) | human gut metagenome | biome: human-associated habitat; feature: intestine environment; material: feces | place: Netherlands | collected 2009/2010
CCGGTCCGGCGGGCAAAAACGCCCCAGCGGGGCGTTTTTAGAGCGCGGGAGAGTCCCCGATGGTGCACCAGAAAAAGCCGCAACGAATGTTGCGGCTTTTTTGTTGCACCATTCCCTACTGTGTAAGGTCGTTTAATGTGACAGTTTCTTGACCGTTCTGCGTATTTAGCAGGACGGTCATTTTTTGTGTGCCGCCTTCTTCGTCAGAAAGATAGATACTGTTTACGAGAATATCAATCAGATAACGGTTGTATTCCAGACTATCAATGTTGCCCTGAATAAAGTTGTTGGAAAAAGAAAATTATTTCGTCCTCTGTCGGTATCCGATGGAGGACTTTTTCTTTTGCAATATTTTGTTCCAACAGCTTCTTTTGCTGCTCGCGCTGTTCAAGGCGGTCTGCCATTGCCTGAGAGTTGCGCCCGGCTTCAATGAGGTCAAGCAGGTTGTTGATGCCTTTGTTCACTTCGCGTAGTTCGCTTTCAAGTTTTAATAAGTTGCCGTTATCCTGCGCATCATTGCAGCATTTGACAACGGCTTTCGCCAGTTCGGGGATATTGTTTGCTAGCAACACCTTTTTAACAGTATCCACAACAGCGGTTTCAAGGACTTCTTTGCCGATGTAGTGTTTTGTACAGCCCTTTTTATTGGAGCGATTGGTGCAAGAATAATACTGATACTTGCTGCCGTTTTTGGAAATGCCGGAGATGCCGGACATGGTGCTGCCACATTGAGCGCAGAACAGTTTAGTTGTAAGTAAATACTGGTCGTTTAGAGGTTTGTTTCTTGCGGGGGCGCATTTGTTCTTTCCGACTTGGATTTGTACGCGGTCAAAGAGTTCCTTATCAATGATAGCGGGAACGCGAATGCCGATGTCTTCCCCTTTGTACAGGCGGATACCGATATACATTTGATTCGTCAGTATGCGGCGCATGACGGAAATGATGAACGGCTTTCCGGCAGCATTGACAGCACCCTGCGCATTGAGTTGATTTACGATTTCGGTCATGGATTTGCCTTGGTCGTACCATGTGAAGATTTGGCGGATAATCTGCGCTTCACCCTCATCAAGAACATAGTGCTTATCTACAACGCGATAACCAAAAACACGCGGTCCGCCGGAAGTTTGCCCCTGCATGGCTGCACGGTGCATTCCGTCTGATACTTTTGCTGCCAGTTCTACAGAGTAGGATTCGTTACCGCCGAGAATAACAGCCTTGATAATGGCGCTGTGACTTCCTTCGGGAATTTCTTCGGTTGCCGAAATTAGGTCAACGCTGTTTTGGTGGAGCAGCCGTTCATATGCGCCGTGGTCATCTAAGTTTCTGGCAAAGCGGTCATAACGCCAGACCAGAACAATGTCAAATAAATGCTTGCTGCTTTCGTAAATCATTCGCTGGAAGTCAGGTCGGGTATCGGTTTTTCCTGTTTTCTTTCGGTCTACATAAGAGCCGATTACGAGCATATTATGTGCGACAGCATAGTCATTGCAAATTTCAATTTGGCGTTCAATGCTTTCTTCGCGTTGACGGCTGCTCGAATATCGAGCATAAATTACGGCGCGTTTTGATTCCATTGTCATTTTACACCTCTTTTCAGTTCTTTCCATTTTGATTTTAACCGTTCTCCAAATTCTTCAGCAGATTCGGTTTCAAAATTCGGAAAGCTATTATTTGCCTGCGCTTGGCGGTAGGTGTTCACATTGATAAAGAACTTGAATTTTTCTTGCTGCATAAGGTTGTAAGTTCTGGTTGCTTGTTCATATTCCGAGTGTGCCCATTCGTTCCAAGTATCATAAATGCCTTGCAACTTCTGCACTTGCGGGGAAGAATCAGTCTTTTGAGAGCGAAGTTCATTGAGCTGTCTGTTATGGTACTGTTGCAAGTAGCGGTATTTGGAGTAATAGGGACTTTTTTTGTTGTTTGCCTTGATGCTTTTATCTTTGCATGATTTGCTGCAATAGAGTTTGTTGCGCTGGCTCATGCGAAAAGCTTTTTTACAGCAGGGGCAGACCGCGACCTGTTTGACAGAATCAGATGAAAAATAAATGTGGTAGAAATCAAGGGAGAGATATTCATACAAGGATTTTACCGTGTATACCAGAACAATTTTGTTATCCAGCAGAACGAAGGAAGTTGTAAACTGGTTGGGCTTGAAAACGGTTTGACCGTCTTCAAGTTCCTCGTGTGTGAACAGATAAACGGTTTTGTCGAATCGCTGTGTGCTGGTATCGTCAGCACCGGGACGTTCTGAAAAAGCAGCGTCCAAATCCGAAAAGGCATACTGAACAAGATTGAGGGTATAGGTCAGGGCTTCTTCGGTGGCAGCCTGTTTACTTTGTGGATAAATATCTGTGCGGCTGTTAATGTAATCTAAAAAGAATTGATTCGCAAGAGGCTGCCCGGAAATGATTTCAATAGCTTCTTTATCTGGACAATTCGACAACTTCAAAAGTTGCTCTTTAGGGGACAAGCGATATTGTGCAAAGTAGTTATAAAAATTTATGGTTTCTGTTCCAATTTCTTGCTTTGAACGAACGGTGGCCTTGTTGTCATATAAGTCAACTTGCAAAAGCATTCCATCACAAAATGTAATGTTCATAGTTCCTCCTAAATATGAGACAACCGAGTGCGTGTAAAATGGCGCGTATGGTTTGACTATCGCGGACATGAGTAAATACTGCTATACTAATCATGGTGATACAACCGAGTTAAATATATTGAAAGTATCACCATGATACGCTACAACTTCGCGAATGTCAAGAGGGCAGTATGGACTTTAGGATGTCAAAATTTGATATTGACCGTATTGCCTGTCTGATGTACCGCGATATTGCGGCGTACATAGACGACCAACGCAAGCAGTCTTCGGATTGTGATGCAGCGGTCAGAAAGGAGGAGAAGCAAAATGCGTCTGAACAATGCGACCATCAAGCAGGTGATTGTATCTCCTGCGACCCTCGGTGAACGTCTCCGCCTGTGCGGTATTCGCCCCTACAACGAGTACATTGACGGCAATCGCACCGACCCGTTCTGGGCTATACTTACACGGTGACTTGCTCCGGCTTTCAGGGCGAACGCCTTGATGTCAAAATTCCGGGCAAGCAGCTGCTGGGTGAAGATGCTTATGACCATCTGGTAAAGTTTACCAACATTCAGCTTGGCATTTATCCCAGCTACATGAAGGGGCAGCGCGGCATTGATGCCGTCAACCTTAAAGCAATGGCCGAGGGTGTAACAGTTATCAGCGGTTAATCGCTGGGCGGTGGCAAGGGCGGGATGCCCCAAAGCGTCTCACCCTGCTGCCGCCTTACTTTTTGCCCTTTGGGTCGCTCGACCGGGCCCACGCCGGACGGGCGGGGAATATTACCTTAGAGCGACAATGAGACATTGAGATAGTGCAGAAATAAGACGTAGAACAGATGAAAAAAGTATCTCAATGAAACGACAAGTTATTGAGATAGAAGCAAGTCATTGAGATACAAAAGGTGGTGATGGCAATGGCAAGGGCACGAGATTTCAACGGTTCAGCAAATGAGACGATTGTGGTTTCACCGAAAGATGTCAAAGGCAAAGTCAAGGATTCCATTTTGGGGAAGAAAGCACGCTTGTGGCTGCTGACAATTAACAATCCTCAAAATCACGGCATCTCGCTTGAACAACAAGAAATTCTTGAACGGCTCAAAGAGGACATTGCGTCAGGGGCAGTTACTTATGTGTCGAGCGTAATGGAGCAAAGCCTGACAACTGATGAAAATGGTAAGCATACGCCACATGGACACATAGCGGTTTACTATCCGCCGCAAACACATGGCGGACATCTTCAAAAGATATTTCCCATGGCGGCACTTCAAAACTGCAATGCAAGCATTTTATCCGTCAGGCAGTATTTGCTAAAAGACCCAACTGGTAAATGGTATCAAACACACCCGGAAAAATTTGGTGAAAAGCTCCCAGACGCAGAAGCTAACTTCTGGGAGTGGGGGCTACTTCCAGACGGCAAGCGAAAAACGCCGGACAGCCCAACAGCAAAGACGCTTGGCGAAGATGTGCTGCAAGCTATCGGTGACGGCAAAAGTGACGCAGAAATCATGACGCTGTATCCAACCATTTGGAACCGCTCCGGCGAATTACGCAAAATCAGATTCTTGATTATGAGCCAAAAGTTCCGCCCGGTGTATCGTGACCTTAATTGCATCTACATTGAAGCAAACTTCCCGCCGAAGCAAATTTACAAGCTGTTTTCTCACACGTCGGATACATACGTTGTGAGTGATTACACGCACCCTTGGGATAGCTATTGTGCAGAAACAACGGTAGTGTTGACCGAATATCTGGGACAGTTCCCGTGGCAGGATATGCGCCGCTTGCTGAGCGGTAACTACTGCACGTTGCCCGCCAGATTTTCAGACGCGGTTGCGTGTTATGAGAACATTATTATTATCTCGCCTTTGCGAATTGACGATTTGTGTAATTGTGGAAAAGGGTATGTGTCCTCTGTATTTACATCTTACCTTACGAACTTCCGCCGCTATCTTGATATTGATGATGTTGGAACTGATTATGTGCTGAATCCCACATCGGGGGATTGGGAGCAGCGTTATCTTCTTTCCCCACACATCGAACCGAAAAAGGAGAACGACCATGACGAATCTGAACAACAATGAATTGAGTGCTCGTACCAACCTGCACAACTTCTGCAATACCGTAAAGGCAGGGCTGCACAATGCAGTCGTGTCTCCCAGCAAGCGCCATGCCTTGCTTGTGCTCCTGCTGCTGGGGGCGGCACTGTGCACGGCAATCTACTGGCCGTACCATCTGCCCGTTTCACTTGTGGGCATTATGTTTGTACCGGCAGAGTTTACCTATTTGTGTTGGGCTGCCGTCAGTGCCGCTGCCGTTGGCTATGTGCCGGGGGCGCTGGAAATGCAACATAATTTTGCTCGCATTGGATTTACGAACAGTGCGGGAGAAGCCCCGTATCTGATTCAAAAAGAACAGCGCGGCAATGCCGTTATACTGACATACCACTGCACGGGTTTCCCCGTGTCCGCTTGGGTGGACAAACAACTTGAACTTGAAAGCGCCCTAAATATGCTGATAGCCAGCGTTAAAGAGGGCAATGACCGCCGAACGGTGAGCCTGTGCTGCGTTCCGCCTGAACACGTTTTTGATACCATCGAATGGCATGAACGCTATATTCTGCGCAATGAGGACAACAAGCTGATTCTTGGTCGTGGCCTGACGGGTGATGTGATTGTTGATATTGACAAGACCCCGCATATTCTGATTGGCGGCAACACGGGCAGCGGCAAGAGCGTATTGGTGCAGTGCTTGCTTTGGCAGGCAATTCAACAGGCGGACGTTGTATATGTGGCTGACTTCAAGGGCGGCGTTGATTTTTCTTATGTTTGGCAGGAGTTTGCTTACATTATTACGGAAGAAACGAAACTCCTTGTACTCCTGAACCACTTGGCAGATACCTTGGAAGAACGCAAACGGCTTTTTAAGGAAGTCGATGCCGCCAACATCACCGAGTACCGCGAAAAGTCCGGGGATTATATGCAGCGTATTGTCTTTGCTTGTGACGAGGTGGCAGAACTGCTTGACAAGACGGGCGCGGATAAAGCGCGTAAGGAATTGCTGGCACAGATTGAAGCCCGTCTTGCGCTAATTGCCCGTCAGGGACGTGCCTTTGGTATCCATCTGATTCTTGCGACCCAGCGCCCGGACGCTAATATTCTTCCGGGTCAGATTAAGAACAACATGAACATTCGCATTTGTGGCCGCGCAGACACTACGCTGTCTACCATCATCATCGGGGACGGACGTGCGGCCGAGCAGATTCCGCACGATGCACAGGGGCGCTTCATTATGGAAGACGGTACGGTGTTTCAAGCGTATTATTTTAACGATGATACAATTTCAACGTGGTAAAAACAATGGGTGGGTACAAGTGGTGCCCACCCTCTTTTTGTGTTGCTCGTATCAATTAACAGAAATATAATTGAATTGGAATGATGCGTGTGATAGAATGACATCGAGGTGATAAGATATGAAGAATACGAGGACAAAAATCCAGTTGCTCATTCTTGCAGTGACAGTGATTCTTAGCATTGTTGCCTTTATGTATTTGCCAGATGTAGCAGCTGTGCAATGGAACAGTGCAGGGGCAACAAACTATTTGCCGAAGATATGGGCGGTGGTAATCCCGCCTGTTAGCAGCCTTATAGCGATTATATTTTGGAATGGATATTCTGATTTTTACAATGCAAATCCGTCTAAAAGTGGAGATAATGTAGCATTAACATTTATTAAAAAGGCGGTAATTTACTTTTTCGCGGCTTTTTCATGTGTCGGAATTGGTGCGAATATCGCTATGATGCTATTGAACTAAGCAAGTTCCATGTTTGCTTTTGGATTCTGTTATCCCACCGGGATAAGGAGATGTGGGTTGTTCCGCGATTAGCCTAAAAAAGAGGGATGGGGAAATGTCAAGGGGACTGTGGAATACCGCAGCCCAGTTTGCAAAGCGAGGATATGCCGCAAAAGCCCCTTGATGTTTCAACACCCCTCTTTTATCCTCGCGCGGAGGAACAACAGGCATCACTTCCGGGTGAGCAGCCGCGTGATGCCAATGCCGCCCGGATACATAAAAGTGTTCGGGTTTGCTCCCACATGGTGCACCAAAGAATGCCTTACACGAAAGTGTAGGGCGTTTTTTTGTTGCTCTATTTTAAAGAAGGCACGATCTGGTGCAGCGTCAGGGATACTCGAACAGGGCGGCGGCACGCAGTGCCGTAAGGAACGCCACAGTGCGGCGTTCCTTAGCCCGCGGGCACTTTACTTTTTACGCACCGTTTGCTATGGAATAACGGTTCATGGTCTGCCAACTATTTTTATGGCAATACCGCATAATTCTAAGTGCCGATACGGCGAGCGAGGTGCGACAGCTGCTAAGCCAAAAGCGCAGATAATACTGGATGCTGCAAAGGTGAGCGCCGCCAGTGGCGGAAACAGCGAACCGAAGCAGGGGCAGCGGTCGCAGAGTGCGAGGGGCTTTTGCCCCCGAAGCACGATGCGGGTACCGCAACCCGACATTATCGAGCATTTTGGCAACGCAGATGCCGTGCCGCAGCCGCCGGAGCGGTGCTTAAGCCGTAAGGCGGGAATTGTGTGGTATTGCCTTATATACTACAAATTACTCCTCTGCCAACTCCACCACCAATTTGGCTTCGGTGGCGGCAATGGCAAGCTGGAGCTTATTCTCTAAGTTCGTCTTTTGCAGCATATTGATGACGTGGAACTTCACGGTGGATGGCTCGATGCCGAGTTCTTTTGCAATCTCGTTATAGGACAGCCCGCGCACAAGACAGCGCAGGACCTTCATCTCTCCTTTGGTGAACTCGGCGCTCATGGCCGTGCCGATCTCCACGCTGGGCGGTGCATCGGGGAAGATATGCTCCCCCGCCATCGTGCGGCGCACGACCTGCATCAGGGTCCCTTCATCGCCGTCCTTATACCACAGGCTGTCCGCGCCCACGGCTTTTGCGCGTGCCAAGACCTGTGTGTCAATAAGCGAGGTCGCCACCACGATCTTGATTTCCGGGTGCGCTTCTCGTATCTTTTTGGCGGCGGCCAAACCGTTTTCGCGGTGTTCGGTCTGCACATCCATCAGGACAAGGTCGATGTCCTCGGTATCGCACAGGATCGGTGCCTCTGCAGCGCCGGGGATAGACACAGCCAGTTGATACCCGTCCTCGTTCTGAATATAGCTTTCAAGCAGGCTCCGTACCAGCTTTTGGTCCTCAACGATCATAACGCGTATCATTAGTGCTCTCCTTATCGGGCAGGGTGACTTCCAGAACAAATACAGGCAGGGAATGTACGGTTACTGTACCCCCTGCTTTTTCAATACGGCGGCGGAGCGAGGAAAGCCCGCCGCCTTCCTTTATCTCCGCCTTGGGTGGTGCGCCGTTGTTCGTGATGCAAAGGTGCCATGCCTGTGGCTGATGCTCGGAATCGGCGTACAATTCCGTGGCGCCCGCATGCCGCACACCGTTGGAGGTACACTCCCGCAGGATCAGTGCGTAGAGCTCGCGGGTGGCGCGTGCCGCAGGGTACGCACCGCGCAGCTGTACGGCTGCACCCAGAACAGCCGCCCGCCTTTGCATATAGCTCAGCGGGTCCTCTGCAGCATTCTCCTGCCGGGCGCGGCATAGCAGGGAGATGGAGCTTTCCCACTTCGCAGCTTCGCTCCTGAGCCGGGCGAGGTCATGCTCATGCCGCAGTGCGCGCCGTGCGGCAAGCAGGGTATGGCCGATGTCGTCATGCACCTGCATCTTCATTTTCAGGATTTCTTCCTCCCGCACAATGTCGGGCATATTGTCATATAAGCGCTTTGCGCGGCGGTTCGCATCGGCAAGGCGCTCGTTTTCCTGCTGCAGTGCAGCATGCAATGTGGCCAGCTGGGTGACATCAGTGGCCATCACCTCGGTGTACGGTATACCGTATTTGTCCTGAATAGGGCGCACCGTGAAATGATATACCGTTCCGTCCGGGAATTCGTAGATGCGGGCGGCCTCATCGCGTAGCCGCACACCGCCGCCGGGACTGCGCAGCGCCTGCTCCAGATCCGTAAGGGTCTGCAGATCCCGGCCACAGAGGACTGAGGCGACTTCCTGCATCCTGTGATTGATCAGACGCAGCAGACCATTGCGGTCAAAGTAGCAGATGGCCGCCGGCAGCGTGTCAAAGCCTTCCTTGACGGCGTTGCGGGAGATTCGGGGAATCATAGGCCGCCTCCTTCTGCCGGAAACATCGTGAAATACAAAAGCCCGTCATCATCCCGTTCAAGCTGCATCTGCGGCAGGCCGGGCAGCGCAGCGGGCGCGTCGGTGCATTGAACGCTGCAGCGCAGCCCCCAGCCCTGCGCCGTATGCTCGGCGCAGAAAAGGATCTCCTGCAATCCCGGCAGGGTCGCTTCTATGATGGCTTCAAAGGCGTCATAGATTGCCACGGCGGATGCAGGGGAAATCTTTGCTGTGTCGGCAATCTGTACGGCGCAGCGTATATCACTCAGGCGCAGGCTCTCGGCCGATTCAAACAGGCTCAGCCGCAGCTCCGTGGTGTCGATGTCCTCCGCCTTGTCGCAGACAAAAACAAGGTTGCTGCGCCGCTTGATATAGGTTCCCAAAATGACGATGTGCTTCAGCAGCCGCCGGGCGGTATCGATATCGTCCGTGGCCTTGAGCGCGATCAGGTATTCCTTTATCCGTGCCAGCTGGCGGGCTGTGACGGTCTCGATCTTGTCATACAGCCGGTTCTGCTCGCTCAGCTTCAGCCATTGTGCCTTCTGGGCTGTTTCCGCCTGTATGACGTCCCCGATGTCATGCAATTCCTCCTGCGTGAGACGCAGCTCCTCCAGCAGAGCCACCAGTTCGGTGATGTCCTCCTGCCAGAAAATATACCCTTTCCGGATCGGGTGGCCGTGAAGCTGGGTCGTTGCATCCAACTGGACACTGCCGGTGAGCGCCTGACGCAGCTGCTCCTCATGGAGCGGCGCTGCCTGCATGGAGCATTGCACAGGCACAAACGCCCGGTCCGTGATCAGACCCTTGGCCATAGATACCTCAAACAGCGTGGCATACCCCATATTGGATTGGATAAGCCCGCACCGGATGCACGCCTCAAAGGACGCTGTAAAGGTCAGGCATTGCACCACGGTCATATCACCGGCGATCGCATGCATCCACGGCACATTTAAAATATGCTTGTACAGTAAAGCATAGAGCGTGGCAAAAAAAATCGGCACAAGCGGCAGCCAGAGGATGCGCTTTGTATGCGGAATACGGCAGCGCCGTACCAGGTACACCACCGTGAACACGGCACAGGAAAATATCCACAGCAGACAGAGGTAATATACGAACCGATAGGTGTAATCGGGGCTGCCCAGTACCTCCTGCCCGGGTGGGAACGCAAACACAAGCTGATGACAGTCGTTTGTCAGCACCAGGCTGAACAGTACCACAGGGAATACAAAAATCACGTACCGGTACTTGTACAGCGGGGCGGACTGCCCCCGATCCAAAAAGAAAAGCGTATAAAGTGCAAGGGTCGGGATCAGCAGCATCGGGATATAGTACGCATACCACAATCGCCGCAGTATCTCCGGCGTCTGGGCAAAGTCATAGCGGATCAGGCGGATATCCAGCCAGAACAGCATCAGGGCGGCAGCACCCAGCAGGCAGCGGCGGGTCTGTGCATGCAGGATACGCCACCAGACCGATACCGCCCAGGAAAAGATCAGAATATTATACAGCACCGTGCGCAAAAAGCCGGAATACGGCATATAAAACGCCCGCATCAGGACAGCGCAGAGAATCACCCCTGCAACCGCAGCGGCTAAATACAGATTGCCAAGCCGTACCTTTGTCATAGTGCCTGTCCTTTCCAAAGGGTAGATCATCCGTCTGTTTCTTTCCAGTATCATTATGACGCAATCTGCACTTTTTTGCAATAGTACTGAAAAAAGCAGAAAAAAGTCCAAAAAACTATCCAAATGGTGGGGGCAGAAATCGTCCGATTCCTGTATGATGAAATTGACAAATCGTATTCTTTGCAGGAAAGGAGGGCTACGCCGTGCGGAGGATCGTTTTGGACGCGCAATACTCTGTGATGACGAGCGCATTGACAATGGCACTGAAACAGGGCGGGCCGGACTTCCAGGTGCAAAACGCTGGTCCTAAGACAAAGGATATTGTAAAGCTATGCCGTTCCTGCAGGGCGGATGTCCTGCTGCTGGAGGTCTGCCCGCATCCGCCGCGCACCCTGCAGGACAGACTGCTGTTGGCAAACGACCTGCGGGATGTCTGCCCGCACTGCAAAACGGTACTGCTTGTGGATGAGGCCGAATATCCCGAGCTGGCCACCGCCGTGTGCCTGGCAAAAAAGGACCATATTGTCGATGATTTCGTCTACGCTTCCGTCTCGCCTGCCTATCTGAGCGCTATGATGGACACTTTATGACCAAAAGGAGGACAGCTATGAAAAAAGTACAACGAACGCTCGCTGCCGTATTGGCAGCCATGATGCTTATGGCTTTGGCCGGTTGCTCCAAGGGGGATGTGACCAAAGAGGTCAATTCCGGTTTATCCGACCTGAAAGCGCAGGCCGCCGAACCGGCTGTTGAACCCCAGACGGAGACCCCGGCAGAGCCCAAGACCGACGCGGCATCCGAGCCTGCATCCGAACCTGCATCGGAGCCTGCTGCAGAGCCGGAAGCCACCGCCGAACCAGCCCCTGCTTCCGCTCCTGCGGACAATCCCGATTATCCATCGGCTGCCGGCCTGAACACCCAGACGCTGGAGGCATTCGGCACAGACTATACGCTGGTGCTCAACGTGACCTGCCCCGAACAGGGCTGGTACAAGTCCGCCTCGACCAGCTTCGGGGATCTCAAGCTGTTCCCGACCGATGACCCCAGCCATATCTTCTCCGGCGATCCGCGCATAACCTTTGAACTGAAAAGCGGTCTGGACAAAATCAACTATTATTACGACAGCTTTGAAAACGTGGAGGAGCTTGCCACGCGCACCATCGGCGGCGTGGAGATGGCCGGCCGCACCTACAAAAACGTTGGTATGTGGTGGACGGAATACTACGGTGAGATGCCCACCGGCGGCTGGCTGGCCATCAAGATCTCCGGCGTAGACATCGACCCCGGCACCGAGGGCGACACCATTCTGAACAGCATCACCTTTGGCTAAGGCAATCGCTGACACACACTACCCGCAACGAAAAGGCAGGTGAACCGACCATGAAAAAACTGCTATCCCTGACGGCGGCGGCCCTGCTGCTGATCACAACGGGCTGCGGGCGCAGCAATGCCCCGCCTGCCTCGGCATCTTCCGGCACCCCGTCGGTTTCCGCCCCGATAACGGAACCGACAGTCGAGTCGTCCGACGATACGACCCCGACCGTTCAAAAGGACGAAGCCGCTGTCAAGCCGCAAAGCAGCCGGAGGCTGGATGATTCCCGCATTATCCCGCTGTACAGCGAGCGCTTTACCTACACCGACCCCTACGGCATCGAGGACACCTATTTTTATGAAGTGCCGCAGATCGACGATGACACCGAGGACGCCAAGCACATCAACGCGATAATCGACTACCGATACGGCTATCTGGTGGAGCGTGCCCTGGATGCCCGTTCCCGCAATGACTTTATCGATACAAGCTACATCATCTGGGTCAGCAACTGGAACGGCCCCGTGCTGAGCCTGCAAATCACCAGCTCCGACAGGATGTTCAACGACGATGTGGGCAGCTACCATTACAACTTTGCCACAGGGCAGGAACTTACCAATCTGGATTTGCTGGAATACATGGGCTACACCGACAGCGCAAAGACCTTGAACGCGCTGCAGCGCGCCACAGCGCAGTATTTTGACCTTCACTATGGCGGCAATGACCCCACCTATGCCGCCGAGCTGAACCAGATGCGCGTGCAAAGCCTGAGCGAGCTTGACAATGTATTTACCTATTATTCTCTGTATCCGTACTATACCGGCGGTCTGGTGGTCACCGTGCCGATGTACACCCCCGCCGGGTCGGGAATGTACTGGACAGATGTTCAGGTTGACCCCAACAAGCGGCAGGCCAGCGGCCAGATCCTGCACGGGCAGGATGAATGGTTTACCTGCGATGTGACCGCCACCGGCGAGGTAACGGTGCGCGCCCTGACCGACTATGTTACCCCTGACGGCGCTGTGACCTACCAGACCATGAAGGAATGGTACGAGCTGGGCGACCAAACCGAGTTTACGGTAAGCGGCTGCTACGGCAACTATATAAAGATGCTCATGACCAGTGTCGGCCAGGATTATGCCCCCTATGTGTTCCTGCTGACCGAGGACGGCAATGTCGAGTACATCGACGTCATCAGCGGCGCACAGTGCGGCACCATGGCCAACGGCGGCCCGCTGTACGGCGTCAACGAGATCGTCAAGTTTGAGATCGGCACCGCTTACGATGCGGATTTCGAGGCCGAGTATACAACGGTGTACGCTGTCTCCCGCAACAATGAAAAATTCAACCTGGTCGAGGCCATGCACAATGCCGACCCGATGGAACTTTCCAGCCTGATCGGCTCGTATGTAAGTGACTACACCGGCACCTGGTTTGAAATCTGCGAGGATCAGCCGAACTTCTACATCGGCGAATACCGAAACGAAAACCGAGAGCCCGCCACATGGGACAGCGGCATCACCTACCTTGGTATGGATCACCGCGGCTGGATCTGCAGCATTTCGCTGTATCGCATGGATCTAGGGCGCGCACAGCGCGAAACCGTGGCCATGATGCCCACCGATTACGGCGGCTTTTACGTAAGGCATATCGGCGGGGAATCCCTGCTGAACCTGCCAAAGGACGAATCCGTTTGGTTTGAAATGACAAACGAATAAAAAAATCTGAAACGATTATCTTGTAAAGGAGGCAGACACTATGGCAACATGTACGCAATGTGGTGCCGAGTTAAAGCCCGGTACTAAATTCTGCGAGAATTGCGGTGCAAAAGTATCCGTACCGCAGCCCGCCGCACAGCCCGCAGCTGTGCCCCCGCCCCCGGTTCAGCCGACCCAGGCTGCACCGCCGCCCCCACAGCCTGTACAGACGCCCCCGCAGCCGCAGGCAAGCGGCGGCAATCCCTATGCAGGCGGCGCACCTGCCGCCCCGCAGCCCCAGACGAACGCAGCGAATCCTTACGCAGGCAATGCGCCCGGCACACCGCCGCAGACCGGCGCAGGCGCACCGATTTACGCCGGAAAAACGCCCCCGCCCGCGTCCACACCGCCTGTCACGCCGCCGCCACCCGGCGGCACGGGCGGCAACCCTTACGGCAATGTGGCCCCCGGCGGCAAGCCCAAGCGCCCCCGCGCACCAATGACCCCCAAACGGATGATCCTGATCGCCATCCCGGTGATATTCCTGCTTATGATCATCGTAACAATGATTAGCGGCTCTATCCGCACCGGCAAGCCGAACGCCGGTGACCCGAATCAGGGCACCTGGGAAGCAGCCTACGCCGAGATCGGCGGCTCCGTGACGCAGGTCGAGGATGCCTTCGGCAGCGGGTTCCTGATGGACCTGAATGATAAGGGCAAGTGCGTTGTAACGGTGGACGGCACCAAGTCCTACGGCAAGTGGACGCTGAACGGCGGGGTCTTCCAGCTGGATTGCGGCGGCCTGAGCTGCACCGGCACCCTGCAAGACGAAATCCTGACCCTGAACGATGTGCAGGGACAGGGCGTGACGATCTACTTCGTCAAGTCCGGCAGCACCATGCAGCAGCCTCTGGACGGTGACAGCATGACCCAGGGCACCACCGCAGGCAGCGATACCGATGTGGGCATCTATGTGCTGGAATCCGCCTCCGACAGCGAGTACACCCTCTCCAAGGAGGAGCTTGCCCTCGTCGATATGGAGGACTTCTACATTGAGCTGCGCGCGGACGGCACCGGCGAAACCTACATGGAGGATTTTGTCACCTTCCAATGGAAGGACGGCAACTTCTACGCGCTGACCGACCCCAATACCCCGGCCATGACCTACACCCGTGAAGGTGACCTGCTGACCATTGAGTTTGACGGTATGACCATGGTCTTTAAGCGCAGCGACACCAAGCCTGAAATCGACCCCGCTTTGCTGGACGGCGGCGATGACGAATATGACGGCGACGGCTGGATCGACGGCCCGGATGAGCCTGACCCGCCCTACACCTACGATGACGGCAACACCTACGATGATTTGGGCAACACCAACTGGTACGGCTGGTTCCGGATGGAAAACTACAAGAATGTACCGAACCGTGATTACTTTGACACCGACACCTACGATTGCTGGGGCTACATCGGTGAGAGCGATGACGGCAGCCACTACTTTGAGGTTTACCGTGACGGTATGCCCGATGACCCGGTCATCACGATGTGGGTCAATGTCTATGATGACCATATCGAGCCTATCCTGGACGGCTACGACTGGGTGCTTGACCAGAACATAACCGAGAGCGATGCGTATAAGTTCAACCTGTACCCGTATAACGACAGCATCTCGCTGTTCATGTATGACTACGAGGGCGACGACGGTACGGCCTGTGCGGTCAGCTTCTACATGAGGCTGGACGGCACCGAGTGGAACGAGGAGCTCGAAGAGCTGCCGCCCCGCTATGAGGAGTACAAGGCCGCCTTGGCCAACAAATAACGAACTGATTTATCTGTACAAAATGGGGCGGGCCCTGCCCGCCCCTGATATAGGAGGATCATTATGGGACTTATCAGAGCTGCAATGGGCGCTGCTGGCGGCGTTATGGCCGACCAGTGGAAGGAATACTTTTATTGTGAAGCCATGCCAGCTGACCTGTTGGCTACCCGCGGCTGGAAACGCCAGAGCGGACGCAGCGCCAACACCAAAGGCAATGACAACATTATCTCCAACGGCTCCATCGTGGCCGTTGCCGACGGCCAGTGTGCCATGATCGTGGAGCAGGGCAAGGTCGTGGATATCTGCGCCGAGCCGGGTGAGTACACCTACGATACCGGCAGCGCTCCGACGCTGTTCAGCGGCGATTTGTCCGAGTCCATCGGCGCAGTGTTCCAGAACATCGGCAAGCGCTTTACCTTCGGCGGCGAGGCCCCGATGGATCAGCGCATCTATTACTTCAACACCAAGGAGCTGGTGGGCAACAAATACGGCACGCCCAGCCCGGTGCCCTTCCGCGTGGTGGATCAGCGCGCCGGCATCGACATCGACATTGCCATCCGCTGCTTCGGCGAGTACAGCTACCGCATCACCAACCCCATTTTGTTCTACACCAATGTCTGCGGCAATGTGGAGGAAGGCTACACCCGCGATGAAATCGACGGGCAGCTGAAATCCGAGCTGATGACCGCCCTGCAGCCCGCCTTTGCCAAGATCAGCGATATGGGCATCCGCTATTCCGCACTGCCTGGCCACACGATGGAGCTTGCCGAGGCCCTCAACGATGTGCTGAGCGCCAAGTGGGGCAAGCTGCGCGGCATCGAGATCGTATCCTTCGGCGTTTCCAGCGTGAAGGCCAGCGAGGAAGACGAGCAGATGCTCAAGGAAATGCAGCGCAACGCAGCCTTTATGGACCCGACCCGCGCCGCTGCGCATCTTGTCGGCGCACAGGCCAGCGCCATGCAGACCGCAGCCGGCAATCAGGGCGCAGGCCCCGCCATGGCCTTTATGGGCATGAATATGGCCGGTGCGGCGGGCGGTATGAACGCCCAGAACCTGTACCAGATGGGTGCCCAGCAGCAGGCCGCCGCACAGCCCGCCCCGGCCCCGGCAGCCGCTCCCGCAGGCTGGACCTGCAGCTGCGGCCAGACCGGCAACACCGGCAAATTCTGCGCCAACTGCGGCAGCCCCAAGCCTGCCCCGGCACCCGCAGCCGCCAGCTGGGTATGCAGCTGCGGCACTTCCAACACCGGTAAGTTCTGCTGCAACTGCGGCAGCCCCAAGCCCGCCCCGGCTCCCGCCAAGTGCAGCCAGTGCGGCTGGACCCCGGATGACCCGGCCCATCCGCCCAAATTCTGCCCGGAGTGCGGTAAGCCGTTTGGCCAGTGATGCGCAAAAAAATCGCTGCGGTGCTTTGCGCCGCAGCCGCTTTTCTGACAATGTCCGGCTGTAAAAAAGCGCCGCCCGGCACACTGACCGGTATCAGCATCAGTTATTCCGGTATGTGCTATGACGACACCTATGGGTTCAGCATAAGAAATGACCCAGTTGACGGCTGCCTTTTCAGCTGCAATTACAAGGATGATGAATGGGTGGAGCTGGAAAACATCCCTGTTGAGGACACCCATTGGCAAGAAGCCCTGGCTCTGGCAGAAAAGCTGGGGCTGGAAAGCCTGCCAGACGAAAAGAAAAATTCTCCCGGCTTATTCATCACCGATGAAACGTTAGATAGCGTTTGCCTGATTTACAAGGCCCCGGATGGCGAGATCATCTACCGTTATCTGGATGCCGATGGCAATACGCGCAGCGCCCTGCGCGATTTTTTTGAGGATCTGGCAGGGCAGCTGCAAACCGAAGGAAAGAGAGGTGACGCATAATGGCAACGCAGCTTACCAACTACCAATGCCCTGCCTGTACCGGTCCGCTTCACTTTGATGGTGCCAGCGGAAAGCTGGTGTGTGACTTCTGCGGCAGCAGCTACGATACTGCTGAGATCGAAGCGCTCTACGCTGAAAAAGAAGCCGCTGCCGAAACCGCGGCACAGAATAAACAAGCACCGCCGCCAGACTCCGTCTGGAGCGAAAACGAGGCCGCCGGACTGCGCAGCTATTCCTGCCCATCCTGCGGCGCAGAGCTGATCTGTGACGAGACGACCGCCGCGACAAGCTGCCCGTACTGCGGCAATCCAACGGTCATCGCGGGGCAGTTCAGCGGCATGCAGCGGCCTGAGCTTGTCCTGCCGTTTGTGCTGGATAAGAACGCCGCCAAGGCCGCACTGAAAAAATACTATCGCGGGAAGAGATTCCTGCCCAATGCCTTCTCTTCGCAGAATCATATCGAGGAGATCAAGGGCGTGTATGTCCCGTTCTGGCTGTTCGATGCCAACGCCTCCGGTTCGGGCCAATACGAAGCCACGACCAGCTCCAGCCACCGCAACGGCGATTATGTCATCACCACGACCAAGCACTATGATGTTCGCCGCGCAGGCACCACGCAGTTCATGGGCGTGCCGGTGGACGGCTCGACCAAGATGCCCAACGGCCACATGGATGCCATCGAGCCTTATGACTACCGCGCCTTCCAGCCCTTCTCGACCGCGTACCTGCCGGGCTATATGGCAGACAAATACGACGAGGACGCCGACACCTGCCAGGCCCGCGCCCACAGCCGGATGCAGAATTCGGTCAGCAGCGAGCTTTCGGCCAGCATTACCGGCTACAACAGCGTAAGCACCCTGAGCGAGAACATCCATATTGATTACACCGCCAAGCACTACGCGCTGCTGCCGGTGTGGATGCTGCACACCAAGTGGCAGGGCAAGGATTATCTGTTCGCTATGAATGGGCAGACCGGCAAGCTGGTCGGCGATCTGCCGGTTGATAAGCGAAAGGTGGCCGCCTGGTTTGCGGGCATCAGTGTTCCGCTGATGATCCTGCTTGCCATCCTGCTTTGAAAGGGGAAAACAGAGTATGAAAAAGAAACTGTTTTCTCTGCTTACGGCACTGGTGCTGTGCTTGCTCTGCGCCGTACCGGCGTTTGCCGAAATGCCGTTGGTGATGGACACCTACGAGCTGTTCAAACCCGAAGCGACCGCTGAATTGGAACAAAAGGCGCAGGACGCCAGTGCCGGACACGGTGTCAACGTCTACCTGCTGACGGTGGCTGACATCGGCGGCCAGAACGTGCGCGAGTTCGCCAAGGATTGGTACCGCGACTATGACCTTGGCTACGGCGAGGGCAAAAGCGGTATCCTGTTCCTGATTGCGCTGGATTCCCGCGATTATGTTACCATCACCTACGGCGGCGGCGTGACCGCCTTTACCGACTACCGCATCGCGCAGATCGAAGATAAGATCGTGCCGATGCTCTCGGACGGAACGTATTACAAGGCCTCCGAAACCTACATAGAAATGTGCGCTGACACGCTGGATTTCTATGCCGAAAAGGGTGCGCCGCTGGACAGCGGCAACGACCCCGCCAAGGGTTGGATCAAGTGGGTGTTTGTGTTTGTCATTCCGCTGGCTGTAGCGTGTATTGTCTGCGGCATCTTCTATGCGCAGATGAAAACTGCCAACGAGCAGACCCATGCCAACGCCTACATGCCCGCCGAGGGTCTGGCGCTGTCCGTGGTGGAGGACACCTACACCCACACCACCGAGACCGAAACGTACGACCCCGTCAAGAACGACAGCTCGAGCAGCTCGAGCGGCTCGAGTACCGACAGCGACGGCTTCGGCGGCAGTTCCGGCGGAAAATTCTAAGAGTATCCATTTTGACAACAGCGGCGGCTTTCGCAAAGAAAGCCGTCGCTGGCCTTTTATCGGAATTTTTCGTTATGGCTTTGGGAAATGTTCTGCTGTTTAGGGGTGCTGTAAACATTCTCGATTTCTGTATCTACGATTTTTTCCGCAAGCGAGATTGCCGTATCATCAACACGGCTTTCGCGGTATAGCGTCCGTTCTCGTTCGATGGCGATGATTGGCCGCAAGGCAATACGCTGTTGGTGAACAGCATCAACATCTACCGGCTGAATCGTATGCCGCAAAGCGCTTGACCTTTTTGCCGGAGAGCAGTATACTTTTTATGTGGTTAGCCATACTTAACCACAGGGAGGTACTATATCATGCAAGATGCGTTCTGGGGAATCTTGATTCCTTTTCTGGGCACAAGTCTTGGGGCGGGCTGTGTGTTCTTTTTGAAAAAGTCTTTGAGCGATGGCATCCAGCGTGCCCTCACCGGCTTTGCAGCCGGAGTGATGGTGGCGGCATCGGTATGGAGTCTGCTGATCCCGGCCATGGAGCAGGCTGCAGATCTGGGCAGGCTGGCGTTTTTCCCTGCAGCGGTGGGCTTCTGGCTGGGCATCCTGTTTTTGCTGCTGCTGGATCATCTTATTCCGCATCTGCACCAGAATAGTTTGCAGGCCGAAGGGCCAAAAAGCCAACTCCAACGCACCACTATGATGGTTCTGGCAGTGACGCTGCACAACATCCCAGAGGGCATGGCGGTGGGGGTGGTCTATGCTGGCTATCTTGCCGGGACTGCTCAGATCACTGCAGCCGGAGCGTTGGCACTTTCCCTTGGGATCGCCATCCAGAACTTCCCAGAGGGGGCCATCATCTCCATGCCCCTGCGGGCAGAAGGAATGCCAAAACGCCGGGCGTTCTGGGACGGAGTACTATCTGGCATCGTAGAGCCCATTGGGGCAGTGCTGACGATTCTGGCAGCAGGCATT
>OIAL01000442.1_pt1 | contig 19521 bp, 10 predicted proteins | sample 1580691 | NCBI WGS metagenome assembly OIAL01 (sample SAMEA3882530, study PRJEB24775) | human gut metagenome | biome: human-associated habitat; feature: intestine environment; material: feces | place: Netherlands | collected 2009/2010
GCTTTTTAAAGAGTGGAATAACAGAACCGTTGCTTCCGAGGACGTTTCCGAAGCGCACGGCAACAAACTCGGTCTTTGCGTGTTTTAATGCCTCGATAACTTCCGGTTTGGTCGTCATGTCGGTCATGCTGTGGGTAAAAAGCTGCGGAAGCTCATCAAGACTGGTATGCCGCATCAGCTTGCCGATTCCTGTAACTCTTGGATCGTTCTTGACAGTCCATGCTTTCTTCTCTTCAGATTCCTTCTGGATCTCCATAGAACGGAACTTGTACATCCTGAAAGTCTGATTATGAAGCCCTACACGTTCCTGTTTGTAGATCAGCGGTCCCGGTGAGGTCAGCTTGATCATGATGCAGGAAAACAGCATCACCGGTGAGAACAGAATGATCGCCACGAGCGCGCCGAAAATATCCACAATCCGTTTCAGCATCGCGTTGAACGTGTTGGAAAGCGGCACATAGCGGATATTGACGACAGGAAGTCCCTGCAGGTCTTCTGTGTACGGCTTTGTCGGAATGATGTTGTGGTAATCCGGCACAAACTGGGTATGTACGCCGGATTTTTCACACATGGCAACGATCTCCTCCAGGCGGAAGTATTCGTTCAGTCCAAGGGTAATGGCAATTTCATCCAGTTTGTTTTCCGGCAGAATGACTGAAAGATTGTTGATTCTTCCAAGAACCTTGATACCGCGGTACATCGTTCCCGCTTTGACATGGTCATCGAGGATTCCGCGGACGAGATAGCCCCACTCCGGGTTTGCAATGATCCGGTCAATGTATTCCTCGGTCGCACGGCTGTAGCCGACCATCAGAATCTGCTTCTGGTTGCGGCCGTGTTTCCACATATTGCTTAAGATATAGTGGATCAGATTTCTTACGATCGTTTCCAGTGTCACATTCAGCACAAAGAAGATGCAGAGCATACCACGGGAAAAGTGAACCTGGCGCACCATGTAAAGGCTGGCCAGCCAGACCAGAAATCCAACCGTATTCGCTTTTAAGATATTGGCAAATTCCAGACGTCTTCCCTGAAAACGCTTGGATGCATAGAGATTGAATGCATAGTAAAGCAGCAGATAGCCGGGCACGATATAGAGCAGTGCCATCATATACGTCGCCGGCGGCAGAATTCCCCTCTCCGGATGATTATTCATAACGCCCAGCCGCACATAGCAGTACCAGGACAGTACATAGGAAAGTGCGAGCACCAGGGCATCGATCAGAACGTGCATCCGGTCAAAATATTTCTGATTATCGTTGATCAAATTCGTTCACCTTATCTGTTTTTTTCGGGATTTAAAAATTCCCTACCCCTAACTATACAATAAGTTCCAAAAAAGAGCAATCATATTTTTCTAACATTCTTCTTATTTCCGTAAACTTTTTAACTTTTTCGTAATCTTTTGAAAGAATCCTTATGCCCTCTCCAGAAATCTCCGGAACACATTGATAAAAAGCTCCCATTCGATGGCAAAATACGTGCCGAGGCGCTTCCACTCGAAACGGATCTTTTTTGCTCTGTTTTCCGGCTTCCGGCAGATAAAAAAACCATTCTTGATTCCTGCCAGATATTCTTTTCCATATCCCTTCGATGCAAAAAAGACCAGTTTTGCCGAAAAACCGAGGATAAAGGCCGGCAGGTTAAGCAAAATCTGTAAAACCGGCATATTTTTATAGATCAGATAAATATTGTTTCTCGAAGAATGCGTCACCTTAAACGCATTGTACCGCGAACCGGTAGAACCGCTCCCCGCGTGATAGACGACTGCAGCCGGCTCTGTGACATTTTTCAGCCCGAAAATCTGCGCCCGGTATCCGATATCCACATCTTCCAGGTATGCAAAATGAAGCTCGTCAAACCCTCCGATCTGCTCCAAATGTGCCTTGCGGTAGAGCGCCGCCCCTGCACAATTGGAAAAAACGCGCTTTGGCGCTGTGTAATTGGAAGAAGGCCTTCCTTTGCCAATCGCATACGCCCAGCCAAATGCCGAGTACAGATCCCCCGCCGTATCGACAAGCTCCGGTTCCTTCATCGAAAGCATCTTCGCCCCGACTGAAAAAATCTTCTCATCCGCTTCCATTGCCCTTTCCAGACGTTCCAGACAGAAGCGGTCGGTTTTTGTGTCGTTATTTAAAAGAAAAACATACGGTGTAGCAGCAGCTTCAATTCCGGTATTGACTGCCGCACAAAAACCCTTATTTTCCGAAAAACAGATCAGCTTCACCTGCGGAAAATGCTCCTGTATCCACGAAACACTTCCGTCCGTCGACCCGTTATCCACAACGATCACGGCGATTTCCACTGTGCTCTGAAGCAGGCTGTCCAGGCAGTCCTGCAGAAAATGTTTTCCGTTATAGTTCGGTATTACCACGGTCGTTTTCATCCACCGATTTTGCTCCTCATGTTTCCTGTGTTTGCCGTCCGCGCGAGGGAGAGCCTCAGAGCGCGGATTGCCTGCCTACGCAGCAACAAAGCCGCCTGCCGCGGTACGCTCTATCTGCGGCTTACGCCTGCGGATCCCATAAAATCCCATACCCTGCCGCTGCCGCTTCTTTACAAAATTCCATACTCTTTTGAAGGATCTTTGTTTCCTGCGCTGCCGTCGGAAGCCCCTGGCAGGCTTCTTTTAATTCCGCTATTGTCTGCGCGTAACGCTCCTTTAATGCGCTGCAAACCTCCATGCTGCGCAGGTCTGCTGCCGGTGCGCTCTGCTGCAGCGCTGCACGGTGCAGCGGTCCGGAATATCCTTTCCGAAGCCCTGCATACCGCATCGAACCGTCGTTTTCATACAGTCCGCTCACCAGGAAGTCTTTCGGATGCCGGATGCCAAAAACATCCCTGCCGCCCGGCAGAGGCTTTGCCCAAATCCCGATTTCCGGGCGCTGGCAAAATACACTGTCTTCATAGTCTTCCCGATAAAAGCCAAGATGTTTCAGCCCGCTCACTGTCGCCTTCCAGCCTTTTCGAAGACAATAATCTTCCAGCGCACGCTGCCCCGCCTCGTAAGCGTAGCGCTTGCTCTGCGGATTCGACGCCGTAGACGCTTCATGGCAGCGCCAGTGGTACAGCACCTTCGGCACATGCACAAACTGTCCGCCTGCCGCATACGCCCGCAGCATCAGATCGTAATCCTGCGCCCCGTCAAATCCGCTGCGCAGCTTTAATTCTTTCAAAAATGCCGTTTCGATCACCGTAAAATGACAGATATAATTGTTGGTCAAAAGCAATTCCCCGTCAAAATCCGGCTTGAAATTCGGCTCATAGAAGCGGCTCGCCGCTCCGTCGCATTTATCTTCATCGGAAAACAGCACAAGCTTTTGTTTTCCGCGCTTTTTTTCTTTTTCCAGACAATCCGCCATCTCCCAGAGCGCATTCGCAGTCAGCAGATCGTCGTGATCCAGCAAACCGACTGCGTCTCCCGCTGCAAGCTCAATTCCTGCGTTCGTATTGGCGGAAATTCCTTTGTTTTCGGAAAGGGTGCAGAGCATGATGCTCTGATCCATCCATTCTGCAAGATTTGATGCATCTGCCGCTTTCCGCAGGCAGATTCCGTTCTTTTTTGCCCAGTCCTGTACAGACTCTGCTGTGTCGCCCGCATCCGCTACGATCAGCTCCCAGTGCGGATACGACTGCCTCGACACGCTATTAAGCATCGCCTCCAGATGCTCTTTTTTCGTCCGGTATGCCGGAACGACGATACTGATGCGCAAGGAAGCAGAATGCTCCCGTTGGAACGAAAGTGTCTTTTCGTCCGGCTCCTGCCAGGTATAGACCTCCTGTTCCTGCCCAATCCGCTCCAACACCGCCCACACGGCATTTCTGATTCCGTTTTTCTGCAGATAATACCAGGTTTTTTTCAGATTGGATAGGGAAAAAACAGACATCCGTCGAACTCCTTTTCCTGCTACAGACGCCTGCGCGTGCCCAAGTGCCGGAAAACTCCGACACCGGGCACGCGCCGTGTCCTTTTGATTCGTGATATAACCCCTATGCCAGAGCGCATGCTGCATTTTCGCTGCAAAATACGCTGCTGGTGCTCCGGCTTTTTCTTTTACAGAATTGCCTTCAGGTCAGCGGTCAGCTTGTCAACCTTTGCCTGTGCATCTTCCAGACTGGTTCCCTTTACGCCCATATAGAATTTGATCTTGGGCTCGGTTCCGGAAGGACGTGCACAGCACCAGGAATTGGGAAGTCCGGTCGGGCGAACCGCGCCGGTTGCCATATCTTTAACCTGATCCTTATCGTAGTCGCGCATCTCTACAACCTGCAGGTCGCCGAAATTCTTCGGAGGATTGCTGCGAAGCTTATCCATCATTGCGGAGATCTGGGCTGCGCCGTCGATTCCCTTCAGGGTAATGGCATACTGGGTTTCTTTGTAGTAGCCATATTTCTCATACAGTGCAAGCATCTGATCCCAGCAGGTCATGCCGTGCTTCTTGCACCATGCAGCAGTCTCACACAGACACATTACTGCAACAATCGCATCCTTATCTCTTGCATGGGTGCCTGCCAGACAGCCGTAGGACTCTTCCAGACCGAATACATAGTGGCCTTTCCCGGCCTGTTCCATCCATTTGATCTGCTCGCCGATATACTTAAAGCCGGTCAGGACTTCTCTTAATTCTACGTTATAATCTGCTGCAATCGCTGCTGCCATATTGGTCGTAACGATGGTGGATACCATAACAGGATCAACCGGCATCCGGTTGGTAGCGGTGCGCTCGCGCAGGATGTACTCTGCAATCAGCATACCGGACATGTTGCCGGTGAAGGGCATGTACTCGCCGGTCTTGGAATCCTTTGCATAAATGCCGAGACGGTCTGCATCCGGGTCAGTAGCCAGAACGATGTCTGCGTCCACCTTCTTTGCAAGCTTTAATGCCAGGGTAAATGCCTTGGGATCTTCAGGGTTCGGGTAATCCAGCGTCGTAAATGCAGGATCGGGACGTTCCTGTTCGGGAACAACATAAACGTGCTTGAAGCCCAGCTCAGCCAGAATTCTTCTGACGGGCTTGTTGCCGGTACCATGGAACGGTGTGTACACGATTTTCAGTTCATCCGCTACTTCCTTGATGATTTCGGGATGAATGATCTGTTTCTTTAACTCTTCCATGTAGGCAACGTCGATTTCTTCGCCGATGTACTGATACAGACCGGCTTCGATGGCATCGTCCTTGGACATGGTTTTCACCGTATGGAAATCGGTTACATGCTCTACCTCGTCGATGATCTCATGATCCTTGGGGGCAGTTACCTGTGCACCGTCCTCCCAGTAAACCTTGTAGCCGTTGTATTCCGGAGGATTGTGGCTCGCCGTTACAACGATACCGGAAATACAGCCTAAGGTACGCAGTGCAAAGGACAGCTCAGGTGTCGGACGGAGTTCATCGAATACATACGCCTTTATGCCGTTTGCAGCCATGCACAGTGCAGCCTCATCTGCAAATTCGGGAGAATAATAACGGCTGTCGTATGCAATTGCAACGCCCTTGTCAGCGCCGCCCTGCTTTAAAATGTAGTTTGCCAGACCCTGTGTTGCTTTTCTGACAGTATAAATGTTCATCCGGTTGGTTCCGGCTCCGATCACACCGCGCAGACCGCCGGTACCAAACGCCAGATCCTTGTAAAAACGATCTTCAATCTCCGCCTGATTATCTGCAATTTTGCGAAGCTCTTCCTTGGTTCCTTCATCAAAGTAGGAATCCTCCAGCCAGAATTTGTACTGATCCATGTAATTCATCGCTTTTGCTACCTCCATCTTTTCTGATGCCTGCCGTCTCTTACGTCCCTGCCTGTCAGTCTTCCCTTGGCTGCAGTGCATCTTCTTTAAGTCAGTATACACTATTTTTTCAGACCCGTAAAGAAAAGTCAGATTTATCTAACGAAAAATTCGGGTTGAAATAAGGATCTCCGGCTTCCAGCTCGGCTTTCCATTTGTTGCGGAAGCGTTCGGACTCTTCGTTATACCGTTTTGCTTTTTCTCCCTGATCGTCTAATCCTCTCGAAATCGATTCGAAATGATACAGCTCGGCAAAGGGCGTAAAGACGTTCAGATAACCAGCCTTGCGCAGCTTCAAACAGAAGTCCACATCGTTTAATGAAATTTCAAAGCTCTCGTCCAGACCGCCGACCTGCTCATAGAGCGATTTTTTCACCAAAAGACATGCTCCGGTTACTGCCGTCATGTCCTGCGCATAGCACAGACGTCCCATGTATCCTAAATTTTCCCGCTTCTGGCGGTAATGCACATGTCCTGCCGTCCGATGCGCGCCAAGCCCGATCACGACGCCCGCATGCTGGATCGTTTTATCCCCATAGTAAAGCTTTCCGCCGACTGCGCCGACGTCCGGGCGCTGCGCATACATCAGAAGCTCTTCCATCCAGTTGATCGTAATTACCTGCGTATCATTGTTTAACAACAGCACATAGTCTCCGGTCGCAAGAGAGACGCCGAAATTGTTGATTTTCGAATAATTAAATTTACCCTCGAAGGTCACCACGCGGATCTGCGGATTATTCTGCAGCTCGTCATAGTAGGAAAAAATCTCCTTCGTCTCGCTGTTGTTCTCCACTACAATGATCTCGTAATTTTCCCAGGTCGATTTTTCCACAATGGAGCTGATACAGCGGCGCAGGTCTTCCACATGATCCTTATTCGGAATAATGATAGAAATCTTCGGTTCCCCGATAATTTCATAACTGATTTTAAAAATCGTCTCAAACGCACGAGTGCTCGTAATTGTAAAGTTTTTGAAGCCGTGTCTGCGCAAATGATCCGCAACCGCGCCTCTCGCCGCTTCGACCACGTAAGGCTTTGCCTCGATATTGCCCGCAACACTGCCTGCATGGGAGCGCCAATAATACAGAAGTTTCGGCACATGGACGATATGCTTCGCATTGTCCGTCAGGCGCAGAATCATGTCATGATCCTGGCTGCCGTCAAATTTTGTCCGAAACAGCTCCGTGCCATCCAACAGCTCTCTGGAAAATACGCTGAAATGACAAATATAGTTGTTCGCGCGCAGGTTGTCGATCGCATAATCCGGCTTGAAGTGCATCGTGATCATCTTGTTGATGTCCGGGCTCTTAAACGTCGCCTCATCACAGTAAATAAAGTCCGCATCCTTTTCGTTGATCGCCTTTACATACTCGTAAAGTGCGCAGGGATGCAGAATATCGTCGTGGTCAAACAGCCCGATAAACTCGCCGGATGCAAGCTTATAGCATTCGTTCGTGTTGCCCGAAATGCCCTCGTTTTTGGCAAGCTTCTGATAAACGATTCTCGAATCCTGCGCCGCCAGCCTTTTGCAGTATTCACCGACATAGGCGTGCGCATCGTCCGAACCGTCCGCCAGACACAGCTCCCAGTTTTTGTAGGTCTGCCACTGGACGGAGCCGATCATCTCGGTTAAAAAGCTTTCCGGCGTGTTCCACAGCGGAACAAGAATACTGATCTTGGGCATCCGTTCAAAGACAGCCGCCTCCTGCTTCTGTCTTTCCTCTGCGGACGGGAAGCTCTGGGTGCCGTAATGGGTCATCGCCTTCTTTTCCCAGGATTTATAGCGTACCTTTGCAATCACGCCCGACAGGCTGCCGCAATTTTTCAAACGGTCCTTCTGGCGGATCACAAAATGCATGCACTTTCTGGCAGGGCCGGACGCTTTCCAGATCGGATTGTTTTTGATGCGGTTCAATTTGAACTGCAGATCGTCCACCTGATCCTCCAGCTCAGCGACCCGGTTTGCCAGATAAACGGCTTTATAATGTTCTTTCTCGTAAGCGTCCTGATAGTCCTTTTTTTCTTCCATGATTTTATTATTTCCTCACTGTAAGCATTTCCGGACTGAAGCGGTAAAGCTTCTGCCGCGAGCAGGTATCTTCCCACAAAAAGCCGATCAGGTAGTCTCCCTCCGGCAGGCTGTCCCGATCGAAGGTCACGCACACGCCCGGCAGCTCGGTATGGACAATTCCGTGCAGATTTTCATCGATATCCGGGCGGAACTGCCTCGTACAGGGAATCCTCCAGACCTCGCCCCGATCCTCAGGAATCGCTTCCGTACTGGAGCCGGGCGCAATATAGCCGGTCTCCACCTTCTTTAACAACAGGGAAAAATCGTACCGACAGTTGTCAACCTGCAGTGCCCACGTCCAGCCCTGGATCATCCAGTCGCCAGTTCCTGCTCCTGCAGCGCCCCTTTGCCAGCGCCCCATGTCTCCGGCGAACTCCACACCGATGCGCAGCACCTCGTTATGCCACTGCGGTTCCAGAACACCCTCGATCTTCACAGGGGAAACTTTTTCCACTCTTTTGTCAAAATCATAACGGCAGCCCGTATAAAATTCCGCATCCAGCACATCCTTTACCAGATATCTGTGATAGAACGGGTCGGTTCCGTATAGGGACGGGTGCAGTTCATAGAGCAGATTCAGTTCCTGATGCAGGCGGCGCAGCTTTTCCGTGCTGTCGTCCGCACCGCGGCTTAAGGATTCATGATGCGTCAGCGTCACGTCGTTGCGTACCACGTTGTAATAGCCCATTTCATATACATGATAGCAGAATTCCACGTCGTTGAACGCGACACGCAGGTTCTCAGACAGTCCTTGCGCCTGATCGTAAATGCTTTTTTTCACCAGAAGGCAGGCTCCGGTTACACCCAGGACATCCATCGCCATGCGATTGCGCCCGAAATAAAATTCCAGCGCATCGGAGCGGAACTGCAGCTTGTGTGCAGGCCCCAGATGAATGTTGGTGATGCCCGCGTGCTGAATGATCTCCGTGCCCGGATAGATCAGCTTTGCGCCCACCGCGCCGACGTGAGGCAGAACCGCCTTTTCCATCAGCTTTTCCAGCCAGTTGTCCTGCGTAATTTCGATATCGTCATTCAATAACAGGATGTAATCGCCGGTCGCCAGGGACACGCCAAGGTTACACATTTTGGAAAAATTAAACTCCATCGGTTCATAGTGATAAACGAACCGGAAATCCTCGTTCAACATATCGCGCATCCGTTCAATTCTTGCACGGTTTTGTTCATTGCTTCCGTTATCCACAACGATGATCTCAAAATCCCGGTAGTTTCCACTTTCCAGGACAGAATGAATGCAATTCGATAAAATATGGGGATGATCCTTGGTCGGGATGATGATTGAAACCTTCCCGGAGGGCGTAAGAGGCCAGCCTCTTCTTACATATGCCGCCTTTTTCAGATCATCATACGTCTCTTCCATACCCCAGACTTCGATTTTTTCATGATGAAACAGCACGCTGTCGATATGCGCAGTTCCATTCTCGATTTCCGTCAGGCGCAGCACCAGATCATAAAGGTTGCGCAGTGGGTTCTCATCTGCCAGCCACGGACAGTTCTCCATCGCCTGTCTGCGCACCGCAAAGAATCCGCCGAAATAAAAGCAGGACATCAGCGTATCCGGCGACCAGTCCGGCTTCAGCCAGGGATTTTTACGCTTACCGGCTTCGTCGATTTCATCCTCGTCCGCGTAGGCGATCACCGTTTCAGGATGGGCTTCAAACCAGCTGAGCACATGTGAAATGCCTCTCGTGTCCGGGCTTGCGTCCGGCGCGTGGAAAATCAGGACGTCCGCGGGCGTTGCGCCATTTCCATACCGCCGCACATCAAAATCCGCGCGGCACTCATCGTAGGAGATCACCTCTGCGTGCTCTGCCCTGTGCTCTGCGCGCAGTGCCTCGTCCTCCTGTGCTTCCTTTTCCCGAATCCACTCGTCATAGGTGAGGGTCTGTTTCTGAATCTGCTCCTGATACCAGCGGTATCTTTTCTTTACCAGATTATTCTGAATTGCTTCTTTTATCTTTGAAACCAAAAACCTTTCCTCCTTGCCGCTGCCGCCAGGCGCGCCTGAATATCCTGCAGCATTTCCGCCGACAGCCATGCGATCTGTGCCCGGATGATCAGTGCTTCGCCATCCGTCGCCTCGTTGTCCAGACAATCCAGCCGAACGCTGATGTTCGGATCTCCTGTTTCAAACAGTACCGTCGGAACATGGGACGGTGTATCTGCAAGCACCTGTCCGTTCGTCGACAGGCACTGATCCAGCTGTGCCCGCGTCAGCGCTTTTCCGCGCCATTCGATTCCATGAATCTGTACCAGACACGGCAGCTCCGCAGGATCTAAGCGAATCGCTTTTGTACCTGCTTTGCAGATGATCCTGGCGTTGATCAGATCGTCCGCCTCATATGCATCATATTGATAATAAGAATGCTCCGGTGTATATCCTGCGCCGAAGTCTTCAAATACCTCCACCTTTTTGCGGTCCGCCCGGGCGAAAAATTCCTGATACGGCACAGCACGGTTGCCGATCAGATGCCGAAGCTGCCCAAGAGCCGTCCGGCTCCGCCCGTCCTTTTCCTGCAGGACAAAGTGCTGGAACGCCAGCTCTTTTTCCGAAAGCTCCCGCACCTGCTCATTGCCGATGCCGAGGGCTTCCAAATGCTTTTTCACAATCGGATGCTCCATCCGAACCGGATCCTCCTGACCATAGCAGTTCAATGCCCGGCTGATGATCTGCTGCGGCGTCAGCTTGTCTGTCGTCCACTCGTAATCGATCATCGTCCAAATATCACCCTGTACGCAGATATTCGGGAAGGTCAGGTCATAATCCTGCTTCGTCCCCTCCGCTTTCCACGCTGCGATTTTGCAGTAACGGTCAAACAGCTTATCAAAACCGGCTTCGTCATTGTTCTGTAAGCACTCATCCAGCAGCTCTTCCAATGTCCGGCTATTTTCGAGATATTCGATTTCCGCAAAGGGCAATCCATCCGGATTCCGTTTCAGCTCCAGACGGTTGACTGAGAGGGTGCTGCCTTTAAAGCGTTCTGTGAAGACGCATTCATTTTCTGCCAGGGCTTCAATATGTGCCGCTGCAGCTGAGGTTGCCGGATATTTCCGGACAGTGTGTTTTCCGTCCTTTTCCAGAATATCCGTGCGGATGCTCAGATGCTCCGCCCTGTCGTTGGAAAAACGGCTGTATACAATATCCGTCATGGGTCCTGTCATCACGAGGAACGAATTGCTGTACTGTCCAAACAGTCCCTCGCGGATGAGCATATCGAACACCTTTTTTTCATCGAACAGCAGCATCCGGTCGCGGTCGAAATTTCGTAGGTTATTAGATAGTTCTCCGACTTTCGGCAGATACCGGTCGGAGTACAGCGTCGTCATAAATTTATAATCCGGATAAGGGTAGTAGAAATGATATTCCGTCTCACCGCATTCTTTCAGGATTTTTTCCAGACCGCTCCGGGAAAAGGTGCGAGCCGCACCGCCCTGAGGGTAATCCTCCAGGCCTGAAAAAAACGTGCCGACGTGGTCTTCCCGGCACCCCGCCCAATATTTTAAACCAAGTTTATTCTCTATCGCAATCACGATATGTCCATCGGATTTCACATGTTTTTTGATAATCCGGTAGAAATCGTGAAAGGGGGTTTTTCCGCCGATATAGCTCTGCCCGTATTCGAACACGCCGATCAGACAGACAAAATCATAATCCGTCGGCAGATCCGGCTCGATGTCCGAAAAGTTGCCCACATGGATCGTCACGTTGTCACAGTCCTGATGGCGGTAAGCGTTGATCAAGCTGCGTTTTTTCGAAAGGTCGACGCAGGTTACGCTGCCTGCCTTCTGTGCGAGGCTTCCCGTAATCGCGCCGCAGCCGGAACCGATTTCCAGCACCTTCATGCTTTTGTCAACAGGCAGCCATCCGACGATATTTTCCCGCAGGTCGGAAAGGTGGTAAAGCACCTCCCAGCTCGCCGCTTTATAGATTTCCTGGGGATATTCCCGGGGCGGGATTGTTTTTACCAGCTCCAAAAGCGCATCCTCCGACGCTCCGTCGCAGTAAAAATCCTGTTCCGGATAATGGGAATAATCCAGCACAACATTCCCGATCTTCTCTGTCCTGCCTGTCTGCATACGTTAAATCTCCTTCACCTCAACCTGAGATTCCATATCAAAATAGCCCACCGTATCCTTGTCGGACACGACCGTAATATTCAGCACGTCATAAAGACGATGATACACTTTAAACGTATCTTTTTCATATCCTGTCACACCCAGGGATATGAGATAGTCACCGCCCTGCAGGCGCATCTTCTGGCGGAATGTAATTTCCAGCACCTGACCTACCTTTACGCTCTCCAGAAACGTCTTTTCAAACATCGTGTTCGTTCCCGTGATCTCCACGCCCTTGATGTTTTTGATGGAAAAAGCAAAGATCGGCGCCGGAAGATCCTGACCGATTTTCACCTTCATATGCATCGTGAATTCGTCGCCCTTTAAAATTGCGGTCGTCTGCACGTCGTTTTTGTCCGTAATGTAATACGAAACAATTTCCGCCTGCTTCGTGCCGTATTCCAGTGTCTCCGGGTTGACGCCCATGCGCGCCGCTTCCTGCTTCTTTTTCTGTTTGTCAAGCGCCGCCCGAACATCCCCGTCCGCCGTCAGGTCAGGTACATCCACGCCAGCCTTAGGCGTTTCGTACTGTCCCACCAGCACCTGCTTGTAGGCGTCGATCATGTCTTTGGGCGAGCCTTCTCCAAGCTTTACCCCCTGATTTAACAGGATCGCACGGTCGCAATATTTGCTGATCGCGCTCAGATCATGGCTGACGAACAGGATCGTCTTGCCTTTTTTCTTGAATTCCTCGAATTTTCGATAGCATTTTGCCTGGAAAAATACGTCGCCAACCGAAAGCGCCTCATCGACGATCAGGATTTCCGGGTCGATATTGATGGCAACTGCAAATGCCAGTCGGACAAACATACCGCTGGAATAGGTCTTTACCGGCTGGTACACATAGTCCCCGATATCCGCAAAATCCAGGATATCCTGCAGCTTTTCATCAATTTCTTTTTCAGAAAAACCGATCATCGTTCCATTCAGATAAATATTTTCGATGCCGTTGTATTCCATGTTAAAGCCTGCGCCCAGCTCCAGCAAGGCGGAAATTCTGCCGTTTACCTGCACAGTGCCGCTCGTCTCATGTAATACGCCGGTGATAATCTTTAAAATCGTCGATTTGCCGGAGCCGTTCGTGCCAATAATGCCGACAGTCTCTCCTTTATAAATGTCCAGACTGACATCCTTTAATGCGTAATGCGGCGTGGAAAGTTTCTTTTTTGTCAGTCCCAGGGATTCGATCAGACGGTCCCGGTTTCTGCGGTACAGCTTGTATACTTTGCTCACCCTGTCCACATGAATTGCCAGTTCTTTTTGTTCCATAACCAGTTTTCCTTTACATGATATCCGCAAAATGAATCTTGAGTTTCTTGAAAATCAGCGCGCCAATGCCAAACAGCACCACCGTGATAATCCAGAAATAAACCGTGGAGTAAAAGTCCTCCCAGAACCACTGTTTTCCGTATACAGCGCTTCTGTAGCCCTCCACAATGTATACAAGCGGATTGATTTTCACGATCATCTGAAGCTTCATCGGAAAATCATTGATATTCCACAGCACCGGAGTTGCCCACATACCGACCTGCAGAAAGATATTGACAATGGACTGCAGATCCCTGAAAAAGATGACAACCGAGCAGGTCGTATAACTGAGTGCCAGTACAAAAACGAACATGCAGAAGCTGTAATAAAATACCTGCAGTGTATACAGGCTCGGATAATAGCCGTTCAATGCTGCCACGATCAGTAAAACCAGCACGAAAAACGCATGAATAAATGTCGCTGCAATAATCTTGATAATCGGCAGGATACTGATTTTGAATACGACTTTTTTTACCAGGTAATTATATTCCAGCAGCGATACCATTGCGCTGGTCAGGGCTTCGGAAAAATAAAACCAGGGCACCAGTCCCGCTGTCAGAAACAGGATATACGGAACACCTTCTACGCCTCCGGAGGCATAACCTGTCCGGTTCGGGAAAATAATCACGAAAACAACCCAGTACATCGCAACTGTGATGACCGGCTGCACCATCGCCCAGAACGCTCCCATATAAGAGCCTGCGTAGCGCTTTTTGAAATCGCTCTTTGCCAGTTTCCAGATCAGCCTGCGGTTCTGGTATAATTCCACCGGCAGCACCGTGATCTTATCGTATAACCGGATAAAGGCAATGACCGCCGCCACGATCAGCACGCAGGCAATCACTTTTTTCAGAAGCTCATCCTGCGGATTGGCAAGGGGATTATGATAAACAAGGATAATAACGGCAAGAATCGCCATCACCGCAGTGAATATGGCGATTCCTGTTTTTTTATTCAGTCTCTTCATTTATTTCTGCTTTCTGTAAATTCGGCAAAAGAGCCCCACTTTTTATCTTTGTCAGACAAGGTCAGTTCCATTCCTTCCGGAATCGGCCATTCTACGCCGATCTGGGGATCGTTCCATGCCAGACCGCCTTCGTCGTTGGGATGATAGAAGTCGGTGCACTTATAGGCAAATTCCGCATAATCCGACAGCACTACAAAGCCGTGTGCGAAATTTTTGGGGATAAAGAACTGCTTTTTGTTCTCTTCGGAAAGCAGCACACCGTACCACTGACCATAGGTTTTGGAGCCGGGACGTAAGTCAACCGCAACGTCAAACACTTCGCCGCGAATCGCTCTCACCAGCTTGTCCTGGGGGTAATTGATCTGGAAATGAAGCCCCCGCAGAACGCCTTTTTTGGATGCGGACTGGTTGTCCTGTACGAAAACCTGATCGATGCCGGCTTCCTTGTAATCGTTGTAGTTATAAGTCTCCATGAAGTAACCGCGGGCGTCGCCGAACACCTGGGGAGTGATCACCTTAAGACCTTCGATATGACATGTTTCTACTGAAATTTTTCCCATTTTTCTATTCTCCTGTTCCGTTTTTAAAGTCCGTTTGCGACCTCTACGAGATATTTTCCATAGTTGGTCTTCATCAGCGGCTCCGCAAGCTTTAAGAGCTGCTGTTTATCGATAAAACCTCTGCGGAACGCGATTTCCTCAATGCAGGAAATGTACATGCCCTGACGCTTCTGTACCGCTGCAACGAAATCTGCCGCATCCAGCAGTGCATCGTGGTTGCCGGTATCGAGCCATGCAAAGCCTCTGCCCAGCGTCTCCACCATCAGCGTCCCTCTGCGCAGATATTCGTTGTTGATCGAAGTGATTTCGATCTCGCCTCTTGCAGACGGCTTTACGTTGCGGGCGATTTCCACAACGTCGTTATCATAAAAATACAGTCCGGGAACTGCGTAGTTGCTTTTGGGATGCTCCGGCTTTTCCTCGATGGAAAGCGCTTTGCCGTTTTCATCGAATTCCACCACGCCGTATTCTCTGGGATCGCGGACAAAATAGCCGAAAATCGTCGCACCTTTTTCCCGCTCCGCTGCCTGACGCAGCACTCTGGAAAAGCTCTGTCCATAGAAAATATTGTCGCCCAGAACGAGGGCAACGCTGTCGTTTCCGATGAAATCCGCGCCGATCAAAAATGCGTCTGCCAGTCCGCGGGGCGTCTCCTGAACCGCATAGGACATCGAAAGTCCCAGCTGCTCGCCTGTACCGAACAGTTCTTTAAAAGCAGGCAGATCCCTGGGCGTGGAAATAATCAGAATCTCCCGGATGCCCGCCAGCATCAGTGTGGAGAGCGGATAATAAATCATCGGTTTGTCGTAAACCGGCATAATCTGTTTGGATACCGCCTTGGTCAGCGGATAAAGGCGGGTTCCGGAGCCGCCTGCAAGAATGATACCTTTCATAGATTCCTCCATTCCTATGCGTTCATTCGCCTGTATGAAAAACATTTTGCTTTACAGGATCGCTTCGGCGGCACTGTTCTACTGCCCGGCAGCACTGTTCTACTGCCCGGCAGCACTGTTCTACTGCCGTGCGCTCCTGCCCAGATGCGCCAAAAGGGGAACGGTGTCGCGCGCCGTCCCCATTCTGGTATACAAAGCCCTGTTTTTCTCGGTCTGTCCGGCATTTTCCTCCCGGCAGTCCGGAAATTTCTCAGGCTTTGTACATTTCGTTATAATATTTCTGGTAGTCGCCGCTAGTTACGCGCTCCATCCAGTCTTCATGCTCGAAGTACCATGCAATGGTCTTTTTGATGCCTTCTTTGAACATCGTCTCCGGATACCAGCCGATCTCTTCCTTGATCTTGTCGGGAGCGATCGCGTATCTTCTGTCGTGTCCCTTACGGTCTGCTACATAGGTAATCAGATCCTTGCTGACAAGCGCCTTGCGCGGGTCGTCGTCTGCAAGCATCTCCTGCAGGGTCTCGATAATGATTTCGATGATCTGAATGTTCTGTTTTTCGTTATGACCGCCTACATTGTAGGTTTCGAACAGTCTGCCCTGCTCCTGCACCATGTCGATGGCCTTTGCGTGGTCTTCGACATACAGCCAGTCGCGGACGTTCTTGCCGTCGCCGTATACCGGAAGCTTCTTACCGTGCAGCGCATTGTTGATGATCAGCGGAATCAGCTTTTCCGGAAACTGGTAAGGGCCGTAGTTATTAGAGCAGTTTGTGATATTTGCAGGGAAATGATAGGTATCCATATACGCTTTTACAAGCATATCAGATCCTGCCTTGCTGGCAGAGTACGGGCTGTGGGGCGCATAGGGGGTTGTCTCATAGAAATAGCCGCCGTCTTCGCTCAAAGAGCCGTATACTTCATCCGTCGAAACATGCAGGAATTTCTTGCCCGGCTTAAAGGTGCCGTCCGGAAGCTCCCACGCGTTCTTTGCGCAGTTTAACATCACGGCAGTACCCAGCACGTTGGTCTGTACGAATACCTCGGGATTTTTGATGCTTCTGTCTACATGGCTTTCCGCTGCAAAATGCACTACGCGGTCAATATCGTTTTCTGCAAAGATCTTTGCAATCGCTTCCTTATCGCAGATATTTGCTTTTACAAAGGTATAGTTATCGCGGTTTTCAATGTCCTTTAAGTTCTCGAGATTGCCCGCATAGGTCAGCGCATCCACATTGATGATACGGATTTCGTTGTCATACTTGCGGAACATATAGTGAATGTAATTGGAACCGATAAACCCCGCTCCTCCGGTAACAAGATAGGTTCTCATGCCTCTTCTCCTTTTCGATTCTGCGCAAAAGGACGCAAAATCCCATAATCCTGATTTTTTTCCAGTGTACCATATTTTCCGTGTTTTTCCAACAGGAAAATACGGCATTGCCGCCATTCCCGGCAAAGCGGCGCTGCAGCTTGCGGATATCCTGCAGACTGCAGCGCCCTGTCCGTATCAAATTTTGTCACAATATCAGTAACCCATATAGCTTACGTTTAAGTCAACATTTCCTTTGATTCCTGCAATCGACCCTCTCGACGAATACTGCCACATCTCGTAACGTCCTCCATAGGTCGGTGCAGCGACATACTGTGCCAGCCAGATCTTGCAGCCGCCAAGGGCGCCTGTATTGATCTTTTCCGTCAGCCAGTTTTTGTTCGCATACAGTCCCGGCGTGTAGCCGCTGTTACGGATCGTCTGGCAGAATGCGTTGATGACAGACGTTCGCGCCGCTTTGGAAATTCCGTCTGCGCGCCCATTCGCGCTCTCCACGTCAATATAGACAGGATAAGTGATTCTGTATTTTTTAATCAGGGAAAGCGTCATAGAGGCCTCTTCGACCGCTTCCACTTCATTCACCGCCTGGCTGAAGAAATAAATACCGACCTTCAGACCTGCCGCCGTCGCGCCCTGAATATTACTCTTAAACTTCTGATCCTCGACAAGCACACCCGAAGCCGAGCCGCGATAGCCGCAGCGCAGGATGACATACTGCACACCGGAATTTTTGACTGCGTTCCAGTCGATATTGCCGTTGTGTTTGGAAATGTCAATTCCCATCACAGTTCCCGTATTTAAGCTGCCGTCCCCATTGAACGTGTATTTCACGCCCTGGATCACCTGTTCGCCGGTAACGGCGGTCCCGTTTTTGTCATAGAAAAAGCGTCTTCCGTCGATCGTCTGCCATCCGGTATACCGATATTCCACATTCGCTTTTTTGCGGTAAAATTTGTCTTTGGTATAATAATCCGCCGTCGTTGCCTCACGGTAGGTATCCCCGTCCTTGCAGTACAGCTGGTTGCCGTTTTTATCTTTCAATAAGGTCTTTGTATCGCCGCGGTTTATCTTTTTCTCCGTCACCTTCACGGTGCTGATTCCGCTCTCTACGTTGCTGCCGTCCTGCGCGACCGCTTTGATCTTCGCTTCTCCGGCTTTTACGCCTTTTACCGTTCCCTTATCATCCACCGAGGCAAACTCTTTTCCGGAAACGATTTCCCAGCGAACGGACTTGTTCGCTGCATTGTCCGGCGATACCGTTACAGAAAGGGAAACAGTCTGTCCGACCTCAACCGTTGCAGAGCCTGAGATCGTGATCTTCTTGACCTTTATCTCCTCCGGCTTGGTTTCCGGCGTTTTCGTCGGCTCTGTCGCTGCAGTGCTGCTTTCAGTTGCAGATTCGCTTTCCGAAGGCTTTGTACTCTCACTCTCGGACGGCTTCGTGCTCTCGCTTTCCGTCGGCTTACTGCTTCCGGATTCCGATTCGCTCTCGGTCGACTTTGTACTTTCACTCTCGGACGGCTTTGTGCTTTCGCTCTCGGAGGAAGACTCGCTCTCCGAAGGCGGCGTGTTCTCTCTCTCCGCAGGGGATTCCTCCCTGGGCTGATCGAAAACGGCGATCTGCGTTTCCTTTGCAAAATATGCGTATTTTATCTCCGGCTCCAGAAGTCTTGCCTGGGCAGGCTCCGGGATATCGGACTTGCCGACCTCTTCATATTCCTGTCCGTTTCCTGCCGGTGTTTTGGTGGACGCAACCCATTCCACAGTATCCTGCAGAACCGATTCCACTGCCGGTGCAATCGCGGTATCCTCTTTCGCCACGTTGATCTCCGACTCCTTTTTGATCTCGTCCGTCACGTCGACCTTTTTATACTCAATCTTGTCCTTTACCGTCACTCGTCCGGAAATTCCGGCTGCTTTTCTGCCGCTGATTTCATCCGGTCCGGTCACGGTAACGACGTAATCGCCTGCTTTTAAGTCTTTTAAATAAATTATGCCGTCCTTGTCGTCATCCTTTGCGTTCTGGCTCGACGCGCCCTCCAGCTTTACGGTAAAGGGTTGATTTCCTATCAACTTACCGGAGTTTTTGTCCGCGAATTTAATTTTCATATCCTTCTGCATCGAAGACAACTTTAAAATAACGTCGACATTGGCTTCCAGATCCTTTTCCTCATATCCGTTTTCCGTCTCCGTCGTCTCTTCTTCAGAAGCCTCCTCCGAGACGTTCTGCGCTGCGACAGCGACCGCCGACAGGACCTCTTCCCCGGACATCCCGATCGCTTCCAGATTTTTCCCGACTGCAGCCACCGCCTCCATCTGCTTATTCTGCTCGTTTCGTCCCAGATACATCGATGTCGTAAACGCTGCCGCCGCCAAAACCAGCACACCCGTCAGAGCAATCGCGATATCCAGCGCCGCCATCGGCTCTTTTCTGGCAGAGCGGCGTTTTCGGTTTCTGCCGGATGCTGCGGTCGAT
>OIAL01000483.1_pt1 | contig 18146 bp, 17 predicted proteins | sample 1580691 | NCBI WGS metagenome assembly OIAL01 (sample SAMEA3882530, study PRJEB24775) | human gut metagenome | biome: human-associated habitat; feature: intestine environment; material: feces | place: Netherlands | collected 2009/2010
TGCAAACTAATCATGATCTGCGCGAATCCGTGCTGCAGGAATTTTCCGCAACGATGGACAGTAAAGACAAAGTAATACAAAATCTACAGGATCAAATGGCAGAATTAAAGGCTGCAAAAGAAAATGCTGAAAAAACTGCAACCGCTTCTGCACAAGCAGCTGGTCAGGCTCTCAAGGATTTGGCTGCTGCTGAGGAAAGGGCCGAATCTTCCAGCCAGTTGGCTGCCGAGAAGGAAAAAACAATCTCTACCCTGGCTGAAAAGTTATCTTCTGCAGAAGAGAAGGGCAAGAAATACGACGGTCTTTACGAGTCAAAAAAAACTGCGCAAGAGCAGATACATGCTTTAGAACGTACCATTAAAGAACTTGAGAAAGATCATGCAACAGAAAAGCGTGAGCTGCAATCAGAAGCAGAGCAAAAACTTTCCGCTGCGCAAAAAGATGCTGCTTTAGAAACATTAAATGCAGTTGCTGCAAAGGAAAGGGAAATGAACGGGCAATTGCTGCAGCTGGAACGTGAAAACGCTAAACTGCAGGCAAAAATCGAATTACTGGAAGCAAGATTGCAACAGCAGCCATAATAAGAAAGAAGGAAATGAACAGATGCAGACTCTTACAAACGGACAAAAACAGGCTCTTTTAGAATCCCAAAATGGACATAATATTTTTATTTCCGGAGGTGGAGGTGTAGGAAAAAGTTATATATCACAAATTATCGTAGATGAACTCCAAGCTACCGGAAAAACTGTATTAATTACAGCTTCAACAGGAAAAGCTGCCATGCTCATCAACGGTGTTACATGCCACCGTGCCTTTCGCATCCCAATCCGTATGACCTGGTCTGCAACTCCCAAGATTACGCCAAAAGATCCTATTTATGAGTCAGATGTGATCTTGATTGATGAAGTGTCCATGCTCCGGATCGACGCATTTGACTTTATATGCAAGTCGATACAGAAAGTAAACAAAATCAGAAAAAGCAGTATTTATCTGGCCAATCCCAAAAACAAACATCGTGATCCTATCCAGCTGATCGTCATTGGCGATTTCGGACAGCTGCCGCCGGTAATTGTGCATACGAACGATGGAAGACCGGATGAAGGTGATCTTATGTCACAACACTACGGATTCCCCGTCAAATCTGGTTATGCCTTTCTTGCCCCTGGATGGAAGGAATGTAACTTTGTCAAATGTGAATTAACAGAGGTTATGCGACAATCCAATAAGGATATGATACATGCCCTGCAGGGAATTCGTCTAGGTGATCGATCTTTCCTGCCGTATTTTACTGAAAATTCAAGGAAGAAACCCTTTTCTGACTCCGATGAGGCTATATGTCTCTGTGGAAGGAACAAAACTGCTGACCAAATTAACGCCGCAAAAATTGCGAAGCTTCCTGGAAAAGCACGCACTTATCAGGCACAAATTGCCGGTGATGTATCCGCTCAGGATAAACCGGCACCAGATCAGCTGCATTTAAAGAAAAATGTTCGTGTTATCATGCTGCAGAACACGGATAAATACCGGAACGGAAGCAGCGCCATCGTAACCAGTCTTGGGAATGATGAGATTACAGTTAAAATTGACGAAAGCGATGAATTGGTAACCGTTCCATATGCCAACTGGGATGTAGAACGTTATGCCGTTGATCCTAGCACAAACAAAGTCACAAAGGAAATCATTGGTACTTTCCGGCAGCTTCCAGTCCGACCAGGATATGCAATAACAATCCATAAATCTCAAGGGCAAAGTCTGGATAAAGTTACTCTCAAATTAGGGAATAGGTGGCCTGAAATTTTTTCTTGTGGGCAGCTTTATGTAGCCTTATCCAGGGCTACTTCCATGGATGGGCTTTATATTGATGGAAGTCTTGAGAAAATAAAGGTACTTGCCTCTGAGGATTTTTTAAATTTTCAAAATAATGCCTTAGATACCTGCGTGAATAGCACAAATTCGGAAGAAATTCCTGTATCCGAAGAACAGCCGGAAGACACAACGAAGGAACCTTCCGCTTCTGACGGTCGTACAATTTCTATTAAGTGTCCAGCACATGCAGCAAAAGCAATTTTTTCTTTTGCGCAGGCACTTACTCCGGATACAAAACTGGTTGACAGCGTACTGATCCTTCCGGAAGAATATAAGCAAGCCGTCAAAACCTTCATAGAGGTGATTTTGTAAACGTACAACATACACTTTTTCAAATGTCAAAAGGACAGATCTGTTGAAAACGGATGTGTCCTTTTGACATTTCCACCCGCCAGGGTTATGTTTTTTGCGCGATAAATCAAATTTTCTCTTGATTTATTGCGCATTTTATCATATAATATTAATAGAAAAGTTAATAAAAAATTATTAAGAAAATTATTATGTTTCCTAGACTGTCTATTTTATTGGTTCCAGAAGGAACCGGAAGGGAGATAACATGAAAGTAATCGCAGTCGATAACTACAAAGGAGGGGTTGGAAAAACCACAACGGTCATTAATCTGGCTTACAACCTTTCCGCATTGGGAAAAAGAGTGCTGATGGTTGATGCTGACCCGCAGTCCAATACAACCTATGTTTACAACAGAGTCAACGAAAATTCCAAAACATTGCTGGATATTTTCCATGGTGTAAAAACAGAAAGATGCATTTACAGAACGAATTATCCAAATCTTGATCTTATCAAGGCCTCTCCCCGGATGGAGGAGGCAGATGGACTTCCAGTTATTATCAAAGAAGCTTTGCACCAAGTAGAAGATCGATACAATTATGCAATCATTGACTGCCATCCTTCCATGCAGCTGCCAACGATTGCCGCACTGGTTGCTGCGGATGAACTTCTGATTCCATATGAGCCGGACGTTTTTGGAAAAACAGGGTTAAACTTCCTTTCCGATTACATTGCACAGATCCAGGAAATCTATAACCCAGGTCTTACATATCATGTTTTCATCGCAAAATATGCGGAACGCAAATCGCAGCTTGAAGAAATTTATGATCTGATCGAAAGATACCAGTTCCCAATGCTGGAAACAGTGGTCAGAAACCGTGTTTCTGTAAATTCTGCCAATAAGGCAAGAAAACCGTTGGCGAGACACCGCAGATTTGATGCGGCAACAAAAGACTACGAAGATCTTACAAAAGAAGTTCTGGCATTGATGGAATAAGGGAGGCAGAAAATTGGCAAATTTGAATGCAATCCTAAAGAATAAAATGGGGTTGTCTGCAGAGCAGGCAAAGAAAAGCAAAGTTCTGGCATCTCTCTCTGGATCTTACCGACAGAACATGAAATCAATTCATTATACGCAATTGGTTTCAAACATTAATCAGTTTTACAGTGAAAAAGAACTGGAAAATCTGGCAGATGTTATCCAGATTTTGGGCGGGGTTGCCCAGAACCTTCTGGTCCGAAAGAAGGATGCAGAACAGTATGAAATTCTGGCCGGACACCGCAGATGGCGGGCCAGTCAAATCGTAGTGCAACGTGGCTTTCCGGAATATGCTTACCTTCCATGTCTTGTGATAGAATGTAATGATGATGTTGCAGAGCTGCTTCTGATCCTGACAAATTCATCCGCTCGAAATGATTTAAATGGGTATGAACAGATGATGCAGGTAGTCAGACTGAAGGAACTCCTGCCAAAAATCAATAAAGATGAAACACTGAAGGGAAGAATACTGCGGAAAGAAATCGCTCTGTCCACAAAACGGAGTGAATCAACCGTTCAGAACTTAATGTTTACGGCAAAGCATCTGTCAGAAGATGGAATGCAGGCATTCAGAGAAGAAAAACTGACACCTGCAGCTGCATTGTATCTGGCCAAGCAGTCGAAAGAAGATCAGAAAGATCTTGTTCAGAAGGAATTTTTCACCGTGGCTGCAATGGAAGGTTATCTCGCAAGCAAATCCGTGACACAGGAAATACCTTCTAAACAGCCCACAAAAGAAGGAAAAAGAAACCCAAACCTCAAGCCGTGCAAAACAGGACTGAGCAAATCAGGCGCGTGTGGTTCTGCAGCGTATTGTGAAGCACCATACTCATGCTGCAAAGAATGTAAAAAAGAATGTTCTTTGCGTTGTGGCTGGATTCGGGAAGAAATAGATGATATTCCGGAGAAACATCAAGGTCCGGAACCATATGTTGCGGTACCTGCAGAAAAAACAGAATCTAAAAGACAAGTAGAAAATCTTTCTGATTTTCCGGAAGAAGGAATTCGTTTTACGAGTTCAGAACACAAAAAAGCATATTACGATAGTCTGCAGAAATTTTATGCACCAGATCCCGCAGATAAAGCATTATGCTACTGCATCAATTTGATGCAGAGTACCAGAAGTCATGTAACAGAAATATTCGATTTTGAACAGAAATGTTTAAAAACGGAATGCTTGAAAGCCGGATGGCAGACAAGCAGTAGTGAAAAGGCAATCCGAATGGCATTCAATCTGTTTTCCGGGGAGATACCTACCGTGGACTATGAGGACAAAGTAGATAACCAGTTGAAAGAATGTCAAAACTATACAGTAAATGAACTGTTTTACAGCTCTTTTGCTCCTTATTTCTGGCAGGCGATCCAGATCCGTTATCCAGAATACACTAAATAAAAAGACAGATCAGTATTCTTGCTTAAACCACATAAGAAACATTCATCTATTTAAGCCGATTTTATAGAGATCATCATTTATATCGACTACGATTTGTTTGCTGTAGGGGTTCTAATCACGAAAGAATGAGAAACCTGATTAATGGAAGAGCTAAAAAATAGAAGGGGAAATATATGCGGAAAAAATATTTATGGAAAAAGGCAATACAAAAATCCTGCAATGCAACAGAAGGAATCGATAGCTCGTTTGCCAACTATCTTATAAAAAGTGCAAGTATAAAAAGGCACTTCTATTGGATCAACGGAAAAAAATCATTGGATAACTTATATCGGAGCTTCGTTATTACAATAGCATTTGAGCTACACATGTTTAATACAAAAGAAGTTGCATGGTCATTGGCATTTGCTATTCTGGATAACTGGTTTGAACTAAATAACATAGATTCTCAAGAAATACGTAGTCAAGTAAATACAGAAGAGCTTAGTAGTGTATTGAATAGCAAAATAAAATTATACAGGGAATATTTTTTACTATATGACGATCCCATTGGCAAAGATCTTATTAGAGTTCATTTTCCATATCCGTTCGGCAAGCTTTATGTAGATGTCAAAGTTAATCTGTCTCGCGGAACAGAGTATGGTTTTTTTAGATCAGGTTTTTCTTACTATAAGGTGGAAGGTCAGAGTGAACAAGCAACAACTTTGATCGCTGTTGTTGGTGATCGGGAAGTTTACAAATTTGGTTGTTACAGTTTTTCGTGGATTTTAACACATTTCCGACTTATAAAATCAATAAAGGTATATAAAGAAACAGAAAGTATATTGAATCAGGATGAAAATGACGGGGACAATGAAAGCAAAAAGAAGGAGTGAACTTGAAAATACTTAATAAATGTCCAATATGTGGAGGAAAACTTGAGTATAACACCTTATGCCAATACACGAATGTGTATTACGTTGAAAAAAATGGGGATCTAACGAAACAAAGAAAAGAAGATAATGGACCTATGGCAGTTTTTTTTTGCATAAATAGTGACTTTTTGACAGATTGTGAATTGAATGTGACCGTTCCAAAAGATAGTAAAATAATAATTTCTCAAATTAACGGTCGTTATTATATTTTGTAAAAGGGAAAGAAATAAACTTAAGGAAAGGAATGTATATTATGAACAAAGTATGGGAAATTGGAAGACTAACAAAGGAGCCAGAGATACGTTACACTTCAAAAAAGAATGGAAATGGTGAAGAGGAATCTACCGTAACAGCAAGCTATACACTTGCTGTTGCAAGAGGATACCGGCATGAGGATGGACAGCAGGACGCAGATTTTTTCCGCTGCGTTGCCTTTGGAAAGAACGCTGAGTTTGCGGAAAAATACCTTTATAAGGGAACTAAGATCGCTATTTCCGGACATTTGCATTCTGGCAGTTACACAAACAAAGACGGGGTTAAAGTTTATACTGTGAACATTATTGTTGAACAGCATGAATTTGCGGAAAGCAAACGGGATCAGACTCCTGGCGGAAATGCCGGAGAGATAGATATGGATACAGAATTTCTTGATATTTCGAAAATGTCGGAAGAAGAACTTCCATTTCGATAAACGAGGGGTTAAAAATGGACATTGAGAAAAAAATTCGGAAACTGCTGGCTCTGTCAGAAAGTCCAAACGAATTCGAAGCCCAGGCTGCACTTTTAAAAGCCCGGCAGCTTATGGCAGAGTATAAATTAACCGAAGCAGAGCTGCATGAGGGAAATAAGAAAGTCAAAACAATCAAAACATCTATTTCCTGCACAAAACAAACAAATTTTTGGATATTCACTTTATCTACCGTTATTGGTGAAAATTACTGTTGCCAGGCTGTACATGAAAGAGCAAAACACTCAAAAACATATTTTATTGGATTCGTTGGACTCGAAGAAGATGTGAGTATATGTGTAAATATTTTTACATATGCAGTGGACTGCATTTTAACACAGATACAAAATTTGAAACAGACATACTGTAATTTATCGCTTGGTGCGCAAAAAAAAATAACCAATGGATATGGAGCCGGTTTTTGTGAAGGGGTAAGAGAAGCATTTTCAAAGCAGGATCAAGAAAAGGAAAAAGAATGGAGTCTGATACTACGGTTACCGAAAGAAGTCATAGATTTTTGCGACAAATTTGATACGGCTCAAGGTAATATGTATGATACACCGATAGACTTCAGGAAATTCTCATCTGGATATTTAGATGGAAAATGTTTTGGAGAACAGAAACGGTTACAGCCTGCACGACATACCGGCACAATTTAATGAGATTTTGGAGGATTGAAATATGTCATATTACTGATATTTATGAAAAACAAAAAGACTACAGCGTGCTTAAGAACGAGGAAAAATATATGATAGAAAAAGTATACGATGATAATACGTTATCATTCAAAGAAAAAGGATTGTATACAGCAATCTACCTGAACGAAACCATGAACGTGGATCAGTTAGTGGAATCTGGAAAAGATAAAGCAGATGCTGTACGATCCGGTTTAAAAAAACTGATCGAAAAGCAATACATAAAAAAAAGTGTTGTCCGGGAAAAAAACGGAAATTTCGTTACGGTATATTACCAGGCAATTGAGTAAAATGCATCATACATCTTGCGGAAGCACAGTGACCACGTAGAAAAATGGATAACCCCAGTTGTAAACGTGTCAGAGCTTGCAGAATGGACAAAACTGCCTGGTATGGTAAAAGTACCAGGCAGACAAAAAAATCAAAATAAGGGTGTAAATTGTGACGCAGTGACGAAAATGAGGCTACGGATCGCAAAAGGCTAGAAACAGGAGGTTTTTACTATGGCAGTCTACAAAAGAATCCAAAAAATAGATGGTTATACGATGATGTCAAATTATCATTTACGCGACATGAATCTTTCCCTAAAGGCAAGCGGATTGCTGTCTTTGGTATTATCCCTTCCTGCAGACTGGAAATATTCGGTATCCGGTTTGACAGCTATCGTAAAAGAGGGAAAGAGTGCAGTCATGTCTGCGCTGAAAGAGTTAGAGGAGAATGGATATCTGAGTAGAATGGAATATAGGGAGAATGGAAGATTTCAGGGTGTGGAATACATTTTTCTGGAGTATCCTGGCCAGTTAGAAGATATGGAAAATCCAAATGGCCATGAACAGATCATTCAGAAAATGCAGCGAGAAGTAGCCGAACGAATGCAGGAAGGAATGAAAGAAGAAAAAAGTACGTCTCAGAAAACAAGCAGAAATGAGGAATTACAAAAATTAAAAAAAGTCCATTCAGAAAAGCAGGAACAACCAGAGAAGCAAGATGAAAAAGACTTACAATCCCAGCATTTATCGAAAGAAAATCCATGTCTGGATTTTACGGAAATGGAAAACCGGTATACGAAAAATCCAGATCCGGTACAGCCATATCAGGATTTTACGGAAACCGATTTTCCGTATACGGATTTTCAACCACAAATAATTAAAGATATACCAATTAAAGAAAATGATATAGATAATCATATCATATCCTATCAATCAAAGATGAATAATATAAAGCGGGGAACAAAAAGAGATGGGATGGATATGATGGATCGGATATCTGCCTACCGGGAACTGATTCGGAAAAATATTGATTACGAGAACTACCCGCCGATCTATAACAAGCAGGAAGTGGATGAACTGGTCGATCTGATTGTAGAAACCCTAATGCTGCCGGATACAGGAACAATCCGGATTGGAGGAAAGGAACGTCCTGTTCCGATTGTAAAAAGCATGTTCCTGAAGCTGGATAAAGATCACATCTGTTATATCCTGAAGTGCCTGCACAATACGGAAAAGAAAATCGGGAATATTAAGGCGTATCTTTTGACGGCACTGTATAATGCGCCAATGACCATCCAGAATTATTATACCAATCTGGCTAATTGTGATTTGGCACCGGATAACAGGCAAAAGTAAAACGAAAGGAAGAGAAATATGGGAAAAGGAAAAAGAGTAAAAATGGCCGTATCAAAAAAACAGCCAGAGAAAAAAAGGCAGAAAAAGAAAAGCAGCTTGTGGATCATAGCGTTGATTGCTGTTATTTTGCTGATTCTTGTTGGAGTCGTATTTTTGGTACTGCCAAAATTTCGAAAAGAAGCTGCACCGGAAAAACCGGAAACGATCAAGGTGGAAGCTGCAGAGAAAAGCTATGCTGCCGGAAGTCGGCTTTCAGAAAAAAATTTCCGCGTATACGGAATATCCGGGAAACAGAAACAGCTTCTGGATGCAGATACATACAGCGTGTCACCGGCTAAAGTGCCGGCACATGGCCACAGTGTTACCGTAGAGGTTTCCTCCAAGGCATATCCGGATATCAAGGCAGAGATAACAGTGCTTATTGACCGTGATGAAAGTGTTAGGTATAAAATCGGCAGAGAAAATCCAGATGATGTGGAGGCTATCCTGTATTCCAACGGGGATCTAGAAATATCCGGAAAAGGAAGCGTCCGGAATTTCAAATCAGATTCTGCGCCATGGAAGAAAGATTCTGTTAAACGGCTGACCTGGATTGATCCGGAGGCAGAAGTGGAAAGCATGGACTACTGGTTTACAGGAAATGACGAATACCTGGAAACATTGTGCCGCATCCCGGATACAGTGAGAAGCATGGTGGAAACATTCAAGAATGCTACGGCGATGACCAGTATGCCGGATATGTCTGGTGCGGTCCGGCTGGAAGATATTACATCCTGCGCAGAAGGGTGTATCGCACTGGAAAAGGCCATGGAACTTCCAGGAAATATAAAACAGGCAAAAAAAGCATTTTACGGTGATACGGCACTGATCGAGGGAGCCGATACAACAGCCTGTATGCAGCTGGAGAACATGGATTCCATGTATTACGGCTGTGTGGCTCTGGCATCTGTCCAGATTCCGGACAGTGCGAAAGAACTTTCGAATATCTGCAATGGCTGCGTCAACCTGAAAGAAGTACATATCCCATCGTCTGCACAGAAAATGAACAGCAGTTTTTTCGGATGTACCGCACTGGAATCCATAACCGGTGAAATCCCATCTTCCTGTACGGATAGCGGGAACCTGTTTTCCGGCTGTAAGTTCCTGAGTGGAACACTTACCGTTTCCTGTACATCCAAGACAACCCTTTCAAGCTCGTTTTCGGACGCTGCAACGGCTGGAACAGGACTTACGATCATTTTACGGTACGATGCAGAAAAATCGCAGGAAACGGCCAATACGGGCTTCTACGGGGGAACAAAAAGTGCAGATGAAATCCTGAACGCATTAAAGGCATCTATGGAAGCCGCATTCAGCAGCGGAAGCCATATTACAATAACAACAAATGCAAATAAAACAGAGGGGTGATTAGAATGTAATAAAAATGCAATATGAAAAATAGCAAAAGACTCTTGTAATTACGGAATTGGAAAGGTAATATGATAATATGATCCAAAGAAATAAAAAAGGGGGAGAAACCATATGGACATGAAAGAGCTTCGAAAAAATGCAGAAAAAGTAATAGCAGAACGTTTTCCGAATTTCAATTTTTCCACACTGGACTGGGGAGAGCTTGATCCATTCTATCTGGAGCATCCGGAAGAAATACCGATTGAGCATGAGTTTGTTGGCTACCGGCAGGATGGTGATGTAGCGGAAGATTACCAGGGAAATCTGTATCTGATTCTTTGTGATCCAGGAATCCACCCGATCGGAAGTGTATGCATGGAACAGTCCGAACTGGACGATGCCGTAAAACTCGGAAAACGGGAAGATTATACCGGGGAACTTCTGGAAGAAATTCCGGAGTAAAAAGTGAAATAACAAAACAAGGAATCCCGTGTCAAACATTGACATGGAATTCAAACAGAAAAATCGGTGTCAATGTTTGACACGGACGGAGGAAAAAGTATGAGAAAAAGAATCGCAATGGTACTTCTTGGCCTGAGCCTGGCAGTAGGTACACCGGCCGCAACAAATATGTTCCCAACAGTTTCTGCCCAGACAGTACAGGCAGCTGGAAAAACCGGATGGACGCAGGAGTCCGGAACCTGGTATTTTTATAAAGACGGTGTAAAACAGACCGGCTGGCAGACCTGGGACGGAAAAAAATATTATCTGAATGCAGACGGAACCATGAAAGCAAATGAGTGGATGATTGATACGGATGGATCGGTTTACTACTTCCGCAGCTGGGGTGGAGCTTACCTGAACTGCAAGGCAAGAATCAACGGCAGAAGTTATACATTCGGTGCAGACAGTAAGGTACAGGGTTCCCAGTGGGTTGTAAAAGGTGGAAAATGGTATCTGGTGAAAGACGGAAAAATTGCAACGGGCTGGCAGACCTGGGATGGAAATAAATACTACATGAATAGTGATGGAAGTATGCGCTCCAATGAGTGGAGACTGGATGATACAGGGAAAATCCGCTATCTGTGCAGCTGGGGCGGCGCATATAAGAACAGATCTGCCAAAATCAACGGACGCTCCTACACTTTTGATGGTAATGCTAATGTAACCAACATGCAGTGGATCGTGATGGATGGACAGTGGAAACTGGCAAAAGATGGAAAAATTGCAACGGGCTGGCAGACCTGGGACAATAACCGTTACTATCTGAACGCAGACGGAACCATGAAAGCAAATGAATCTTTCACGGACGGGGGAAAAACCTATTTCTTCTGCAGCTGGGGCGGAGCTTATAAAAACTGCTGGCAGACCTGGAACGGAAAAAAATATTACCTGCATGATAACGGTGCAGCCTATCAGAATGAGTGGCTGAAAACCGGAGGAAAATGGTACTGGTTCCAGGCAGACAGCACCATGGCAGTGAACACAAGCTTTACATACAAAGATAACCTGTATTTTGTGGACGGAAACGGAGTTATGCTTTCCGGATGCTGGAAAGAAGAAAACGGAGCAAAATACTATATCCGGAGCTGGGGCGGAGCCTGCAAGGATATGCAGATGAAAATTTCCGGAAAGACATATTATTTCCGATCAGACTGTAAGATGGTAACGGATCAGACGGTAAACGGAAATTACTACGGAAAAGACGGTGCGCTTACAACAAAACCAGCAGCAAAACCGACAGAAACACCGAAACCAACGGAGACACCAAAACCGACGGAAACGCCAAAACCAACGGAAACGCCAAAACCAACGGAAACGCCGAAACCAACGGAAACGCCGAAACCAACGGAAACGCCGAAACCAACAGAGACACCGAAACCAACAGAAATACCAGTTGTAAAAGCGGAAAACATTTATATCAGCCAAAGCAGTGGGAAATTAACTGCAGTCGGCGAAACACTTCAGTTAACAGCAAAAGTTATTCCTGAAAACGCAACAGATAAATCGGTAACGTGGAGTTCTGATGATGAATCTGTGGCAACAGTAGATCAGAACGGTCTTGTAACAGCAGTTGGTCGTGGATCTACATATATTGTGGCTCATGCAAATGGTGGGGATGAATATGCAACAACATCTATCCCTGTTCAAGTAAAGATCCCCTACACCAATGAAGAGGCTCTTGGAATGACCGTTTACGATCAGGAAGTTTCCAGAAAGATTTTCGACCTGGTAAATGAAGAACGTGTCAAAGAAGGACATGCAGCTATGATTTGGGATGAAAAACATTGTTATCCGAGAAGCGTTGCCGCTGCCGGATACCACATCATGAGATCAATCACACAGCCAGGATACGGAACTTCTGATAATCTGGCCCTGCATGGTGGCAGACAGAACGGCTGCGGCGGTGGTCTGTCATATACAGATTCCGATGATCTTGCCCGCCAGATCTTCAACCTTTGGATGTCCTCTCCAGGTCATAAAGCAAACCAGATGGATGATTATAATGCATATGGAGCAATCGCTGTAATGTATGGACAACCGCAGGAGTATAACGGAAGAAAAATTGTGAATTTCTCAGCTGTATTCTCATTTGCAAATCAGGATCTTGACTTTCCAGCTACTTGGGAGAATCAAGATATGGGAATGGGCGAAGTCCTTGGTATGACAGAGAACGATTATAATTTGATCACAAACTACTTTATCCGATAAAAAAAGAATCCCCTCTCGTAGACGAATTACGAGAGGGGATTTGTATGTCGAAGAGGTAGTAAAATAGTCGATGGTATGTTATACTGAATCTAATCAGGTCAGAACGTGATAGGGATAGTCAGGTGGTTGTCTTTTCTGGAAACAGAAAGGGGGTAATGCCAATGAATACAATGGAAGTGTTGACGCTTTTATTGGTTGTCTTAGAGGCATTGTCCCACATAGATAACCATCGCAAGTAGAAAGAAGGCTATTCCCTACCGCAAATAGGGGATAGCCTATGTCTCTTGTTGCTCTTTGTAATAATTTAGATTATTTCAGAAAGGCAACCACCGACACTGGTATATCCTTGATTGCTTCTGATTTGATTATAAGCTGCCGGACGAAAAAAGTCAAGCAGCATGGGGGATGCGCAGAACTTTGCGCATCCCTTTTTCGAAAGAAAGGTGAAAAAATGAATACTACGAAAAAAATAATAAACAGGATTGTAGTGTGTGGAGCTATGATTGCCATAGGCATTAATACATATGATCTGTAGAAAATAAGAAGCCAAGGCAGCGTTTTTGAAACGATATTTCAGATTCGCTAATTTTTTTATAAAATTTTTCGAGAAAATGTACCCTTTTTAGATGAAAATGTACCCTTTTTCAAAGAAATGTACCCTTTTCTGAAAAAATGTACCCTTGCACGTCATCAAAAGGTATGCTATGTTATACTTGCAAAAGAAGGAAAACAGAAGGGACAGCAGGTAGGACAAAAAAATCTTTCAATTGCTCGTGTCAATGATTGACACGGAAAAAAGAAAAATGGGCTTTCATGCATCAGAACATGGTTTTCATGGGCTGGTGTATTTTTTATGCCCATTTTTAGGGGGTGACGCCGTTGCACGGAAAAAGTGGCAACAAAAAGTAAAAAAGGAGAGAGAGGAAAAATGAAAACAAAAGTAATACACGCATTCCTATGGATTCTGGTTTGTATGGTGCTTGGTATTACCTGTTATCAGTGCCGTGATTTAAGGGGTTATGTGATTCTGTCAGGTTCTATGGAACCTGTGATTCCCACAGGATCAGTGGCAGTTGTGGATTCATCGAAGAGGGATGTACGTCCAGGAAATATTGCTACGTTTGAGAGGCACGGGGATCTGGTGACTCACCGGATTTTGTCAAAAACAGAAGAGGGATACCAGACAAAAGGGGATGCAAACACAGATCCGGATTCCGGAACCATTCCGGCAGAAAACATTCGCGGAACATATCTGTTCTGCATTCCATATTTGGGCTACGGATTCATGTGGGCTAAAAACCACATGTTTTTAACCGTAGGTTTTCTGGCGCTGTTTATGCTTCTGGTTTTCTATTTTCCGGAGAAAAGACCTGAACCAAAGGAACGGGAACAGGTAAAAAAAACAAAAAGAAAAAAAGGAGAATTACGATTATGACAAAGAAAAAAGTAGCAGCATTTTTTACAGCAGCAGCACTATGCGGCGCACTGGCCGTTGGATCATCCATGGCATATCTGACAGATCATGATTCTGTAACCAACAAATTTTCTGTAGGTAAAGTAGACATCGTTGGCCATGAGCCGAACTACACACCGGATAATGATGGAAAAACCAACAATATCGTTCCGACCCAGGTAATCAAAAAAGACCCGCAGATCGAAAATGTTGGAAAAAATGATGCTTATGTATATCTGGATGTTTCTATCCCGATTGCAAAGGTGATTACTGTTAATGCTGCAGGTAACCGTTTGAATGGAGGCGTTGCAAAAGATACAGAGCTGTTCTCCATGAACAATGTTTCTAAGAAATGGACTCTGATGTACAACAAGCGTGTAGGAGATAATATGGTTTACACCTACAGCTATAACGAAATACTTGCACCGGGAAAAACAACAGATCCGATCTTTACAAGCCTGACAGCTGCCAATATTGTAGAGGGACAGCTGGATGGAAAAGATCTGAATGTGCCGGTACATTACTATGCAATCCAGGAACTCAGATCACGACTCCGCAGTCTGACGAAAGCGGAAATAATGGGGTTACAACCGTTGATGGAAACGGAAATGCAGCATCGGATGAAAACAAAACAAATACCCCAGATGATGTTCAGGTTGAGCCGGAACAGGATGGAAACAACACTTTATCATAAGAATACTTTTCAGAACAGTCCGGAAAGCCATCCGGACTGTTCTGAAAAAGAAGGGAAAACAGCATGAAAAAAAAGAAAAAACGAATGCTGTCAATTGCCGGAATGTGCTGCTGCGGTTTTCTTGCAGCAGCCACCGCAATATCGGGATCTTCTGCTTACCAGACGGACCATGATGAAGTAGTAAACATTATCAGGACTGGAAATAACACCATTATTCCGGATGAGGATTTTCCGACACCGACACCGGTTCCATCCAGCGGATCAGTAGTAAAAAAAGTCAGGGCAAAAAATACAGGAGATGTACCTTGCTATGTCCGGGCATATATTACATGCAGTGAACCTGTAAAAGAGTTCACGGGACTTGATACCACAAACTGGGTTAAGGGAAATGATGGCTATTACTATTACAAAAAAGCTGTTCCGGTTGGAGGAACAACAACTTATCTGTTTACGGGGGTTACTGTTGCAGATGAATATGAGCAGGATAACCTGGAAGTAACAGTTTACGAGGAATCCGTTCAGACAACAGATGGTCAGAAGGAATACACTTCTTATCAGGACGCATGGAAACGGTTTGGAGGAGGTGGCCAGTAATGAAAAGGAAAATTGCAATAGCAGCCGGAATTCTGGTCACGGCAGTAAGTACCATCAGTGGATCATATGCTTACTATCAGGACAGCGTTACCGTTACAAACCACATCAGTACCGGTGATGTAAACATTGGAATCCAGGAATACGAAAAAGATGGTGATACGGAAAAAGTTTATGCAGGACCGGCAGAGGGAATTGTTCTTCCTTCCCAGACCATTTCGAAAATTCCGAGAATCACAAATTACGCAGAAACCTGCTATATCCGGGTGAAAACCACTTATTCCGGAGAGGCAGCGGACTCCGTGTCAAACATTGACACGGGAACGGAAAATTCAGAAACGGTGTCAAACATTGACACGAAAAGGCAGGATGAAAATCCAGAAACCACGGAAACGCCGAACGCAACAGAAGAAACAACACCAGCACAGGTAGAACCAGAGGAACCGGATACAACGCCGGAACCTACGGAAACACCTTCTGATGACCAGAACGGCGAAACATCTGTGGAGTATGTCTTAAGTGATGAAGAGCTGGATGGAATTTCCGATGCCTGGGTAAAACAGGGAGAGTATTATTACTATACGAAGCCACTGAAAAACGGAGAATCCGCAGACTTTTTCCAAAACGTAACGATTCCTGCAGCGTGGACATCAAAAGCACAGGACAGGGTTCTTGGACTTACCGTTACAGCAGAAGCGGTGCAGGCGGCAAACTTTACACCGGATTTTAATTCGGAAGCCCCATGGGGCGATACGGAAATTGAACAGTGCGTACATGAGAAGGATAACAGCATCACAGAAGTGACAAAACAGTATACCGCTATGTCCGTCACTTATGAAGGGGCTGCTAGAAATCTGGTGGCTTCGCCGGAGGATTTCTTTAAGAATTTACAGACGGCAATGCCTGGCGATACGATCAGTGATAGTTTTCAGCTTTCCAATACAACAGCAACCAGTGCCGAATTTTTCTTTCATACGGAAACGCCTGGAAATTTAACGGATGAAGAACTGGATCTTTTGAAACAGTTTAAATTGACGATCACACAAAATGGAAAAACTCTGTATGATGGTGATTTGCAGGCGGCATCCCTGAATCAGGAAATCAGCCTAGGAACACTGGAAACAGGGAAAAATTCGCGGGTACAGTTTACGCTGCAGTTACCGGCAGAACTGAAAAATGCATATGCAAAACGGGAAAGCATGGTAAACTGGATTTTCCGTGTACAGGGTGCTGAAGAACCGGGCAAAAACGAACCGTCTCCTGCCATTTCGCAGACTACGGCACCAAAAACCGGTCTTGCAGATCCATACGTTTTTGTTCCTCTTGGAATTGCGGCGGTAACGGCTCTTGGAACCGTGAAACTGTCCCGTAAAGAAAAGAAAGAGAGGAGGAAGAAACTGTGAAACGATGGAAAAAGGCACTGTCAGGGCTGCTTATGGCAGCCTTGATGGTAACTGGAATTTCTTTCCCGGAAAATGTTTTTGCTGTCAGCACAGGCATGGATGGGTTACCATCTGTAGTTAATTCTGGTATTGGAAAAATTGTAAACAAAGATTCTGTTATTGATGGATCTTATAACTTTACACCAGTCATTGGATCAGAAACAAAAATTACATTTGGATGCAGTGATAGAAGTGGATCATGGGATAACTATTTTTGCCAAAATGCAGAAAGATATGCGAAAGCATGCTCTTCGTGGTGGAAACTGGCTGATACATCGAGGTGGTCAAATATACGTTCCTTTGTTCCATATGAGAACTTAAAAGGAAAGATGTATGCAGAGTACACCAATGTGGGTAATGCCAATGGCTTACCAGTTACCATGCGGATCTGGTTTTTGGACTGGCAGAATACTGATATCAGCGGGTATCCGGGATATGAAGATGTAGACAATGTTGTTGTTTCTGTAGACAATACAAAAGGCGGTGCAACTCCTGTCATTGATATTAAAGGCTTGAAATGGATTAAGGTAAGATTTTCATATTACGATGAAAATGGAAATCCACTTAAGGTTAAGGGACATTTCACTTTATCTGATCTGGACTATTCCCAGGGATTTTATATTGATGGAAAAGTCGATGGCATTTATGTCACGAAGGAAGCTGATGATCGTCTAATCTATGATGCAAGAACGGATGCAATCTGGTCAGCAAAAAAGGGTTCAAATGCAGATGATGGTACTTCACCGGATAACCCGGAAGGATGGGTTACTTACACATATGAAGGCGATTCTCAGACTATGGTCTTTTATAATGGAGGAACCATACAAAATGTGGACGGTCCAGGTAAGGGACTTACCACAGTGCAATCATATCCAAAAGATTTTACATTTACTGGTGGGGATGCCATATTTAATGGATGGAAAGGATCAAGCCGGACCGAGGCAACAGATTGGCACGTATGGAATACTTCTGAGTTTGGCTACACCTCGGAAATGGTTATGGGACAGACTAGAAATGTAGATCTTGTTATCAAAAAGAAAGATGCAACAACTGCAGAAGCTTTGAAAGGTGCAGAGTTCACTGTTTATAAGATGCAAGGTGGCCAATGGGTTACATACACAAAGGCAACATGGAACGATCAGTATAAAAAATATATGGCACTGAATCTTAAAGAAACGGATACAGAGAATCGTAGTTTCAAAGTAGTGGAAACAAAAAATCCGGAAAACTATACTGGCAAATACGAAAAGGAGGTAATCTTCCAGAAAAAAGAAAATACAGATACGGATACTGTGGATCTGAAAGCAGAGAATACTCCGGT
>OIAL01000502.1_pt1 | contig 17772 bp, 14 predicted proteins | sample 1580691 | NCBI WGS metagenome assembly OIAL01 (sample SAMEA3882530, study PRJEB24775) | human gut metagenome | biome: human-associated habitat; feature: intestine environment; material: feces | place: Netherlands | collected 2009/2010
CGGGAAGCGATTCAGGCAATGTACGATTACGACTGCTCTGTTTTTAATGCTACTCGCGCCTACCAGAACCATACGCAGGAAATTGCAGCGCCGTCCTTTGAACAGAGCGAAGAATCCTACTCGCCCTTGATGGACAAGTATCAGAAAGCTATTTCCGTTACGGATCACTACTGCGAAACCATGAGCTGCTTCACATGGATCGGCGAAATTGAGAACGAGCGGCTGCTGGCTGCTCTCGAAAATTTATCGGAACTCGATCTCAAAATTCTTACGCTCTATGTCTATGCCGGGTACACCGAGTCCGAGATTGCAAGTGCCTTGGAATCCAAAAGGATTACGATTCATAAGCGAATCGAACGAATGACTATGTTTTTGAAGAACTTTTGAACCATTTTCTTTTTCAGGTAACAATTTGGCCTTTCTCGATGCCTACCAATTAGAGGGACAATTTTTCGGAAGCCTTAAATTTCGAAGATTTTCTATAAAACTCTGTTCTTTGAAAACAGAATAGTTCAATCGTCCGGTACTTCACAAAAGGTACTTCTGTAACTCGCAGCCCGGTCATAACGAAGACGGGGTGGCTGAAATGCCAATGGTGCGGTGCAAGCCCGCTGCCGGACGATTCCCCACTCCTAGGGTGCCGAGGGCGAATATGGGAGACCTATATCATATTGACGCAGATGGGCTGCAAGTCTATCTGCGATGCGAGAGTTGAAACTACTGTCAGCTCTCTTTACATTGCCGCCTGACCGCAGCCTTGCTGCAAAGGATATAACCGCAGGTGGCACACACTTTCGACCTTAAACTACTTATACAGAAGGAGTGCCTATGAAGTTTAACGATGCCTATTCCCAGATGTTTCCCGGTTACCCCGATGCCGTCAGCCTTCAGCAGGCTGCGGAGATGCTTGGTCTGAACCGCCACACGGTCGGGGAACTGATCCGTTCCCGCCGCCTGTTTGCGCTTAAAATCGGCCGCACCTACCGTATCCCGAAGCTGAGCGTGATTGAGTTCCTGCTCACCGGACAGAGCACCTTCCCGGCTGGAAATCCGCCGCTGGATGTGGTATGCTGTGGGTGCAGCAACGGACAGCACGCCTGTTGACCCAAAGGAGGTTTATGATGAAAACTACAGGGTCTGTCCAAGAGAAAAATGGACGTTTCTATTTCGTGGTCAATCTTTATGATGCCAACGGTAAGCGGAAGATCAAGTGGATCTCCACAGGTCTGACCGTCCGGGGCAACAAGCGCAAGGCGGAATCCATGCTCCGGGAAGTATTGCTCCACTATGATGAGACCGGGGAGCTGCCCACAGGGCGGGGCGGAGCCTACGAAAAAGTAGATGCTAAAACCGCCAAGCCCCTGCCGCTGCCCCTCCAACCCGTCAACAAGTCGGAGATGCTGTTTCTGGACTATCTCAACGAGTGGGTGCAAGTCCATAAGGCATCCATTCAGCCTGCAACCTTTATCAGCTACAATCGGATGATCACCGGGCGTATCACGCAGTATTTTGAACCGCTGGGCTTGAAGCTGTGCGAGGTCACACCGCAGGTGCTGGATGAGTTTCAGGAGAAGATCTTGCTGGAGGGCTACACCACCAACACGGTCATTCACTACCACGCCATCTTCGGCAAAGCGTTCAAGGATGCCGTCCGCAAGGATTATCTGGAAACCAACCCGATGCTGAAAGTTGACCGCCCGAAGAAGAACAGCTTCCGGCCCAACTTCTACTCCAAGGATGAAGTCCAGCAGCTGCTTGAAGTATCGCAGGATGACCCCCTGCATCTGTGCATCCTCATCACGGCCTACTACGGTCTGCGCCGCAGCGAGGTGCTGGGGTTGAAGTGGTCGTCTATCGACTTTGAGCGCAAGTCCATCACCATCAATCACAAGGTGACGGAACAGTTGGTGAACGGCAAGTACGTTCCTGTGGTCAGCGATGTGATGAAGAACAAGACCAGCTGCCGCACCCTGCCGCTGATCCCGGCTGTGGAAGAAGAACTTCTGAAGCAGAAGGAAAAGCAGCAGCTTTACCGCAAGCTGTTCAAGAAGAGCTACAGCACTGAGTATCTGGATTTCGTCTGCACCGATCAGGAAGGCAAGCTGATCCGCCCGAACTTCGTGACGGAGCACTTCGACTGGTTGCTGACCAAGTACGGGCTGAAGCACATCCGTTTCCACGATCTGCGCCACAGCTGCGCCAGCCTGATGGTGATGAACGGCGTATCTATGAAGCAGGTTCAGGAATGGCTGGGGCACAGTACCTTTTCTACCACCGCTGACATCTACGCACATCTCGATTACAAAAGCAAACAGGGGTCTGCTGGGGTCATTGCGAACCTTTTGGGAGAATCCAAACTCCCCAAATAATTATGGATTTATCGTTCATGCATAAAGCATACTGTGATGAGGCAAAAGCGGTCTTTCTCTGCTTGATGCAAAAGAAAAAGTCGCAGATTCGTTTGAATCTGCGACTTCTGGCGGAGATGGTGGGATTCGAACCCACGTGCCCGATTAAGGACAAAACGATTTCGAGTCGTTCTCGTTACGACCGCTTCGATACATCTCCAAGTATATTTTCATGGCAAATTTACGATTTGTATATCGCAAATCGGCCTTGAAACTTGGAACAGTTGCTGTTAGAATATTGTTAGAAAACGCATCGTTCAGACAGGCTTTGAAGCCTGTCAGGACATCAAAATTGACGTTCTCTCGTGTGATATGGAGACATTCGGCGAAGCATCCACTTGGATTTCGAGTCGTTCTCGTTACGACCACTTCGATACATCTCCATATTCATAGCTATATAATTATAGCAAAAAGCCGCCGTTCCGTCAACACTTTCTGCCGGAGGAGCCCACAGCGCCAAAGAGGCCCTCTGGTCAGGGATGAGCGGAAGCCGCTGCCACCCTCTGTGGGGTGGGGCACCCTCCTTTTCCTCTCTGCTTCGGGTCATCTTTTCCATGCTGTACTGTCATTTCTAAGGGCAAGATTGTAAAATCGTGGAATCATCGTCTGGATTTTCACAAAATATTACTATTTTGCCCAAAGATTGTACAAACCCTACCCCCCTCTGATGTGCTATACTAAAATCAACAACCGGCCTGTTTCCGGCATTTCTTCTGCCATACAGGCCGCCGAAACAAAGAAGAAAACCAGAAGGAGCAGTATCGATGAGAGAGATCATTTCCTTGAACGAAAACTGGACCCTGACCTTCCCCAAGGGCGAGCGTCCCACCGAGCAGGTCACCCTGCCCCACACCTGGAACGCTGTGGACGGCATGGACGGCAACGGCAGCTATCTGCGCACCACCGGTGTCTACACCCGCACCTTTACCCAGCCCAAGCAGCCTCTGGCTGGCGGCCGCACCTACGTTGAGGTGCTGGCAGCTGCTCTGGCCGCAACCGTGAAGGTCAACGGCCAGGTGGCAACCACCCACGAGGGCGGCTTCTCCATCTTCCGTGCCGATGTCACCGACCTGTGTCACGAGGGCGACAACGAGCTGACCATCGAGGTCTCCAACGAGGACACCCCCTCCATGTACCCCGCTTCCGCCGACTTCACCTTCTACGGCGGCCTGTACCGCGGCGTGAACCTGATCAGCGTGCCCGGCACCCACTTTGACTTGGACTACTTCGGCGGCCCCGGCATCAAGGTCACCCCCAAGCCCACCGAGGACGGCGGTGCCACCTTTGAGATCGAGAGCTGGGTCACCAACGGCGAAGAGGCCTACACTGTGATGTACAGCATCGAGGACTGCTACGGCAACGAAGTTGCTTCCGGCGTGCGCCCCTGCGACAGCACCAAGGTCACCCTGTACGTTCCCGATGCCCAGCTGTGGAGCATGGATGAGCCCAACCTGTACACCGTGACCGCCCGCCTGCAGAAGAACAACGAGACCTTTGACGAGATCTACGCCAACGTGGGTGTCCGCAGCTATACTGTGACCCCGAACGACGGCTTCTCCATCAACGGCGTGCCCACCCCGCTGCGCGGCGTGGCTCGCCATCAGGATCGTCTGTACAAGGGCAACGCCCTGACCGCTGAGGATCACTACGAGGATGCCATGCTCATCAAGGAGCTGGGTGCCAACACCATCCGTCTGGCCCACTATCAGCACAGCCAGGACTTCTACGACGCATGTGACGAGCTGGGCTTCGCCGTCTGGGCTGAGATTCCCTTCATCAGCGTCTTTAAGAAGGACCCCTCCGCTCACCAGAACTGCCGTCACCAGATGACCGAACTGATCATCCAGAACTACAACCACCCCTCCATCATGTTCTGGGGCCTGTCCAACGAGATCCTCATCGGCGGCATCTGCCAGGAGCTGGTGGACAACCACCACGACCTGCAGAAGCTGGTGCGTGAGCTGGATCCCACCCGTCTCACCACCATTGCCCACGTCTCCAACACCCCTGTTGACGGCCCCATGCATCACATTACCGATGTAGAGAGCTACAACCACTACTTCGGCTGGTACGGCGGCAAGATGGAGCAGAACGGCCCCTGGCTGGACAAGTTCCACGCCGAGCACCCCGACATCTGCATCGGCATCTCCGAGTACGGCACCGAGGGCATCATCAACTGGCACAGCAACGATCCCCAGTGCAAGGACTACACCGAGGAGTATCAGGCACTGTACCACGAGCATCTGGCTCAGGTGTTCGAGGATCGTCCCTGGGTATGGGCTACCCACTGCTGGAACATGTTCGACTTTGGCTGTGCTGCCCGCAACGAGGGCGGCGTTGCAGGCCGCAACAACAAGGGCCTGATGACCATTGACCGCAAGACCAAGAAGGACAGCTACTTTGTCTACCAGGCATACTGGTCCAAGCAGCCCATGGTCCACATCGCTGGCCGCCGCCATGCACAGCGCGCAGGCGAGACCACCGAGATCAAGGTCTACTCCAACCAGGACACCGTTGTGCTGTACGTCAACGGCAAGGAAGTCGGCCAGCAGACTGCACACCGTGTGTTCAAGTTCAATGTTGCTCTGGAAGAGGGCTTCAACACCATCCTGGCCGTTGCCGGTGACGTGAAGGATTCCATCACGCTGGAAAAAGTCGAGAAGGAGCCTGATTGCTACACTCTGCCTGAGTTCAACGAGCGTCAGGAGGGCGTTGCCAACTGGTTCAAGCAGGTCGGCAGCCTGGATCTGAAGGCTCCGATGGAGTTCCCCGAGGGCTATTACAGCATCAAGGACAGCATGGAGGATCTCTCCAAGAACGAAGAGGCTCTGGCTCTCGCCACCAGGGCTGTCAAGCTGGCCACCAACTTTGACATCAAGCCCGGCGTTGGCATGTGGGATATGATGAAGCGCATGACCCCTGAGACTATGGCTAAGATGATCAACATGCCCGACGGCTTTATCGAGAGCCTGAACGCACAGCTGATCAAGATCAAGAAGTAAGTACTTCCTGCATCTGAACACCAAAAACGAACGAACCGCCCCGGCACTGCTCAAAGCAGCCCTGCCGGGGCGGTTTTCGTTTCCTCATCTCCACACACGCTGGCAAACCAAAAGGGCCCTGCGGCATTTGCAGGGCCCTTTCGGTTATGGGAGATCATGAAATATCAAAGCATCTTTACCATGCTGCCCCAGCCTGCGGCTCAGCGCTTTTTGCTGCGCTTCTTCTTGCGCGGGGCAGAACGGGCAGGGTTCTGGGTGGGAACAGAATCATTGGAGCGCTTCTGCTCCATCCGATATCTGACGTAATTGGGAATCACGACCGCGATCACGATCAGCAGGACCCAGACCAGGATGCTGGGCTGCTCGTGGTTGGTGTTGAACAGAAACTGCATGACATTATCCATAGGGTGTTTTCCTTTCCGGCCCAGCAGGCCGCCAGAGGGCTTTTTACAGCCAGATGTTGCCGTTCTCGTCCGGTTTCATGGGCACGGCAATGATGAAGTCCACGATGGTCATAGCGGCAGAGAAACCACTCCAGAAGGTTGCCAGATACAGCAGGCCCAGCACCGGGCGCTTGGCATAGAACTGGTGCGCACCAAACGCACCCAGAATGCACAGGCGCATATACTTCTTACGGCTGACACAGTGCTTTTCACGGTGTTCTCTCCAGTATAACAGGTGGTCGATGGTGTTCCAGATGAACCCATGGTCCGGGTCCTTTACCCACTGTGTCTTTTCTTCCATTTACGATGTACCTCTTGTCTGAATTTTGTTCCAAAAGCAGAAAACCGCCCGCCGCAAGGGCGAGCGGTTTTCCTATTTGATTTTACAGGTTTCCGCAGAAAATTGCAAGTACCAATTAGGCGTTCTCAGCCATGGTCTTCATCTTGATCTGAGCGACCTCATCCTGGATCTCAGCCATCTTCTCCTTGGTCAGGGGATAGAACTTCATGGCGATCAGGTTGCAGACCAGGCCGATCATGATCATGCCGTATGCGCAGAAGACAACGCCCATACGCAGGCCCGGGGTAACAGGGTCACCCATAACGGGGTTGTGGTCGGTGAAGCCGCACATGCTGAACATGATACCGGCGACCATGGGAGCGAAAGAGGAGACCAGCTTATCCACGAAGCTGAACAGGGTGCCCATCAGGCCGGGGACGTACTTGCCGGTACGGTAGACTTCGTAGTCAGCGCAGTCAGCGGTCATGGGGATGACGATGTTACCGGAGATACCCTGGAAACCAGCAGTGATGATGGTAAAGACCAGATAGATGATCAGGAAGTAGCCCCAGTTCAGAGCACCAGTCTCGGGGTTGGAGGTCATGGTGGTGGGATCGCCCAGCAGCCACAGAGCTGCCAGGATACCATTGGTGATCAGACCGCCCACAGAACCGATCAACATAGCCTTGCGCTGACCCAGACGGGTAGCAAAGAAGCTGATGAACAGGAAGCACACGATGGTGCTGGGGATGGTCACCAGACCGGTAACGTTACTCTGCAGCAGGTTGGAACCGGCGATGCAGGCGAACATGGCGACCATGACGGCGCTGGACTTTGCAGAAGAACCCAGCTTATCGGTAGATGCGGACAGGACCAGCATCTGAATGGCGCGGTTGTTCTTCAGGGTATCCCAGTAATCCTTCAGGCCGACCTTGACAGGTTTGCCGGTGCCGAAGAACTCGGAACGATCCTTGGGAGCGATGGAGATCACAGCGATGATGGTGAAGATCGCAGACATGACAGCGGTCATCTTCCACAGGGTGTCAAAGAACTCCAGAGATGCGTAACCGCCCACATCGTTGTAGCTGTTGGCGATACGGGGAATGACGATGCCCAGGATAGCAAACACCAAGGTGTTATACACACCGTCGAAAGAAGCGAACATGGGGCGCTGTTTGGGATCGTTGGTCACACAAGACTGAGCGGACTTGGTAACGACACACTGGCAGGTGTAGCCCAGGTAGTAGACCATCAGAACGACCACATAGAAGGGGAAGCGCACGCCCTGAGGCAGCTTGTGGGTCACATGGAATGCGACCCAGCTGGTGACGCACAGGATGATCTGACCGATCACGATGAACGGGCGGTTCTTGCCGAACTTGCCGTTGGTCTTATCGACCATGAAGCCGACGAACGGGTCGGTGACACCGTCCCAGATACGCATCATCATGGTCAGGGAAGAAGCGACCATCATGCCAACGCCGACCCAGCCCATCAGGTAGTAGGTGGCGTAGTTCATCATCATCAGATAAACGTTGGTTGCGGTGTTGTTCAACGCGTAGCCTGCAATGCGCCACAGGGGAACGCGGTGGATGCCGTTGTGCTCATAGTCCTTATCATAGAACTTGTCCGGCAGACTTCTGGTTTTTGCCATTTCATTCTCTCCTTTGTTCACATAGGAACATTCTCCGTTTTCTCCATGGGGCTTACAGCTGCCACTGCGTACCAGCCCGTCCGGAACTTTATGTCTATATTATGAACGTTTTTTGATATATCCGTTAGTAATATTTTAAGGTAAAACAGGTCGATTTTACGATTATGGGAAAAGTTTCACTAATGTGAAAATTTCTATTGTGCTTATTGCACAATCAATTGATATACTAGTATAGCACAACGCCAGTTAGCTGCCACTATGTTCTGCGCCGGAGAACGGGCCTGCAAACGCCAGAAAGGGCCCACGGCAAATGCCGCAGGCCCTTTCTGGCGCTAGGAGGTAAATGAATGAATAGAGGAAGATGTCAAATCAGGATGTCGCCGTTCTCATCGGCCTGCATGGGCAGGGCAATGAGAAGGTCGGTCACGCAGAGGAAGAAGGGCACCACGCTCCAGAAGAACAGGGTGTAGAAGGCCGCCAGCGCATACCGCTTTTCATAGTAGCGGTGGCCGCCGCACCAGCCCAGAAACAGGCAGAGCAGAAGGTACTTCTTTTTGTTCACCTTGTGCCTTACGCGGTTCTTTTTCCAATCGTGATACTTACCAATGAGGCCCGGGCTCTTCTCCTTTTCAAGATCGATGCCGGCTTCCAGCTTGGCATCCTGCAGCGCCAGCTCCGCCTTGATAAAGTCATCCCGTGTGAACTCTTCGCCGGTCTCCAGCTTGTGGAACACATCGTCCGTTACCTGCTGGCGGCTGCCGGTGCCGTAATAGCCGGTGCTCCAATCGTCCTTTTCCTCGTCGTAGTGCTCCACATCGCCCAGCAGCTCGCCGGTGGTGGGGGCCTTTTCCGGGGTCTCAGCGGAGGGGGCCGGGGTGATCTCAGGGGTCTGGTTCAGCTTGTTTTCTTCTGCCATAGTGGTATTCCTTCCGGGTCTCAGGTATCAGAAAGTCCTGCGGCAGAGGATGGCCCGCCGCAGGACATTTCCGGTTACGATGCAGGACAGCAGCGCTGTCCCTCATTCAAAATTTCCGCAGGGAGATGGTTGGCATTAAGCCTGCTTTGCAGCAGCCTCAGCCTTGATGCGGCCGATCTCAGCCTGGATCTCTTCCATCTTCTCCTTGGTCAGGGGATAGAAGTGCATGGCAACAACGTTGCACAGCCAGCCAACGATGGGCAGCAGGACAAAGCAGCCGATGGTTGCCCAGAAGATGCCGTCAGAGTACGGAGTCAGGGTATCGGGCAGAGCGTCCTTGAAGCCGACCATGGAGTAGAACAGGGCCACCAGAGTGGTTGCCAGAGAGGAGACCAGCTTATCCACAAAGCTGAACAGGGTGCCCATCAGGCCGGGGACGTACTTGCCGGTACGATAAACCTCGTAGTCGGCGCAGTCAGCGGTCATGGTGATAACGATAGAGGAGGACAGAGCCTGCACACCGCGCCATGCGATGACCAGCAGGATGAAGATCAGGCCCACTGCACTCCAGCCGGTGAACAGGGTGCCCCAGGTGTCGGGACGGATGATACGGAATGCAGGCAGCGCAAACTTGGTAGCATCGCCCTTGGGGTTCACAAAGACCAGGAACAGGGTGATGATGACAGAACCGATGATGCCGCCATAGGTACCGGTCATCATGGATGCCTTCTGGCCCATCTGACGTGCGATCTTGTTCATCAGCAGGATGGAGATCAGAGCGATGGGGATAGAGGTGATCTGAGAGTAGCTGGAGAATGCGGCATAGTTGCCGAAGATGATGCCGAACAGGCAGATCATAACAGTGGAGTTGCTCATGGTGGACATGAACAGCTTATCAGTAGACGCGGAGACCACCAGCATCTGGATGGCGCGGTTGTGAGCCAGGGTGTCAACGTAATCCTTCACGCCGACCTTCTGGGCGGTGCCCAGACCGAAGTACTTGGAGTTATCCTTACGCCACAGAGCAATGATGGCGCAGACTGCAAACACTGCAGACAGGCCGCCGAACATCAGCTGCATGGTGGTGAACAGGCCGGGGTTGTAGAAAGCGGACAGGCTGCCGCCGGACTTCTCCACGATGCCTGCCAGAGCGGGGTTCTGTGCCACCAGAGAAGCGATCTCTGCAGCGTTGTTCTCAGCAGTCAGGGTGAACTTGGGAACCAGGCTGTCGGTAACGATGACAGGGATGACAATGTTCATCAGGATGATGTTGTACACGGTATCGCACATTGCGAAGATGGGGCGCTGCTTGGGATCGTTGGTCAGGCAGGTCTGAGCAGACTTGGTGACAACGCACTGGCAGGTGTAGCCCAGGATGTAGATCATGTAGATGATGATGAACGCAACAAAGCGGACACCAGTGCCCATCTTGGGGATGAAGTTGAACATCACGAAGGTGGTGACGAACATGATGATCTGACCGATGACAATGAACGGACGGTTTTTGCCGAACTTGCCGTTGGTCTTATCGACCATCATACCAACGAACGGGTCGGTGACACCGTCCCAGATACGCATGATGGTAACAATGGAACCGGCCAGCACGGATGCCAGACCGACGATACCGATCAGGAAGTAGCTGATGTAACCGACCACCATCATGTAGGTGTTGGTGGAGGTGTTGTTCAGAGCGTACATCATGATCTCCCACATTTTCGCTCTGTGGATGCCGTTTTCTTCAAGCGGCTGTTTGACCTTTGCCATAGAGAAGCTCTCCTTTCAATTCTGCGGCCGGTGTGCTGCCACTCACTCCGGCCTTTCATTCGGTCCCCCGTGGGCTGCGGCTGCCACATCGCGAACCGGGGGATTTTTATGTATACATTATGAACTATCCATCAAATTTCTGTTAGTAAAATTTTGAGGTAAAACAGGACAATTTTACTCTCCTTGGGCGAAATCAACAGTTTTAAAAAACAGCGTTCGTCATTTTGCACATGATTGTAAGATACTAGTACAGCACATTCCACAAAACAGACTTGTATTCCAACCGTGCGCAAAAAAAGAATACAAGGAAAGTGCGGAAATATCCAAAAAATTTTCTAGTTGTTCCGCGCGGCGGCCTATTATAATAGGTATAGCATCTGCGGCTCTGTGGCATGGGCCGCTGCGTTCAAAAGAAAAGGAGAAAACACTATGGCAGTGAAAGCATCCGAGCGCGTAAAGCGCTACCAGAACCCCAACGGCCCCACCATCAGCACCGTGGAGCGCAAGGTCATCGAGCAGGACGGCCTGTATTTCAAGGACATCGACGGCACCGGCACCGTCAGCGCAGTCAACGACTGGCGCTTGACCCCGGCTGAGCGCGCCGAGGCCTATGTCAAGGTTCTGACCACCAGCGAGAAGATCGGCCAGATCTTCACCTCCGACTGGCGCATGGGCCCCAAGTATCCTTCCCCCCGTCTGGCAGCCAACGGCCACAAGCCCGTGGCGGACGAAAGCGGCCTGCTGGACGAGGCACCCGTGAACGTCTCCGACAGCATCTTCGGCTCCCAGTCCCTGCCCAGCACCTCTGACATGGTCAAGAAGAGCTTCAACCGCCACGTCATCCTGCGCGAGAGCCCCACGCCCGAGGATCTGGCAGATTACCTGAACCAGCTGCAGTACCTGACCGAGACCTGTGATCACTTTGTTCCCATGCAGGTCATGTCCAACAGCCGCAACGAGAACGGCGAGGTCGTGTTCGGCATGAACGATGCCACCGGCGTGTTTGCCACCTATCCCGGCACCCTGGGCATTGCTGCTGCCGTCAAGGGCACTGCACGCATCGACATCATCGACAAGTTCGCTGACACCATCCGCCGCGAGTGGAATGCCTGCGGCCTGAAGAAGGGCTACATGTACATGGCCGACTGCGTCACCGACCCCCGTTGGCAGCGCACCTTCGGCACCTTTGGCGAGGACCCCGAGCTCATTGAGGAGATCTTCGACCACCTGATCCCCGGCATCCAGGGCGGCAGCAACGGCGTTACCCCCGAGGGTGTTTCCATGACTGTGAAGCACTTCCCCGGCGGCGGTGCCCGTGAGAACGGCTTTGACCCCCACTATGCAGCAGGCCAGTGGAACATCTACGCTACCCCCGGCTCCCTGCAGAAGTACCACATCCCGGCATTCCGCGCAGCCATCCGCCACAATGCCGAGTCCATCATGCCCTACTACTCCAAGCCCAGCGCCGAGAAGAGCGCTCCGCAGGAGGACTTCAACGGCAACCCCATCGAGCTCCAGCCCTACGGATTTGCCTACAACAAGGTGTTCATCGACGGCCTGCTGCGCGGCCAGATGGGCTTCAAGGGCTACATCAACTCCGACACCGGCATCGTCCACAACATGTGCTGGGGCGTTGACATGCTGGACGAGCCCGAGCGCATCGGCTATGCTGTCACCCAGAGCGGCGTGGACCTGATCTCCGGCCTGCTGGACAACGAGCTGGGCGAGGAGAGCTACGCCCGCGGCACCAACGACTACTACGACACCCACGCGGTGCCCGCCGGCTTCAAGAAGGAAGATCTGGTGCTGACCGATGCCAGCCTGAACCGCGCTGTCAGCCGCACCCTGACTGAGCTGTTCCGTCAGGGCATGTTCGAGGACACCTACGCCGACCCCAGGAAGGCCGCCGAGGTCGTTGCCACCAAGGCCGACTGGGAGGAAGCTTCCCGCGTGCACCGCGAGTCCGTTGTTCTGCTGAAGAACGACGGCACCCTGCCCCTGAAGGACGGCACCAAGGTCTACGCTGAGGCCTTTGGCAAGAGCGCCGAGGCCGGTGAGGCCGCCACCAAGGCCCTGCGCGAGATGCTGGGCAATGTCACTCTGGTGGACACCCCCGATGAGGCCCAGGTGGCCCTGCTGATGGTCAGCCCCCAGTCCGGTGCATACTTCAACGCCACCCCGGGCTACCTGGAGCTGGACATCTGCGAGGACAAGACGGTCTGCAACGTGGACGAGAGCGGCAAACCCACCACCGAGACCCACAAGGAGACCACTCTGGTGGGCGCAAACCGTCTGGCCGGTATCGCTGCTGCGGTCCACGCCCACGGCGGCAAGGTCGTTTCCAACATCAACTGCCCGCTGGCCTGGGAGGTCGGCAATGTGGAGAAGGTCTCCGACGCTCTGACCGTTGGCTTTGACACCTACCCCTCCGCAACGCTGGATGTGATGTTCGGCCGCTTTGCTCCCGTTGGCAAGCTGCCCCTGACCCTGCCCAAGGGCGACGAGGTGCTGGCTGTGAACGCGGACGGTGTCTGCATCAGCCCCAACGACGTGCCCGGTTTTGCAAAGGATGCCTACATGCCCGACAGCATGAAGGACGAGAACGGCAAGGCTTACGCCTACCGTGATGCCGCAGGCAACTACTACGAGATGAACTTCAGCCTGACGTTCTGAGGGCAGCCCTCTCCGTCTCGCTCAAACCAAAGGAGACACTTTCCATGGCACAAACGCAGAAAAAACAGCAGGATATGGGCACGGGTGACGTGAAAAAACTCCTGCTCCAGCTGATGATCCCCGCCGTTGTGGCGCAGGTGGTCAACCTGCTGTACAACATCGTGGACCGCATCTACATCGGCCACATCTCGGGGATCGGCGCGGCGGCTCTGACCGGCGTGGGCCTGTTTACCCCCATCCTGATGCTCCTGAACGCCTTTGCCATGCTCATCGGCTCCGGCGGTGCCCCCCGCACCGCCATCGCCATGGGCCAGGGCGACAAGAAGCAGGCAGAAAAGATTGTCAGCAACAGCTTTACCATGCTGCTGCTCTTCTCGGTCGTCCTGACCATCGTCTTTTACGCCGCCGCACCCACCCTGCTGCGGCTGTTTGGTGCCAGTGACACCACCCTGCCCTACGCTCTGGCTTACAGCCGCATCTACATTCTGGGCACCATCTGCGTGCTGATCGTGCTTGGCATGAACACCTTCATCACCGCGCAGGGCTTTGCCAAGATCAGTATGCTGACCACCGTTATCGGCGCGGTCATCAACATCGTGCTGGACCCCATCCTCATCTTTGGGCTGGGCATGGGCGTAAAGGGTGCTGCCATTGCCACCGTGCTGAGCCAGGCAGTGGGTGCCATCTGGGTCATCCGCTTCCTCACCGGCCCCAAGACCATCCTCAAGATCCGCAAAGAGGACATGAAGCTGGAAGGGAAGATCATCCTGCCCGTGCTGGCACTGGGCATTTCCACCTTCGTCATGCTCTCCACCGAGAGCCTGCTGTCCATCAGCTTCAGCTCCAGCCTGGCCCGCTACGGCGGTGACGTGGCCGTGGGTGCCATGACCGTGATCACCAGCGCCTCCCAGCTGTGCACCATGCCCATCTCGGGCATCTGCCAGGGCGGCCAGCCGGTGATGAGCTTCAACTTCGGCGCAGGCAAGAAAGACCGCGTCAAGCAGGCATTCCGCTTCCAGCTGACCCTCTGCCTGAGCTATACCACCATCTTCTGGTTACTGATGATGCTGGTTCCCGGTGCAGTGGCTGGCATCTTCACCTCGGATGCCTCCCTGATCGATTACACCACCTGGGCCATGCGCATCTACATGGCGGGTATCTTTGCCATGGGCTTCCAGATCGCCTGCCAGCAGAGCTTTATGGCGCTGGGTCAGGCCAAGGTCAGCCTGCTGCTGGCCTGCCTGCGCAAGCTCATCCTGCTCATCCCTCTCATCTTCATCCTGCCCCATGTGGTCGCGAACCCCGTGTTCGGCGTGTTCCTTGCCGAGCCCGTCAGTGACATCATCGCCGCTGCCGTGACCGCCACCACCTTCTTCCTCCAGTTCAATAAGATCCTGGACAAGGGCGCTGGCAGGGTCTGATGCCTTGTCCGCCTGAAAATAATCATCCGTATCACCACAACCATCTGATCAAAAAAGGAGTATCCTCGTGGAAAAGAATGTTCTGAACACCGACCTGTCCGGCAAGGTTGCCGTGGTCACCGGTGCCAGCGGCACCCTTTGTTCCATTTTCGCCAAGGCTCTGGCCCGGGCAGGAGCCAAAGTGGCTCTGCTGGGCCGCAACATGGAGAAGCTGAAGGAGCTGGCCAATGCGATCGAGGCAGAAGGCGGCGTGGCCAAGGGCTACACCTGCAATGTTATGAACAAGGCCAACTGCCTGCAGGTGGCAGAGGAGGTAATGGCGGATCTGGGTCCCTGCGACATTCTGGTGAACGGTGCCGGCGGCAACAACCCCCGGGCCAACACCGACAAGGAATTCTTCGAGATGGCGGATCTGGACGATGACACCGTGACCTTCTTCGATCTGGACGAGAGCGGCGTGGAGATGGTGTTCAACCTGAACTTCATCGGCACCCTGCTGCCCACGCAGGCCTTTGCCCGGCAGATGGTGGGCCGCCCCGGCTGCAACATCATGAACATCTCCAGCATGAACGCCTACCTGCCCCTGACCAAGATCCCGGCCTACTCCGGCTCCAAGGCTGCTGTCACCAACTTCACCCAGTGGCTGGCAGTGCACTTCAGCAAGGTGGGCATCCGGGTCAACGCCATTGCCCCGGGCTTCTTTGCCAGCGAGCAGAACGCACGACTCCTCTACAACGAGGACGGCACCCCCACCGCCCGCACCGAAAAGATCCTGGCTGCCACCCCTATGGGCCGCTTCGGCGACAGCGAAAAGGATCTGGTGGGTGCCCTGCTGTTCCTGCTGAACAACGAGGCTGCCGGCTTTATCACCGGCATCTGCCTGCCCATTGACGGCGGCTTCTCCGCCTACTCTGGTGTCTGATGAAGGCCCCGGCCTGAGCCGCAGAACCTGAGAGAAACAATAAGAGCCCTGGGGCTGCAATTTTCTGCAGCCCCAGGGCTCTTTCTCGTTTTTACAGACCGGCCAGCAGGATGGCCAGCACGGCTTTCTGCACATGGAGACGGTTCTCGGCCTCGTCAAAGATCTCGTCGGCGTGCTCTTCAAAGACAGCGGTGGAGATCTCCTCGCCCCGGTGCGCAGGCAGGCAGTGGAGGAGCATGGCATCGTGCTTTGCCCCCTCCATCAGCCTGCTGGTCACCTGAAAGCCCGCGAAGTCCCGCAGGCGGCGCTCACTTTCGGGGGTACCGGGGGCCGTGTTCCATGCAGAGGTCACCACCACATCGGCATCCTTCACACCCTCGGCGGGGTCGGTGAGCAGGTGAAACTTTTCGCCATACTTGTGGGCGAACATCAGCACGTCAGCGGCAGGGCGGTAGCCCTCGGGGCAGACGCAGGTCACACGCATCCCTGCCAGCAGGCCGCCTACGATGAGGCTGTTTGCCATGCTGCAGCCATCGCCAATAAAGCAAAGCTTCTGGCCCTCCAGCGTGCCCCGGCGCTCCCGGATGGTCATCAGGTCGGCCAGTACCTGGCAGGGATGAGCGTAGTCGGTCAGGCCGTTGATCACGGGCACACCGGCCAGCTCGGCAAACTCTTCCAGATCGCACTGGCGGTAAGTGCGCCAGACCACGCAGTCGTAGTAGCGGCCCAGCACCCGGGCGGTATCCTTGAGGGGCTCGCCCCGGCCGGACTGCAGCTCGGTGGCGGCGTTCATGTAATTGCCCAGACCGCCCAGCTGGTAGACACCCACCTCAAAGCTGGTGCGGGTGCGGGTGGAATTTTTGGAGAACATCAGCGCCACGCTCCTGCCCTTGAGCAGCGCCGGGATCGTCCCGGCCTTCTGCTCTGCCTTGAGCTCCTCCGCCACATCAAGGATGTGGTGGAGCTCAGCGGGGGAGAGGTCGCTCATTTTCAGCAGATGTTTCATGCCTGCTCCTTTGGAGCCTTCTGCTCCATCTCGGTCAGCACCTCGTTCAGGATGCCCAGAGCCTTTTCCACATCGTGGGCGGTCAGGGTCAGCGGGGGCAGCAGGCGCAGGCGGCTCTTGGCCGTGAGCACCAGCAGGCCCTTTTCGCGGCAGGCGGCCAGCACATCCGCGGCCTGGATGCCGCCAAAGAACTCGATGCCCACCATCAGGCCAATGCCGGAAAGGTTCTTGACCATGGGCAGCTTGGCCAGACCGGCACGCAGCTGGACGGCCCGCTCGCTGACATTGGCCAGGAAGCTCTGATCCATCCGATCCACCACCACGTTGGCACCGGCGCAGACCACCGGGTTGCCGCCAAAGGTGGAGCCGTGGCTGCCGGGGCCCATGCCCTCGGCGGTCTTTTCGTTCAGCAGCACGGCACCGATGGGCAGGCCGCCGCCCAGGCCCTTGGCCAGCGTGACGATATCGGGCTTGAGGTTGTAGTGCTCACAGCACAGGAAGGTGCCGGTGCGGCCCACGCCGGTCTGCACCTCGTCCACGATGAGGACAAGGTCCTTTTCATCACAGAGGGCGCGCACAGCCTGCACATACTCAGGGTCCAGCGCCATCACGCCGCCCTCGCCCTGGATCAGCTCCAGCATAATGGCGCAGGTATGGCGGTCCACCAGTTCCCGGAGGCCCTCGATGTCACCGGCGGTGGTATAGACAAAACCCTCGTTGAAGGGGCCGAAGTAGTTGTGGAACACCTCCTGACCGGTGGCGGTCAGGGTGGCAATGGTGCGGCCATGGAAGCTGTTGACCAGCGTGATCACAACATCGCGGCCCTTGCCGTAGTGGTCAAAGCTGTACTTGCGGGCGGCCTTGATGGCACCCTCGTTGGCCTCGGCACCGGAATTTCCAAAGAACACCTTGTTCATGCCGGTGCGCTTGCACAGCTTTTTGGCCAGCTTGCCGCAGGGGGCAGTGTAATAGAGGTTGGAGGTGTGCTGCAGCTTGTGGGCCTGCTCGGAGACGGCCTCGGCCCAGGTCAGGTCACAGTAGCCCAGGCTGTTCACGCCGATGCCGCTGGTGAAATCCAGATACTTCTGACCCTCGGGGCCTTCGGCATACAGGCCGTGGCCCTTTTCCAGTGCAATGGGGTTGCGGTTATAGGTGTGCAGGACATATTCGTTGTCCCGCTTGATGACTTTTTCGGAATCCATAGATATACCCTCCTTGGTTAGCGTCCTCGCCCTCTCAGTCTCGCATTCGCTCGCCAGCTCCCCCAAAGGGGGAGCCTATTC
>OIAL01000531.1_pt1 | contig 16799 bp, 18 predicted proteins | sample 1580691 | NCBI WGS metagenome assembly OIAL01 (sample SAMEA3882530, study PRJEB24775) | human gut metagenome | biome: human-associated habitat; feature: intestine environment; material: feces | place: Netherlands | collected 2009/2010
GCCTGAGGAAAAAGAGCGAGGTCTGATGCATTGGTACAATAGAGGAAATTCTGTTGACCAAAAGGTGTTTTCGGCATTTATGTCTGTCGAAGAAAATGACGAAGAACTTGTGGGAGTTGTTACAGCAAGCGTTTACGGTCAGCTTACGAAAGATGAACTTGAAGATCTCCGTGAATATTTTATCGGTCAGCTCAGCGACGGTGCAGGAGAGAGTCTGGAACAAAGACCGATAAAAACTCCTGACGGCGAGATCTATGTCAGCTTTTGGAGTTTTGATGACAGCTGGTCATTGCAAACGACGGAGGAAATGGATCGCACTCAATCCAAAGAGCTGACCGAAGAACCTGAAATGACATTGTGAGGTGATTTATGATGTATTACGAAAAGAAAGTAGAATGGCTGAAAGAACGATATCCCGAAGGAACTCGCATCTGCCTTGACAGAATGAATGATGACCCGTTCCCTGTTGAGTCGGGGACGTTTGGCAAGGTCGATCACGTCGATGATATCGGCACTGTGCATTGCGTTTTTGATAACGGAAGAACGCTCGGAGTTATCCCTGGTGTGGACGATTTCCATATCGTAAGTGAAGATAGTGAGCAAACAGAAGATGCAGAAATGAATATATCAATGTGACGGTCAAGTTTTGAAAAAAGCTTGGCCGTTTTTTTATTGAGGAAAGGAACGTGGTAAATGATAAAATATTTCGATATCTTCGCAGGTATCGGCGGATTTCGCTCAGGACTTGAAAAAGCGGGCGGCTTTGAGTGCGTCGGATATTGCGAGATAGATAAGTATGCAAAGAAAGCTTATGAAACTTTGTACGATATAGAAGGTGAGGTGTTTTATGATGACGCAAGAAAAATCGACCCAAAAGAGCTGCCCGATTTCGACCTTATATGCGGAGGATTCCCTTGCCAAAGCTTTTCGATCGCTGGAAAACGAAAAGGATTCAGCGATACCCGAGGAACTCTCTTCTTTGAGATCGCCAGGATTGCCGCCATTAAAAAACCTAAGTATCTGCTCCTTGAAAATGTTCCCGGTTTGCTATCACATGACCAAGGCAGGACATTTGCGACGATCCTCTCTACGCTGGATGAACTGGGGTACGATGTCGCATGGGAAGTGCTTAACAGCGCAGATTTTGAAGTCCCACAATCCAGAAAAAGAGTGTATATTGTCGGATTTCATAGAGAAAAGTGTGCCGGAAAAGTATTGTCTTTCACAAACGCAAATCCAAAAACTCTTGTCAAAAGAATTTCAGGCAGAGAGGGCAACAGAGTATATTCAGCAGACGGACTGAGCATAACCCTTACAAGTCAAGCAGGCGGTTTTGGAGGAAAAACAGGTCTTTATGAGATAATCGGCCTGCCGATAAAATCAAAAACTAAGTCGGGCTATCAGATAGCTCTGCCCGGCGACAGTATCGACCTTGCATATCCAAATATGAATTCAAGGCGAGGACGAGTGGGCAAGGAGATAGCCCATACCCTTACAACAAGCTGTAATCAGGGATATTACGCATTGGGGATAGATATGAATCCTGAGCCGAAAGTCACAGAGCTTGCAAGATGTATAACCGCAAGACAGGACAGCGGTATTGGTCATCACAAAGGCGAAAAATCCGGAGTGTTCCTCATAACAGACCCGATAGCCGTGCTTACTCCCGAAAAGGAAAAAGTCCGTCAGCAAGGCAGAAGATTTAAACTTCCAAACGAGCCTATGTTTACTTTGACCGTTACTGACAGACACGGAGTTGTGTACTGCGGGTATATCAGAAAGCTTATGCCGTTGGAATGTTGGCGGCTGCAGGGCTTTACAGATGAGCAGTTTGAAAGGGTGAAAGCCACAGGAATGTCCGATGCACAGCTTTACAAACAGGCAGGAAATGCGGTGACAACCAATGTTATTGAGGCTCTGGCAAAGTATATTTTAGACATTGATAAGGAGAATGCGAATGGAACAGATAATCAAAATTTTTGAAAACGAGAAGTTTGGTCGGATCAGGACTATAACTAAAGACGGGGAACCATGGTTTGTGATTGCAGATGTATGCAGAGCTCTTGAAATCAGAAATTCAAGGATGGTTGCAGGTCGTCTGGACAGGGATGAGCTGATGTCAGTTAAACTGACATCAGGTGGTCAGCGGCGTGAAATGACCATAATTAACGAAAGCGGACTCTATGCGGTTATTATCAGAAGTGATAAGCCGCAAGCACAATCTTTTCGTAAATGGCTGACTTCCGAGGTGATCCCAACTATCAGACGCACAGGGGGTTACGTCAGCAACGAGGAAATGTTCATAGAAAACTACCTCCCGTTTCTCGACGAGCCGTACCGTGACCTGTTCAGACTTCAGATGACGGCTATCGAAAAGCTGAATGAACGTATCCGTCATGATAAACCGCTGGTGGAGTTTGCAAATCAGGTGGCAGGAACAGATGACCTAATCGACATGAACGCAATGGCAAAGCTTGCTGCTGATAAAAATTTCAATATCGGCAGAACAAGGCTGTTTCGCTGGCTCAAAAGAACGGGTGTACTGATGTCAAACAATCTGCCATATCAGAGATATATCGACAGAGGATATTTTGCGGTCAAGGAGTCGGTATTCGAGGTCAATGGTCTGAAAAAGACTTATCGGCAGACATTTGTTACGGGAAAGGGTCAGCTTTTTATCATAAGTCTACTGAGAAAATATTACGGAAAGGAGATGTCGTGATGTCCAAAAAGCCAAAATGTCCGCTGATAGGTCAGGACGGAAATGTATTTAATCTTATTGGCATAGCCTCAAAAACGCTGAAAAGGAACGGAATGTATGATGAGGCAAAGGAAATGTGCAGCAGAATAACATCTTCGGGCAGTTACTATGAGGCCTTGAATGTTATCGGCGAGTATGTTGAGATCACGTCGACCGATGATGAACAGACAGAAGATGAGGATATGGAAATGGAGATGATGTAAATGACGTATTTGTTCATTGGAATGATGATAGGTGTTATCATCGGAACAACAATAGGTTCTCTTGCCGTGGCTTTTAAGTCTGCTGAAAAAGAGATCGCACGTCTTGATAAGGAGGTCAAAGATGCACACAAACAGAGTTAAAGCGAAAGTAGACTTCAAGTTCTGTATGGGTAATATTCCTGCAATGCTGAGAGCAACAAAGCCTGTGCTTTCTGAACGTCAGTACAAGGAGCTATGTAATGAGGTAAACAAAGCCGACGGCTACCTTGAACAGAAACGCATTATATTCAGCTATGTTGACCCGATAATCAAGGGCTGAAAACAGCGTAAAATCTAATATTTATTAAGGTCGTTTTGCCAACAGCAGATCAAAAATCTGGTGCTTGCAAAGCGACTTTTCTGCTGTTGGTTCTAACGGCAGAAAGGAAAAACATGAACAGTTTTATGTCATGGGTAGGGGGAAAGAAGAATCTTCGTGACGAGGTTCTTGCAAGATTTCCACCTTACTATGAAAGGTATATAGAGGTTTTCGGCGGCGCAGGCTGGGTGCTGTTTCACAAGCCGCCCGGTGCAGATTTTGAGGTGTACAATGACTTCAATTCAAATCTTGCAAATCTTTACCGCTGCGTTCGTGATAAGCCTGCAAAGCTGAAATACAAGCTTAGGTATGTGCTTGATTCAAGAGAAGATTTTGAGTATTTAGCCCTACTTCATAAGCGTGGCATTTTGCCAAGACTTTATGACGTTGACAGGGCGGCTAAGTTTTATCAGCTTATACGTTACAGCTATGCAAGCGGTCTTGACAGCTTTGGAAGTCAGCCGCATTCGATATGGTCGGACTTCCCTATGATCGACCTTGCCGCAAGAAGATTACAGAAAGTAGTTGTTGAGAACAAGGATTTTGAAAGGCTTATCAGGCAGTATGACAGACCCGTCAGCTTTTTTTACTGTGATCCGCCGTATTTTGCGACTGAAAATTACTACAAGGACGTAGGTTTTACTGCAAAAGACCATATCAGACTGCGTGACGCTCTGCTTGACATCAAAGGCAGATTTTTGGTTTCGTATAACGATTGCCCTGAGATCCGTGAGATATGGCATAAACCAAACATTCACATTGAAGAGATAAGTAGGCTGAACAATTTGGCACAGCGGTATGACGGCGGCTGTCAGTATGCAGAGCTGCTCATATCAAATTATGACACAAGCGAACGTGCGAAAGCTATCAAACAGCTTTCGCTTTTTGATTAGGAGGTTTTTATGAAGAAGATAATATTGGCACAGGTTTTAACGGCAAAAGGCAAAACAGAATTTTCTGGACTTTATGATAGGCATGGAAATGCTGTAACGGTAGAGGTCGAACGTGACAGCAGCGGTGTTTCACTTATCGTATGGCAAGACGAACAGAAAAAGCAGCATTTTGACTGTGGGATATCCGAAGAGGAGATACAGCGTACCTGTGCAATGTTTGATGACTGCGGCGATTGTCCGCTGAAAGAGTATTGTGAAAGTGAGGCAAAAGAATGAGGATACTTGTGTTTGAACCTCTGAAAGAACCATATGTAAAGGATATTGAAGATGATATCCATGCCATGCAGGAAGTTGTGGGCGGCAGCATAGAACCCATATATTTTGAACCAAAGCAGGACGCAATCGTCTGGTGTAATGACGAATTTCTGCTGAACGGTTCAGAGCCTAACAGGATTGTGGGTGCAACACTTGTCCACGGTACTTTTTACATCTCAGGCAACTATCAAAATGAATACGGCGAGTGGGATAGCTGTTCACTTACCGATGAACAGATTGAAAAGTACAAGGAGCAGTTTTCTCATATGATAGTTGATCTGCCGGGCATAGGTCTTGTGGCTGTGAATGAGTGTCACCCCGAAATTGTCCAGTCGGAAGAAGTAGCCGAAGATTTAGAAGATTCGGAAGAACCCGAAATTACAATGTCATAAATGAAAGGAAAAGGTGATGCAAATGAAAATTTCAGCAACGATCAACAGACTGGTGGACAAGCCCGACAGCAATATCAAGGCTTTTGCAAGCGTAAGTTTTGACGGATTTTACGCCGTTCACGGTATCAAGGTGTGCGAGGGAGAAAAAGGGCGATTTGTTTCCATGCCGTCAACTCAGTACACCGACCGTGACGGGAACAAGCAGTATCAGGATATTTTCCACCCCATAAGCAAGGGTGCGAGAAATGCGCTTAATCAGGCGGTTCTCAATGCCTATGATATTAAATTACAGCAGGTTCAGCAGACTGAGATTGAGGTTGAAAATTCTCCCGATGAGGAAATGAGCGGCGAGCTTTCCGATGAACCTGAACCGGAAATATCAATGTAGTACAAAGGCAGGCTGTGCAAATTGTCACAAAGGTAGAACTTCGGTAAAAAGTCTGGATTTACAAGAAAAAATGTGATATATTGCTTGTCAAAGGAGCGTGATAATATGAGAAAAGTAATGGTCATATCAATACTCTGTGCGGTGATTTTATCAGCCTGCGGAAATGTTTCTGAAACTGCGGAAACCTCAGAGGTGAGCCAAACTACAACTACGTTGACAACCTCTGCAGCAACGGCAAAGGAAGAAAAGGATACAAGCGAAACCGCTACTACGATAAAGAGTTCGCAGAGGGTATCCGAGAATTCAAAGCCGACAGGTACCACAGTAACTACGACAAAGAAATCAGGTTCGTCAGGTGCTTCGGGAAACTCAATTCAGGGACAAAACAATTCCGTGCAGAATAATAACGGTCAGGAAAATAACTATCAGCCTGTGCAAAATGATTCGCAGCCAGATAACTCGCCGTCCGATAATAACCAGAGCAATAACGGAGCGGAACAGAATAACGATCCGACGCCTCCGACTACAACTGCAAAGCCTGCGGTAACAAATTCGCCTGTCACAACAACAAAGCCGCAGACTACAAAAGTTCCGCAGACTCAACCACCCTTGCCGGTGCCTACTGAGGAAGAACGATATATGGATATCGGCAGAAGCTTATCTCATAACGGCTCTGATTACAGCAAGGCAGAGGCGGTATACAACTGGATGACTGAAAACGGTTCGGGCACTTGTGTGAATTATTCGTGGCAGACCTACTATTTGTGCAAAGGTACAGGTCTGGAATGCTATCTTGCATGGACGCCGTCAAAACTGTATGGTCATGTAGCAAATGTCGTTAAGGTAAACGGAACATGGTTTGTTCTTGATACGCAGGGACAAGGATTTCTGCTGAATAACGACTGCGGATTCAGTGAAATAATAGATATTGATGAATCATATGTATCAGGGGCGTATTTGATAAGCAGCCAAAGATATGATGAAATATATTAAGATGTGCAAACGAAAGAGCCGAAATCCGGCTCTTTTTCTTTGCAAAAATGAAAAGGAGAAATGCACTTTATGTTCAAAAAATCGAAAATATTAAAGAAACTCAGCGCAGGGTTCATGGCAGGACTTTGCGCTTTTTCTATGCTCGGCTCATCTATGAGCGGAGTTATTACGGCAAATGCCGCAAGCTCATCGACTGAAAACGCAGCATTCCCGTCAGCGGATACGGTGATCGCAAAGGCGGCGACTTTGCTGGGTACGCCGTATACCTATGGAAACAAGGGCTACTGGCATGCGTATGTTCAGGGTCAGTACACTCCGCTTTCTGTTGAAACGATAAATAATCTCGGCATTGACTGTTCGGGTCTTGTGTACTATACTCTTACGCAGCTTGGATACAAAACATCGGGGTTCAGTTGGAACAACCCTGTGCCTGTTGACACAGATCATTGGCTTACAGTCAATGATAACTGCACCATAACTTACGACGGAAAGACTTCAAAGGTCGAAGTCGAAAAGAAAAACATCAAGACAACGGACCGCCCGTATTGGGAGTGTGCTGATGGTTCGGTTATTACAGCAGGTTCTGTGGTGGTCGCTCAGAATCCGGGTGGTGAGGATCACGCTTGGATATATATGGGCGAATTTGATTCAAGAAATGATGTAATAAGCTATCTGAGATCTATTGGTGTTTCGGAAAGTCTTATCAATTCCAAAACAGTCGGGGACGGCACTGGCGCAGGAGGTACACACTGGAGAATCGAATCAAACGGTTCTGAGGGCGTTGTTATCAACAACAAGACTGACGGTAAGACCGCTACCGCTATGAATATGTCGGCGTTCAGAATTACAAAGACAGATGTTACCTTTGAGATCGATAAGTACAATACGGACGGTAATCTTGTAGGAAAATCAAGTGTTGACAATTCCACTGCGGTATACGGAATCTACAGTGACAAGTCCTGTACCAAAAAGGTTGGCGAAATCACCATAGGCGCTGACGGCACAGGTAAAATTCAACTTCCCGACAGCACTTATTACGCAAAGGAATTAAAAGCTCCTACAGGTTATTCTATTGACCCTACTGTTTATACAATCAAAGCAGGAAAAAACAAGGTGACAGAGGATTTCAAAACAGGAACAATTAAAATTAACAAAACCGCAGAGGACGGAATCATCAGCGGCAGGGAGTTTAAAATCACCTATTCATACAATGGGAAATCGCTCTCTGAAACTGCCAAAACCAATGCAAACGGAATTGCAACCTTTGACGATCTAAGAGTTTATGATATGTCCACAGGCAAAGCGATCACCTACACCGTATCCGAGATCAATGTAAATACAAGATACGAAGTTCCTAAGGCTCAGAATGTTACGCTGACAAGCGGAGATGTTGATCTGACTGTGAATGTGAAGTTCAACAATCAACTTAAAACGGGCTCGATAAAGATAAACAAGCACTCTGAGGATAATCAGAACGATGATAGAGAGTTCACTATTACGGGCAACGGTAAGACCTACACAATTAAAACAGGTTCGGACGGTGTTGCAATTCTTTCCGATATTCCCGTTTACAACAGCAGAAACGAGAAGATCGTGTACACCATTTCCGAGAAAAATGTTCCAATAAGATATGTAGTTCCTGCGGATCAGACAGCAACTCTTACTGCTGACGCAACCACAACTAAGACATTCAAAAATATCCTCAAGAAATTTACTGTAGAGGTGAAAAAGCAGGATTCCAAAACAGCATCAGCACAGGGCAATGGAACGCTTGCAGGAGCAGTTTACGGACTGTACAAGGACGGCGAGCTTGTCGATACCTATACTACCGATGAAAACGGATATTTCAAGACAAAAGAGTATGTCTGCGGAAATTACACAGTTCAGGAGATTTCTCCCTCCGAGGGATATCTGCTTGATATGACTGTTCATTCCGTAGGCGCAGAGCCGGAAAAATACACAATTGAAAGTAATCTCATTTCTATGACTGTGACTGAGGACGTAATAAAGGGCAATATCTCAGTCATCAAGCATACGGACGACGGCTCGACTCAGATCGAAACGCCCGAAGTCGGCGCTGAATTTGAGGTTTATCTCAAGAGCGCAGGCAGTTATGGAAATGCTGCTGAAACAGAGCGTGATCATCTGACTTGCGATGAAAACGGCTTTGCACAGACAAAGGATATGCCATACGGCGTTTACACTGTGCATCAGACAGTCGGCTGGGAGGGTACTGAGTTTATGGAGGATTTTGATGTGAACATTTCGGCTGACGGTCAGACTTACAGATACATCATTAACAATGAAAAGTTTGAAAGCTATATCAAGATTGTAAAGGTGGATTCCGAAACGGGAAAAACAATTCCTTACGAGGGCGCTGGATTTGAGATCTACGATTCAAATGGTCAGAAGATTTCTATGACTTTCAGCTACCCTACTCCTACAACTATTGATGTGTTTTACACTAATTCTGAGGGATATCTGATTACTCCCGAAGTTCTTCCCTACGGCGAGTATTCACTTGTTGAGGTTCAGGCTCCTTACGGCTATGCGCTTGATAAAACTCCCGTAGCATTTTCGGTTTCCTCAGAAAATGCAGAGAAAGAAAACTCGCTTACTATCGTCAAAGTTGAGAAGCAAAACACCGCTCAGAAAGGAAAAATCAGCGTTCGGAAAACAGGCGATATTTTCACAAGCGTGGCAACGGCTTCCTCCGCATACACAAATGAAAACGGTGAAATGATCGTGAATCCAACAACTTACACTCCCGTGTTTGCAGACGGAGATCTCAGCGGTGCAGTATTTCAGGTGATCGCTGTAGAGGACATTGTTACGCCCGACGGAACAACAAGGGCTTATGCAGGAGATGTTGTTTCAGAGATCACGACAGACGAAAACGGCTATGCCGAAACTGAGCCGCTTTATCTCGGCAAGTATGAGGTCAGAGAGATAAAAGCTCCCGAGGGATATGTGCAGAACAATGAGCCTAAAGATGTTGAACTGACATATGCAGGGCAGGAAATCGCTGTTCTTGATACGGTAAATGCATCATTTGTCAATGATTATCAGAGTGTTGAAATCTCACTTTCTAAGGTTATGGAGAACGACGAGCTGTTCGGAATCGGAAACAATAATGAGTATCTCTCTGTTCGTTTCGGACTGTTTGCGGCGGAGGATATACAGGCGGCAGACGGTACTGTAATTCCTGCGGACGGTCTCATTTCTGAAATCAGTCTTGATGAGAATATGACTGCTGTAATCGCAGAGAAAATCCCATTCGGTAAGTACTATGTTCAGGAAATTGCCACCGATGAACACTATGTTCTCAACGGTGAAAAGTACCTTGTGACATTTGAGTATATGGGTCAGGAAGTAACTACAGTTTCTATTGACTGCGGTCAGTTCGTAAATGAATTAAAGCGCGGAAAAGTCGAGGGTATCAAGGTAAATGAGAGCGATGAACCTCTTGAAAATGCTCTGTTCGGACTGTTTACTGCCGACTGCGTGAAGTTCAGCAGAGATACTGCAATAATGACTGCCGCCTCAGATGAGAATGGCTGTTTTGAGTTTACAGATGTTCCATTCGGAAAGTATATCGTTCGTGAGATAGAAAGTCCAAGGGGATATATTCTTAGTGACAAGGAATATGCTGTCAGCATTGCAGAGGACGGAAAGCTTATAGAGATAACTGCGGAAAACAAGCCTGTTACTGTTGAGATATCAAAGCGTGATATTTACGGCAATGAGCTTGTGGGTGCTGAAATGGTGCTTGAAAATGCTGACGGTGAGATAGTTGATAGGTGGACTTCCGACGGCACAAATCACGTTGTTTCAAAGCTTGGTGCGGGTGAATATGTGCTTAAAGAAATTGCCGCACCTGACGGTTATATTATTGCGACAGACATTAAGTTCAGCGTTGATATTTACGGCAATGTTACGGTAGAAAACGTTGATTCAACAGCCGTTTCAGATAACGGCTATCCGCTTATCGTTATGGTGGATGATACCACTAAGGTTCGTATTTCAAAGCGGGACATTACAACAGGTGAGGAACTGCCTGGTGCAACGCTCCAAATCATTGACGAGGACGGAAATGTTGTTGAGGAATGGGTATCCACGGACGAGGCTCACTTCATCGAAGGAAAGCTGATCGCAGGCAAGGAGTACACGCTTCGTGAAACTATCGCTCCCGACGGTTACGAGATTGCAAATGAAATCAAGTTCACGGTAAACGCTGACGGCAGCGTGACCGAAGTCGTTATGTATGACGAGCTTACACCTAAAACCACTACTCCGTATACAGGCGATAACCACAGTGATTTTGCGGCATTTGCACTTATGGGCGCTTCGCTCATAATCTTTCTTGTGCTGATCATTAGCAGAAAGAAAAATGATGACAAGGAGCCTGAAGATCATTCAGCTCTTTGCCCCGAATTTATTGAAATTGATGAGGATTGATCTATGACTAAGAAAACCAAAGCTATTCGCACTATTGCGGCTGTGACCGCAGCCGCCCTCCTCGGAGGGGGAATTTATCTTCTGGTGAAAAACGACGTGGCTCAGAAAATCAATTGGCAGGATATTCTGATCTATGCTCCTACCCCGATAGCGAGAGAAACGCTTGATGAGGCAGTCAACAATAGTTCTGACAAGCCATCGGCGGACAGAGTTCCCGAAGATACAAAAAAGGAGCTTACAGCACAGGTACGGCAGCTTTCCAACGAGCATAGTGACTCCGTGGCCTGGCTGTATATCCCCGGTACAAATATCGATTACCCGGTCATGCAGTCGGAAGATAATGAATATTACGCTCACAGGGCGGCGGACGGAAGCTATCTCTATGCAGGCTCGCTGTTTATGGACTACCGCTGTTCAAGTGATTTTTCGGACTTCAACAGCGTTATTTATGGTCACAATATGGGCAATGGAACGATGTTTGCAGATATTCCGAATTACGAAAACGAGGAATATTTCATGGAACACAGCTACGGCTGGCTGACTACCGATGACAATGTTCGGTTGATAGATTTCTTTGCGGTTGCAAGAACTACAGACACAAGCGGACTTTATCTTGCTGATCCGACCTTTGAAGAGTGGGATTTACAGCTCAGAAACTGCGCGAGTATTTACAAGGAGATCGGCATTTCCGAAGAAGATAACCTGATAACGCTGTCAACTTGTACTTCTGCAGAGGGTAACAGCCGCACAATTCTGGTAGGGAAAATTATCGAAAACAGAGAGGATGATGTGTAATGAGATCAAAAAAGAAAATCATTGCGGCGGCAGTAAGCGCATTTTGTTTTGTGCAGATGATGTCAATAACCGCTTATGCTTCGGGCGATGTTGCGGGGGCGGTGACAAGCACTTGGACTACAGCAAGAGCACAGGTCGTTTCAGTCGTAAACAATGTGGTGTTTCCCGTGATAGACGTTATACTTGCAGTTCTGCTGTTTGTGAAGATAACACTCGCATACCTCGATTATCGCAAACACGGTCAGCTTGAATGGACGCCGATCGCTATCATTTTCGGCTGTTTGATCTTTTCCCTGACCTGTCCGCTGTACATCTGGAGCATAATCTGATAGGGGGGAAAATGAATATGAAAGCAAAAGCATTGACTGCAATTTTAGCAGCGTTTATGCTGACAATGACAGCTTGCGGAACGATCAGTCCGCCGATCCAGAATGCTGTTACGGAAACAACTACTACAACCACAGCCGAGTCCATACACGACTCGGCTGCCTCTTCAGGGGCTGAAAGCAGTTTAGAGGATGAAAAGATAAAGACGGACACCTTTATTGCCGAATTTTTCGATTCCGATATATCCTTTGTGGATACAAGTGAATTGGTAGCGGAAGCTATGAAAGGCTGTTCTTTTGATAATGAAATCGATGATTCAAATGGTGTGCAGAAGATAACGCTTAAAGGCACAAACGGAGGTGGTTCTGTTGAGGTGATGTGTATTGATCTGAGTAAAAGCGGTCTTTCTTACGATATGGAATATATCCTTGAAAATTTAGGGGATCATTACTTCAGGCAGACTGCTGCTCAGATGAACGGTATCACAGCGGACGATTTTGTGTCCGATTACAGAATGACAAGCAGCGTTGTATCAAAGGGAAAATATCAGCGTTATGCGTCAGTCCAGAAAACTGATGGAATGGCGTCGCAGTTTGGATACACTGAGACCTACGCTGTTCTTAGTGAAAACAAGCTGACCGTTGCGTCGGGTGCTTTTCTCAGTTCGGATATGATGGAGAGGCAGAGTTTTTCGCAGCTGATGAGTAAGTTTGCGGAGAATGTCAAGTATTAAGGCGGTGATAAAGTGCCATATATCCCATTTACAGACGAACAAAAAGTCCTTGCCAACAGCGTAGACCTTGAGCAGTTTCTCAGAATGCGAGGAGAAAAGCTTGAACGTGTTGGCAGAGAGCATAAGCTCATTTACTGTGACAGCTCCGGCAGGCACGACAGTATAACTATCCGTGGATCAAAATGGTTCGACCATAAAAATCAGACAGGCGGCGGAGCAATAAAGTTTATGCAGGAGTTTTATGGTATGGACTTTCAGACTGCGGTTCAGGAACTGCTTGGTCGGAGCATATCTCCGCTGTCTAACAGCCCACCGAAAGCGGATAAACAAGAGCAAAAAACAAGAGAATTTAAACTTCCAGAACCGAACAGCGATATGCACAGGGTATACGCCTACCTCATAAAACAGCGGTTTATCTCGGCTGACATCATCACACACTTTGCCAAACAGCATACCCTCTATGAGGATAAAACCCACCACAACGCAGTATTTGTCGGACTTAATGAAAATGGCGAGCCTAAGCAGGCACATAAGCGGTCAACAAACAGCGTTGGAGGTACGTTTCGTATCACTTGCGGCGGTTCTGATACCCGTTACAGCTTTGCACATTTCGGAGAAAATGAACGACTTTATGTATTTGAAGCTCCCATAGATATGCTGAGTTTTCTTACGCTTTATCCGAAAGATTGGCAGAAACACAGCTACATCGCTATGAACGGAGTTTATGAAAATGCTGTTTTGACGGCTTTAAAAAACCATTCTAACCTGTCAGAAGTCATTCTCTGCGTTGATAATGACGAGGGCGGTATCGAGGCTGTTGACCGTTTAAAGGATATTCTAAATGAGAACGGATATTCAAACGTAAAACGCCTTGCGCCTCCGTACAAAGATTGGAACGAGGTACTAAAAGCAAAGAATGGCGTTTATGCTCTTCCTGCTGTCCCTAACCAACATAAAGAAGAATATCATCGTCAGTCGAAAAATTTGCAGTATCTCAAATGCCGTCCGGATAAGCTGACGTCTCAGATCTATGCCACCTTCAAGAACGAACAATACAAATATCTCGCTGAGTATGCGCTGGCTGGCTCGGCATTTTTCATGCCCAAAAGTGAGCGAATTAACAGCGAATGTAAAGCATTTGAAAGGCTCCAACACAAACTCAAGGGTAGTTACAAGCCTTACACCGACAAGGGCAAAAAATCACAGAAACAGAGGAATTTGCAGGAGTGTGTTCAGACAGTGCTAAAGGACTTGCGACAGACCGCCCGTACCCGTGAGCAGTCGGTAAATACGGCAAAATTGCTGTATCAGCTCGCCGACAGCGCTGTAAGACTGTCTGTTGAGGAAACTTTAAATGCTCCTATGCAAGAGAATATTGAATCAGAAGATATAGTTTCAGAACCCGAACCTTGTATGGAATTCAGCTGATCAAGTTTTTTGGTTTTGTAAAGCAAAATTGAGGACATTGTCCTCAAAGAAAAACTTGCAGCAATAGCCGTTTGCGGCTATTGCTATACCCTCCGCCTCACAGCGCAATACCTTGAAGATAACAAACTAACTATCTTATTAAATACAAAAGATAGAATATTCTATGATTGGAAGTGAAAAATTGAATGAAAAACAAATGATTTTAATAGGCGTGCTTGCAGTGATTTTTGTTGCATTTTTAGTAGTTGTAAATCTGCTTGACAACAAGTCGCTTAACGGAATTAAGGCGAAAAAGGTCGGCAACGGACAGCACGGAACTGCAAGGTGGGCGACGAAAACGGAGATAAAGAGAACTTTTATCCTTCTGCCATTCGAGCCTGAACTCTGGCGGCAGGGTAAGAATCTGCCGACTGTACAAGGCACAGTTGTTGGTTGCAGAGGTTCAGGGAAGAAAACCATAGCTCTTGTGGATGACGGAGATGTTCATACTCTTATGATAGGAGCGGCAGGAGTCGGCAAGACTGCATACTTTTTGTATCCGAACATAGAGCTTGCCTGTGCAAGCGGAATGTCATTTATCTCAACTGATACAAAAGGCGACGTTGCACGAAACTACGGAACTATCGCCAAAAAGTATTATGACTACAATGTTTCTGTGCTTGATCTGCGTAACCCTACACGCTCAGACGAAAACAATATCCTGCACCTTGTAAACAAGTATATGGATATTTATCTGTCCGATAAAAACAATCTTTCAGCGAAAGCAAAGGCTGAGAAATATGCTAAGATCACAGCAAAAACAATTATCAATATCGGCGACGGTGACATCCACAACTACGGACAAAACGCTTTTTTCTACGATGCGGCTGAGGGTCTGCTCGCCTCGGTCATACTGCTTTTAGCGGAGTTTGGCGATAAAAATGAACGGCATATCGTTTCCGTTTTCAAGCTTATTCAGGACTTACTTGCTAAGTATCAGCCAGACCCGAAAGCAAAACCTAAAATGTATTTTTCAAAGCTTATGGACAAGCTTCCTAGCGAACACAAAGCAAAATGGCTTGCAGGAGCGGCTCTGAATGCATCTGACCAGTCTATGCTGTCGGTAATGAGTACAGCGTTGTCAAGGCTTAACAGTTTTCTTGATTCTGAACTTGAACAAATGCTGTGCTTTGGAACAGCGATAGACGCTGAGAAGTTCTGCAATGAAAAGTCTGCTATCTTTATCGTTCTTCCCGAAGAAGATACAAGCAAGTACTTTATGGTCAGTCTGCTTATCCAGCAGCTTTACCGTGAGATATTAGTCATTGCAGACGAAAACGGCGGCAAGCTTAAAAACAGAGTTATGTTTTACTGCGACGAGTTTGGAACTTTTCCTAAGATAGAGGGTGCTGAAGCAATGTTCTCGGCAGGACGTTCAAGAAAAATATCAATCGTTGCGATAATTCAGTCCTTTGCACAGCTTGAACAGAACTACGGAAAACAGGGCATGGAGATAATCACCGACAACACTCAGCTTACCGTGTTCGGAGGTTTTGCGCCAAATTCTCAATCAGCGGAAGTACTGTCAAAAGCGTTGGGAGAGCAAACTGTGCTAAGCGGTTCTATATCAAACGGCAGGGACAGATCTCAGTCATTGCAGATGATAGGCAGACCGCTTATGACTGTGGACGAACTGAAATCTATGCCGAAAGGACAGTTTATTGTTATGAAAACAGGAACGCACCCGATGATAAGCAAGCTAAAACTGTTCTTCAAATGGGGTATCAAGTTTGAAGAAGAATACAAACTTCCCGATAAGACCGCCCGTGCCGTTTCATACAAAGAGCGTGATGAACTGATAAAAGACGTTGAAGTGAAATATCCGCAGAAGAAAAAAGAGATCACGTTAGAATATGAGGAGCTGACGGCAAAGAAAAAGACAACTGTTAAAACGTAAAGGAGCTGATGCATATTGATATTTCCAAGAAGGATCTACGACTTAGGACTAAGTCACAAGGCGGTGGCTGTGTACTGCTATCTGGCAAACCGTGCGGACAAAAACGGAGAATGTTTTCCCTCTGTACGAAGGATAGCAGAAGATCTGAGCATACACAAAAGCACGGTGTATCGTGCATTTACAGAACTTGAAAACCGTGGATTGTTAGAACGAATACCTCGCTATCATATCCAAGGCGGACGCCGCAGCTCGCTTTACAGAGTAAAGGGCGAGATAACAAAGGCAGGAGGTGGTGCGGATGTTTGATTGGATCTCAGACGCCATTGACTGGATAGGCGACGGAATATCAAGCCTTTGGGACAATACAATAGGTTCTGCGGTAGATACCATAACAGACGCAATCTGGGATGTAATGTTTGAGTGGCTGTTCAACCTCATTTACGGCGCAGTTGCCGATCTTTTTGAATTTATCAATGCAAGCATAAGCAGTATTTTCGCTCTGTCGTGGGTGCAGTCGTTCATAGCATTGTTCCACAGTCTCGCATGGATGCTGTTTGTCTGTGGACTTATCGTGGCGGTGTTTGACACGGCGATAGCCTATGAATCGGGTCAGGCGAATATCAAAAATACCTGTCTGAACGTGTTGAAAGGGTTCATGGCGGCAAGTCTGGTTACTGTTGTTCCGCAAAGACTTTACTCGTTTTGCGTTAATTTGCAGGGTACATTTTCAAGCGATTTGCTTGGAAATTTCATATCGGGAACAACAACGACAGTAGCTGATTCGGGGCTGACCGTGATTATGGCACTGGCGATGGACGT
>OIAL01000558.1_pt1 | contig 16266 bp, 14 predicted proteins | sample 1580691 | NCBI WGS metagenome assembly OIAL01 (sample SAMEA3882530, study PRJEB24775) | human gut metagenome | biome: human-associated habitat; feature: intestine environment; material: feces | place: Netherlands | collected 2009/2010
CGGTGCGATGGGGCCCGCGGCGCTCGCGTAGTAGTCGACGGTCGAAACCGGCACGACCTTCTCCCCGTTGCCGTTGGCGGCCTCGAAGACGGCGCGGGCTATGTCGGCCCAGCTCTTGACCGCACCGGAGCCGGTGCAGTTATAGGTGCCGTAGGGGGCGCGGCTCCCCAGCACGTGGAAGATGGCCCCGGCCATGTCGCGCGTGAAGGTCAGGCGGCCCAGCTGGTCGTCAACGACCGTGACCTGCTCGAGCCCGTCCTCCGGGTCGGCGACGCGGTCGGAAAGCCCCTTCATGGTCTTGACGAAGTTGTGGCCCTCGCCGATGACCCAGGAGCTGCGCATGATGTAGTGGCGTGGGCACCCCGCCACGGCGATGTCGCCGGCGGCCTTGGTCTGGCCGTAGACGGACAGCGGGGAGAAGGGCTCGTCCTCGTCGTGCACCTCGGCGGTGCCGTCGAAGACGTAGTCGCTGGACACGTGGACGAGGGTGATCCCGTGATCAGAGCATGTGCGGGCGAGGAGGGCGGGGCCGGTCGCGTTGGCCTTCCAGGCGGTCACGCGGCCCTCGGGGGTCTCCGCTTTATCCACGGCCGTGTAGGCGCCGCAGTTGATGACGGCGCCGTAGAGCGACCAGTCGTACTGCGCGTAGGCGTCCGGGTCGGACATGTCGAAGGTGTCGATGTCGCAGAAGTCGAAGCCCTTCGCCACGCCGCGCTCCTCGGCCAGCCTCCGCACCGCATGGCCCAGCTGGCCGTCGCAGCCGGTGACGAGGGTGCGCTTCGGCGCCATGGGGATGACGTCCTTAAGGTACGGGTGGTTGAGGTCGGCCTCGGAGACGGTGGCCTGGTCCAGCGGGATGGGCCACTCGATGGCGAGCTCGGGGTCGGCGAGGTTCACGAACGTGTAGGTCCTCTTGAGCTCGAGCGACCAGTGGGCGTCCACCAGGTAGGTGTAGGCGGTGCCGTCCTCGAGTGCCTGGAAGGAGTTGCCCACGCCGCGCGGGACGTAGATGGCCTTGCTCGGGTCCAGCACGGTCGTGTAGACCTTCCCGTAGGTGGCGCTGCCCTCGCGCAGGTCCACCCAGGCGCCGAAGACCGAGCCGCGCGCCACCGAGATGAACTTGTTCCAGGGCTCGGCGTGGATGCCGCGGGTGACGCCGCGGCTGTCGTTGTAGGAGATGTTGTTCTGGACAACCCTGAGGTCGGGAATGCCCAGGGCGGTCATCTTGGCGCGCTGCCAGTTCTCCTTGAACCAGCCGCGCGAGTCGCCGTGGACGGCGAGGTCGACGACCTTGAGGCCCTCGATGCCGGTCTCGGCGACGGAGAGGTCCTTCTCGAATGCGATGTCTGCCATGTGGGAAAAGCTCCTATCGAAGAGGTTGGATAACCGGGGGCGCCCCGCGGCGCGGTTCGCCGGGATGCGGTCTTACTGCCCCTGGGCGCGGTAGCGCGCCTCGGTGGCCTCCTTGGCCGGGCGCCACCAGGACTCGTTGGCGACGTACCAGTCGATGGTGGCCTTGAGGCCCCCGGCGAAGTCGGTGTGCGCCGGCCTCCAGCCCAGCTCGCGCTGGAGCTTCGTGCTGTCGATGGCGTAGCGGCGGTCGTGGCCGGGGCGGTCGGCGACCCAGTCGAAGTCCTCGGGGTCGCGGCCCATGGCCTCCAGGATCATGCGCAGCACGGTGATGTTGTTCTTCTCCCCATTGGCTCCGATGAGGTAGGTCTCCCCCATCCGGCCCTTGGTGAGGATGTCCCAGACGGCGCTGGAGTGGTCCTCGGTGTGTATCCAGTCGCGGACGTTCTCGCCGCGGCCGTAGAGCTTGGGGCGCACGCCGTCGATGATGTTGGTGATCTGCCTGGGGATGAACTTCTCCACGTGCTGGTAGGGGCCGTAGTTGTTGGAGCAGTTGGAGATCGTGGTGCGAAGCCCGTAGGTGCGGGTCCAGGCGCGCACGAGCATGTCGGAGCTGGCCTTGGTCGAGCTGTACGGGGAGCTCGGCTTATACGGCGTCTCCTCGGTGAACTTCGCCGGGTCGTCGAGCGCCAGGTCGCCGTAGACCTCGTCGGTGGAGACGTGGTGGTAGCGGACGCCGTGCTTGCGGACGGCCTCCAGCAGGCGGAAGGTGCCCTCCACGTTGGTGCGCAGGAAGGGCTCCGGGTCGGCGATGGAGTTGTCGTTGTGGCTCTCGGCGGCGTAGTGCACGATGGCGTCGTGGCCCGGTACCAGCCTGTCCAGCAGCTCCGCGTCGCAGATGTCGCCCACGACGAGCTGCACGCGGTCGGAGGGCAGGCCGGCGATGTTCTCGGGGTTGCCGGCGTAGGTCAGCTTGTCCAGGACGGTCACGTGCACATCGGGGTGGTTGTTCACGACATAGTGCACGAAATTGCTCCCGATGAAGCCGCAGCCGCCCGTGACGATGATGTTCTTAGGTTCAAAAATCTCAGACATTATTCTCCTTATTTACGCAGCCTGCTGCTCCAGGCGTGCCACAAGCTGCTCTTCGGAATGAACAAACTCAAACGGTTCGTACTCGCCATATGCGGAAGGACGACTGATGGTAACGAGTTGAAGGTCAGAGGTGTCAAAACGACCCTGCACCCTTCGCATCATCTCAACAAGCTCCTTACCTGGTTTAACGGCCATTACCAGCGAACCTTGCTTAGAAAACCACTTAGCAACCAGATAGCGCATCAGCCAACTCCCTTCTGAACTCAGCTTCATCATGAATCAAACCGGTCTCGTAGCGCATTCGCAAGAAGGAACCAATCGACGAATTAACGGTCTTCTTATACAAATACTTGTGAAGCCAGTTATTTAACTGCCTATCAAAGAAGGTATTGTACTGAAGCTCTATCGGATAACAGCGGGCTTCACACACATAAATAAGAAAGGGATGAGAGCAGCTCGACGGAGAGGCCATCGCGCTCCAAAATGTCGGTCATATCTCATCCCCTTCCACCGGGCAATTAGTACTCGCGCGGGCTGTTGACGATCTCGCCGGCGGCGACCTTCTTCAGGTGCTGGCCGTAGACCGACTTGCCGTAGGCCTTCGCGGCCTCCTCCAGCTCGGCGGTCGTGATCCAGCCGTTCTCCCAGGCGATCTCCTCGGGGACCGAGACCGGCAGGTCCTGGGAGTGCTCCACGGCGCGGACGAACTCCGCGGCCTCGTGGAGGCTCTCCATGGTGCCGGTGTCCAGCCACGCGTAGCCGCGGCCGAGGGTGACGACGGACAGCGTCCCCTCCTCCAGGTACATCTGGTTGAGCGTGGTGATCTCGAGCTCGCCGCGGGCCGAGGGCTCCACGCTATGGGCCTTGGCTGCCACGTCGCCCGGGTAGAAGTAGAGCCCCGTGACGGCGTAGGAGCTCTTGGGCTCGGCGGGCTTCTCCTCGATGGAGACGGCCCTGCCCTCCCCGTCGAACTCCACGACGCCGAAGCGCTCGGGGTCGTCCACGTGGTAGCCGAAGACCGTGGCGCGGCCCGACTCCGCGTTCTGGACGGCGCGCGTCAGGTGGCGCGAAAGGCCGTTGCCGTAGAAGATGTTGTCGCCGAGCACCAGCGCGCACGGCTCGCCGGCGATGAAGTCCTCGCCGATGGTGAAGGCCTGGGCCAGGCCGTCGGGGCTCGGCTGCTCGGCGTAGGACAGGTTCACGCCGTAGCGCGAGCCGTCCCCGAGCAGGCGCTCGAAGTTGGGGAGGTCCGTCGGCGTGGAGATGACCAGGATGTCCCGGATGCCCGCCAGCATGAGGGTGCTAAGCGGGTAGTAGATCATGGGCTTGTCGTAGACCGGCAGCAGCTGCTTGGAGGTCACGAGCGTGAGCGGGTACAGGCGCGTGCCGGACCCGCCGGCGAGGATGATGCCTTTCATATAATCCGTCCTCTACAATCGAAAATAGTTATAAATCGAGCGGTTAGTAAGAGTTTGATATTCTATTAAGTTAATCCATCTCAATATTAACGAAAGAAGCAATTGATGAACAACCGCAAGGACACAACCCGTAGAGACGACATAACGAACGTGAGGGCCCTTGCAATATTCCTTGTAGTCCTAGGCCACAGCATTATTCTGTATTCAAGTGCGTGGGGATATTATCCAACTGAACAAAAATCAATTCTGTTGGATAATCTCAAATTCTTAATAAACGGAATCCAGATGCCCTTGTTCTTTTCGTTATCTGGCTTTTGTTTTTTATGGAGCTGGAATCGATCAAGCGATTTTATAAATCAGGTCATTAAAAAAGCTCAACGCTTAATTATCCCCTATATCATGATTGGAATATGTTGGCTCTTCCCCATCAGGATGCTCGTTAAGTATCCCTATTACAATGGCCTAACTATACCGCACATCATCTTTAAATCAATTCTGTTGGGCGAAGACAACGGTCACCTTTGGTTTCTCCCGACTCTTTTTTTCATTACAGCAGCCACGTCGTGCATCTTTCAAATACTCGAAAAGAGCCCTCTAACAAGTTTTAAGGTTCCGATAGTTTTCGGCGCTTCAATTTATCTTTACCATTTTGGAATACCATCAGCGAACAGATATATCAATTTGGCAGAAGCAAATGCAATATGGTTTGCGCTTGGCCTAACAATCCACTACTTGGAAGCAAACAAATGGTTCGAGAGCTATAAAAGGCGTAAAAGCATATCAATAGTCCTAATACTATTATTCCTTGTAAACTTACTAAAACAAGTGGTGCCCCCATTGCTTCCACCGCCCTTACTTGCATGGCGCTTGCATCAATTTATTGTGTCATCCCTCAAAAGGCAAACCTACTAACCGAAAAGATTAGCAAAAACAGTATGGGAATATATCTTTTTCATTCTCCACTGGTTTACATTTCTTTTACCTACTGGCCCAACATAGCCCCAATGGCGATGGCAGCAATTAACCTGATTGGATTTGGATCAGTCGCCTATATGTTGACGAATCTAATTCGAGCCACAAATATGGGTTGGATAATCGGAGAAACGCCAAAGGCACCACACGATAAGAAATAGGAAAGCAATAGCCAAGGAATACAGCTAATTAAACTGTTTCTTCCATTTATCGATGCTCGTCCAGGGAAGATTAATCTCAGTTTTAACGGGATGGTTTACCCAATCAGCTAATTTATGGAGATAGCCGTCCTCGCGTTCAAGAACGGGAAGTCCCGTATCTTCACCGATCTGGCGGGCTCGATTATCAATTGCAATAATTAGAGAGCGATGTCCTCCATTTAAACAGCGGATGCCCGCATGGAGACGCGTCCCCACATAATCAAACTCCTCGGTTTCAATTACACGATTAAGCTCTTCGATATTGGGGCCTATGACATTAAATTGCTTCAGATCGACTATTTGATCAAGACACCAATCAACATCATGGCTTCCTTGAATCCAAATCGTTACCTTTTCGTATTCCGACGACAGCAATTCCAGCATCTAACGGTCACGTTCCGCATCGAAACAATAATCGGTAATTGACGTAACAACGTTTTTAGAACGCTTAGAGGATATCTCGAGTTGCCTAGATGGGGTTAACGACCACATGGTCGGACATGCGGTATTAAGAACATTCTCTATGCCAATAGATTTAAGCCTCTTCTTAGTCATTTCATCTCGAACACTATGAAGATATTCATCGGATAGCAAGGTTTTATAGAACTTCTTTGTATAGGCGTCGATAGCATCGTCCGCCCCAATATCAGACATGCCCACGCCGAACAAAACAACATTTCTATTATTGCCTAACCGCTTGGCAAGCGCCCATTGCTGCTGATCAGCCATATGCGTATACAGAATATTAGTGCCGCACAACAGCTTTACGCATTCAGGATACATTTCAAGCTCTTTGGAATAATAGTGCGTTGCCACATGGGGCAACGAACCGCCAAAGATTTGATCCGCGATACAGCCACAGGCATCCATGATCACATGGTCACCAGAGTTCTCGCTTCCCATAGCCGTATCCAAAAGGAGATAGCGTTCTTGCTTAACACCATCGGATTTTTCATCGTGCCTGCGCGATGTCGCAGAGGCTTTAAGTAGCTGAGTCCATTGGTTAAAGCGCGCCATTAGTTTCTCCGAAATAAACGTTTGAGTAGAGCAACGTGACCGCCTTCGACACCCGTCGAAGCAGAAGGCTGAAACGGTTCACAATAATCATCAGATAGGTTAAAAACGGCAGACACGCTGCATGCGCCACTTTCAACCGAACGAACAACAGGATGAGCGTTGCGAGAAGGCGAAAGACAGACTAGTTGGCTTAGCTCGGCGACACAAAGCGGATTCTTGCCGTCTTCCGCAAAAGAGTATATATGAATGCGAAGATAGGCCTCTTCATCATCATTTAAAAACAGCGGAACATGCCCCGCAAAAAGACCGTCCCTAGATTCAAGACTAATCCAGCGAATATCAGACTGATCAAGGGCACACCAAACTGCCGCGCGAACATCCACAGGCACCAAAGACGACTCAAAACGCACAGTCAAATCAACAGAAGAAGCTTGAATGAGCGTTTGAGACATGGCAGACGATCGCAATCGAGCATCAGCGAGATGATCGCTGAGCAAGAAGACCTTACTTAGTTCTTCGGTTTTTAGCACATTCCCGAAGGCGGACTTCCCGCTAACCAAGGATGGCTCTTCATTCAGATAACGTGTAAAGGCCTCGAAGAACATTTCATTTTCACGCTCAATCGACGTACAGCTAAATCGATTAGGCGAATCGCATTTTGAGCCTGAAAGAGCCTCAAGAATAGAAGAAGCAATGCCGCAAGCAGAGGGCTCAGCGAGGTGGATGGTGCCCTCTGGAAAGTCGAGTAGATTATTCTCACGGTTTATTTCAATTACCGAGAGCTTCGATGCAAGCATTTCGAAAGGCAGGCGAGAGGGATTAGTCACGCTCAACGATACGCCGGCAACACACTTGGCATAAAGCGAGGCGCATTCATCAGCGGTCAAGATGCCGAGGCTGTGTACACGTGGATCACGAATGGGAGGCATTGCGTCTTCGCCGTATAAATATACGACAACTGCATCGTCGAGCTTGAGAAGCAATTTAATTGCATCAAGCAACATGCCAGACAAACGCCGATCCTTATTGGATTGATAAATAGCACAGAAGGCATACTCTCTGCTTAGATTTTGTTCCTGCGCAGTATATATATCGCTAACGCCAAAATCACAATATGGGACTTCATGCGAATAATAGGGTTCAACTTTTTTAGAAAGCCATCTGCCTATCGTTATGGGGTTTAGTTCATAACGATAACTTGCTTCGGCATTTAGATACATCTCCCCCATCGGATAGAACCAAGGTTCAAAATCCTGAATGAAGTAGAACTTATGGGTGCACTTCTGCATAGATGCAAAGTACGCCGTATTCCAAGCGGTGGCGATTACTGCAAAAAAAATCCTCGGGCACACTCGGAGCCACAAGAACTTCTTTAGGCGAATAACCAAACCAATCCTTTATTTCGGTCTGAACTCTATGAGCACTTTTGTATGCTTCACAGCCCGGCATAATGTAAAAGTAGTTCTCATATCCGCGAGAATCTAGAAAGGAAGCCTTGCTGCAGATGGTTCGAAAGCCGCCAGAACCCTTTGCCGGCGGAGATATTATCCAGGCAATTTGTTTCATTTAAAGCACTCAAATCGCTTCGTAGTCAAAAGGATCGAACTTATATAACGCTGCGCGCTTGGGATCTCGAGAAAAGTTAACGGAGAACCATGGATCTCCCTCAGAGAAACGCTCGGACCAGTTATGCAACAATCGTGCCTTATCCTCAAAATGCTTATGAGAGCGAGATTTACTATCAAGGGATTTGTCAACACATGCCATATGGTAGAGACATGCCTCTGGTGTATAGATCACTTTTAACCCAGCTTGAGAAGACTTGAAGCAAATATCAACATCCGAATAGTCAAGAAGATACGACTCATCAAAACCACCCAGACGATTAAAATGTTCGCGTGAAATAGCTAAACAGACACCACTCACCGCCGATACATCCCTTACGGTCAATGGCATATAGATATAGCCAGGAGAAGAGCGATGAATGCCTTGCGACAGGTTGACGATTGATTCTCCAACATAAGACAGGCCTGCCTGCTGCACAATGCCGTCAAGATCGCACGTCATTGTTCCAACGACGCCAACATCCTCTCGTTGAGAAAAACCGACGAGAGTCTTTAGCCACGAGGAGTCTAGTGCCTGAATATCGTCATGAACAAAGACGAGTTGCTCGCCACGCGCGGCGAGAGCACCGGCATTTCTCCACACAGATATATTAAAGGGGTCATCAAGCGCGTGAACGATATAGCGGCAACGAAGTCCAGAGCTCGATTGCTTAACAGCAGCTTCCGCTTCCTGCGAGCACACGAAAACTACTTCAAGATCGGTGTCATTGATTGAAGATACAAGAGTCGAAAGAACCGAAGAATTGCCGCGGGTGGTAACGATTAATGAACAGGACTCAGATGAAGGAACATCATAAATGGGGCTATAACGAAAAGCACGATTATGAGAATTGACCACAGTCGCCTTGATACCGCATCTATCAAGGTGCTCCTGAACAGCCTTTATTCCAGCGAGGGTTGCATAGGGTTTACTATCGGAATTACCCGCAGTCGAATTCTCGCTTATTCTCCAGTGATACAAGATTTTAGGAACGTGATGGATCGTCCCACCAAGTTCGGCAATCTTCAGCACCATAGCATGGTCCTGGGCGCCATCCAACTCGCTGTTAGAAAGGTCAATTCTGTCTAAACATGCCCTCTTAATAGTAAGAAGGTGGCAAATATAATTATTGTCTCGAGCCATATCAAGACTAAAATCCGGCTTAAAAGTAGGATGAGCCAAGGACCCGTCAGGCAATAGCTTATCTTCATCACAGTAGAGAAGATTAATATCCGAATTTTGATTTAGAGCGTGTGCATACTCAAACAAGATATTCGGTTCGAGAACATCATCATGATCGAAAAAGCAAAGGTAGTCTCCCTTGGCCATCTTGATTCCGACATTGGTGTTCTCAGTGATACCTAGATTGCCCTCGAGATCAGTCACTTTAATTCTAGAGTCTGCAGTCACGTACTCGGAAACCAAGTCGCTAAGTCCATCGTAATCTGGCGTAGAGTTAACCAGGATGAGTTCCCAATTCGAATACGTCTGAACAATCACAGAATCAGCCATATCCCTGAAGAAATTCAAGGGAGTCTTATATAGAGGAACGATGATTGAAAACAAGGGCTGGTATGCAAGTCTTATTTGTGCTTGTGCCCGCGAATCGGATCCAGTCAATCTGCGCCCAGAAAACCAGGACAAATAACGGGGTTGATCGAATGCACACGCATGATTCCGATCAGCCTCATCCAAAAGCTCTTTAAGCATATCTTTCTTTAGATTGATAAACGTATCTAGATGACCAGAAGCCCTGTATATGCAAATGCACAGGCTATCCCCGACCTCAGGAATATGAAGAGAGAAATTTATTAGACCAGGATTCGCATCGGCTATTAAGTTATTAAATAACAAAGATTCCCCAACAACGCAGGCTTCTTCATTAAAAGCGACAATACGATCACCCTCAAGGTAATCAGTACCCGAAAGAACACCTCTAACGATTACGCCATCAACGCAGGGAATAAAGCTCTCAATTTGGATAGAAGCGAGCGCATGCACGCCAGAACGGTCAATATTGCGAAATTGTCCACAATGCTCCGCGCGCAGCAAGCCGTTAACTTTCGACTCAATCGAAAACTTGCCAGGATTGACGCGGCGCTGGTAAATTACATTATCTCCGCTAAAGAAAGACAGCGATTGGTCGACACCAAAATCGGCAAGAACAACAACAAATTCAGTCTCTGAAAAAGGAATGATTCTTGCAGGCAGAATTTGCCCATTGGGTGATTGCGACTCAACAGCATCAGGAAAAACGGATGCGGCTTCATACAGTAGATATAGCTTGCCGTCGCCACGGCAATTTAGCTTATTGTTAAATTCGGTATTAAAAACTATGCCCATATCAGCAACACTTTCCAACAACTAAAACAAACTCGCAAATCGTAGCCAAAGTAAACGGGAATACGAGGCATATCAATATGAATCGCTTGCTGTCTCCAAAGACCAAGCGACTTTGGTTAAGGATAAACGATAGGCACGGGACCAGAAGTGGCAAAAGGTAACGACTCTGGCAACCATTAACTGTCCCCAATCCAACGGGAGTAAAAGACACATAAAGTGCAGTTGCCACCAAAATCACCGTAAACAAAAACACAAATGAGGCCCAAAGAAATTGTGCGAGACCAATATGATTAACGCTAATCGAATCGGCCGAAAAAAGCCCAAACAACAATAGGCAAACAGCTGGAAGCACCTGAACCAACCCACGGATTGCATTTACAGAAATCTGAGCAGCAAGCGAACCAAGGTATGCAAAGTTCAATGCATATCCAGAAGAGGTTATCGGATTTAAATAATAAGTTGAAAAATAATTGGTGAGTATTTCCGCGTAGCGCAATGGATCGGCGAGAATGAAAGCCAGAGTTAACATCGGAGCCGCCTCGCATATCGCCAACGTTAGATCCGCTGGCCGTTGAAAACAAGAACGGAAGCGCAAATGAGGCAAAAGCAATCAAGCCCAAAACAAACACGGCGGCATAGTAATGAACTCGTTGCTTCGAGCCCGCAAAACGATTACGCGGAACCATAAAGAAAAGACCGATTATCGGAAAATACACAGCTTTGACTGCGAGTCCTAAAAAGGTAAATAAAAATGCGAGTGCTATATTGCGAACTGTAAATTCATTTAAATCACCCCATGCATACCTCAAAAAATAAGCAAAACCGAGAATGATAAACGAAATGAGCCATGCATCATATGAGAAACATGACGCAAGAAAGATCGAAGTTGGCAGCATTCCCACAAAAGCAAATAGTCCCTTTTTTGAGGGCGTAACCTTGATTGCAATGGCAATTGCAAGACAGTAACTAAATAAATTGCAAATCCGAGCGAATTGAATCATAGAAGAAAAATCGAAATGCAGAAGGCGAGCGAGCCAAAGGCCAATTGCCGATGGAATATACCCAATGCTGCTAAGCGTATAAACGAATTCTTCATGCTTGTTAACTTGCACATGACCAGAAGCGATATCAGATCTATAGGAGCCATTCAACTGCCTAGCATGCTCAAGAATTTCCGCTCGACCAAAATGGGAAAGAGAGGGCTCTTCATAGCCCTGTGCACGACGGACCACTTCGTCAGTAAATTTAATATCCGTATCAGTTTTTTGAGTTTCAAATAAATAAGATGTCGAAAGGGCATTGGAATAGTGAATTTGATCATCCCATGAAATACCCGTCGTTATCGGAGTGCTCACCACAAGGAAAATACCAATTGAGAATGCAGCGATAAAGAAAGCAACAGGAAGGGCAGAGTTTCTCTTTCGAATGCCCGAGCAAGCCGTGAAAACCGAAGTTATGATTACCAGCAGGAAATAAACAACAGCATTAATGAACCCATTCACGAATGCAATCGTAGAGCAGCCAAAAACAATAAAGAATGCGATAATCAGCAGGGAAACGTAGTCGGTAGCCTTGACCCTCGCCGAAGCAGAATGGAACAACGCTTTCAGAGAAAAGCCGCTTTGGAATAAATAGAGTATTGCGCAATAGGAAACCAGAAAAAAGAATATGAGCCGCTTTTTATTCCAGTCAGTAATATTCGAGAAATGAGAAGCCGGCGAGCCAAGAACGGTACAGCCCTCCCAGATGACCGCCACAGCAAATGCCGCAAGCAACAGGACTAATAATTGAGCGCAGCGACCAGAACAGTTGTCACGCTTTTTTTCATCATCTGAGGAAAGGAAGACACAATATGATTGCCAAATGGCAACATCTACAACGACGCAATAGAGCGCTAAAACAAACAGCTGTGAGACAGAGTGGTTCGCATAAAAGTGCTTCATGCACAGAAGCTCGACAATAAAGAGAAGAGCAACGAAGACGGCTTTCATTATTTGCTTTTGGTTTACGCATCGAGACAACACGGAGCTAATTCACCTTTATCCAAATCAAGCTGCAAGGGCCCTAGAAGAATCGTTCCCAGTCGTCTGGATGACAAGTATGGGCACCAAGCACTGTTCACAACTGTTGAAAGTAATATAAGTAGGGACATTCACATCGAGATGATTTATACGCTAAAGCGAAACGCATAGCCTACTTTTCCTTCTCCCTACTTAACGCAACAGCCTGAACAAGCGAGTTTAAACGCTCTTCCTGTCGAGAGAGGCGAAGAGAATTACAGAAATCACGGACCACAAGAACGGCAATAACGTAAAGGAACACGAAGTTAGAAGCCGACATGAAACCAAATAGACTTGAAAGCCACATTGCAACTTGTGGAAAAACACCCAAAATTACAAAACTGACGCTGAATAGCAGCCAAAACAGAGAATCCAAAACTTGCATTTGGGATTTTTTTAATTTGCGCAATACGAACACGAATACCAAAACAGCGCAAACAAGAAGCAAAATACGAAGAGAGACCGGCAAATGGATCACCTAAACCACTGAACGACAAGGAGCGTAACGAAAACACGAACCATATACTGCATAGACCTAACAGGGTTAAGATAGCTCTCGCCACCTTGACGCTCGCGCATCTTAACCTGTACCTCTGAAATGGAATACCCTTGCTTCAAAAAGAGAGCGAGAGATTCTGGTTCCGGATTTAAGGTATTGTCGTAATAGTATTTCTTAAGAATATCCCGCCCAAATAGCCTAAATCCAGACGTTGGGTCACTGATCCTCTTGCCTGTCAGAATCTTTATTAGCACCGTAATCATACGCGAGCCGATCATGCGAAGCGTCTTGTCTTTGCGCACGCTTACAAACCTAGAGCCAATGACAATATCTGATCCATCAGATTGAGCCCTATCAACAAGGACCTTTATATATTCCGGACAATGCTGGCCGTCAGCATCAAACTGAACCATATAGTCATATCCATGATCAACCGCATAACGCGCAGCCGTCTGAAACCCAACGGTCAAACCACAGTTAATGGGCATATCAATGATGTCACAACCAAGATCCTTGCAGATAGCTAGCGTTCGATCTCGAGACCCATCATTGATAACGACAAAATCAAACTCAGGTGCAATTTGCCTGAGCTCGCATATCGTCTTTTCTATGCATTCCTCCTCATTATAAGCAGGAATAGCGATAAGAGTTTTGGGTGTCATATACACATAAACCGATCTCTAGTTTTTCTCATTATTATAGCGAGAGATATACAAATGGTTAAATGGACACAACGAATGGTGCACCCTTGATTATCAACTTAATCAGAACACTTCCCACATTCATCCGTACATGGACGGATGAATGTGGGAACCCGTTACCCTGAGAGCCGAACCGGTTGGCCCCGGGGACTCGAAGGACAGCATGTCCGGAAAAAAGAAAAAGGGTTCCAAGAAGGCAACCCCGAGTGTCTACGGCAGGCTCACCAGACACGAAAGGGACACGGGCCAGAAGATGCTGGAGCTGGACGCCCGCGCGCCTCCAAGGCGATGCTCGGCGGCGATGCGGAGGCGCTGCTAGACGCCTACAGCCTGGAGGACGTGCCCATCGGAAGACTCGACCTGACGCCGAGCCTCATCGAGAGGGCACGCGCAGAGAGGCGCGTCGCCCCGCTGGCCTAGCCCAAAGGCAAAACGGAATAGGCGGACCGACCGTCCAGCTGAGTCTGGAAAGAGGTGCCAGACTGAGGGCGGAGAATGGCCCCCGGACCTATCGAACACATATCCACCGTTCCTTCAACTGGGGAAACGGAGCCCCCGGGGTCCATGGGGGCCGCGGGGGCGTTCGGCTAGCCGCGGATACGAACTATCTACGCAGCGTGTTCGGCTGAGATCGGAAATCAACCACGAATGGTGCACACGGCATCGAGAACCCCGCAACAAACCTCGCCCTAGATTTCAAAGCTAGCAATCTTACGAGTGTCGAACGGCATGGTTACGCCATGTCTCTCTAAGCGTAGGTGCACAACTACGAGGTTTTCTCAAAAGTTTTAATTGCAACCACACGCGCCATATTAATGACATTCATTAAATACGACTTAGAGCAAAATGGGATTTGAAGCAATTGGAAAATACCTTTTGCTCGATTACCAGAATGAATATTTCTCAACCCATTATTAAATAATGCATTTGCCTTTAGATAGTTCTCAGCTCGGCGCCGATCGAACCGCTCGGCGACGATTGTATCAATCTTATCGACATCCAGTGATCGACCCTCTTTGAAAGCTGAACGTAAACACTGAGAAACAACGAACTGTTTATACAAATTGCTACGCGAAATGCTATTAACAGTCATTCTGTATCGAATGAGCGGCTCTGGAACATTTCCAATAGTGAACCCTTCCAGCTCGGCACGCAACAGTAAGTCATAATCTTCTGCTAGCGGAACAGACCGATACCCCATTTCAAATACAGACCTTCTTCCAAACCAACTCGGATGAGGTACGCAATTTCTAATCATAAGAGAACGCCTAACGCCTTCACTCGAACTTGGAATTGAATCAACGAGATATAATTGACTACCGTCTTCGTCAATGGCGTTCAAATAAGAACCCACTAGGTCAAGCTCATGTTCTTCAAGATACGACAACTGCCGTTCAATGCGCTGCGCCTCAGAAATGTCATCTGAGTCCATTCGGCAGATATACTGACCGCGTGAGACCTTGAACGCCCTTTCCAAAGATGCAGCAAGACCAAGATTGCGTTCATTTCTCACGAGGCAAATCCTGCTGTCATGAGAGCTATAGTTTTGAGCAATATCGTAAAGTGTGTTGTCATCTGGATTATCAAAAACAACAACCACCTCGATTCGATGATAGGTCTGCTTTAAAATAGACGCTAGTGCCTCAGTAAAATCTTTGGCGCTCTCCCTATAACAAGGCATGAGCACTGAAACCAACTGTGAATCTGTCAACTAAAACCTCCAACACCGCTGCGGGAGCAAACGCTAATGAAAACTACCGATAGTTTAATAGTCCTTCATGTGGCATATATTACAAGTGATTTCGCTTCTGGCGTGTCTACAGTGGTGCCTCAATACCTAAATGAGCAGTCAGAAATAAAGGAAATGAATATAGCTCTATTAAATCTTACGAACTACAGACCTAAAGATGCGAAATATCCCGTCTTCTTTCAGTCATGCATAGAAAAACTTCCTGAACCGTTTTGCAATCCGTCACTCGTAATATTTCATGAGATATATAGGCCGGATCACATTAAACTAAGCCATTGGCTCAGAAGACGTGCGATCCCATACATCATCACACCACATGGGTCTCTAACATATGTGGCGCAAGAACAGCATCATTTAGCTAAACAATTGCTTAATGTTTTCTTCTATAACGCCTTTATTCGCAATGCTGATTGTATCCATTTTCTATCGAAAAAAGAGGCGATGAGTTCAAACGGCTTTAAACATAGGAAAGCAAGCATTATTCCAAATGGTGTTAGCATCCCAAATGCCAAAGCCTCAAACTTAGACAGCCGCATCGCGCTTTTTATTGGCCGCCTAGATATAGAGGTCAAAGGTCTTGATCTACTGATCAAAAGTCTGCCGCTAATTGCTGATGAGCTAAGAGGGCTCGGAGCTAAAATCTACATCTACGGTCCAGACGAAGATGGGTCTATGGCCAAACTGGAACTACTTATTGCCGACAATCAAGTATCCGATATTGTTTTATTAAATGGTCCAGTTAATGGTCAATCTAAAGCGGACGCTTTTCTCAAATCGCAGTTTTATATCCAACTTTCACGCACTGAAGGTTTCCCGACGTCTGTTTTGGAAGCGCTAGCATATGGCCTCCCAATTATTGTTACCGAGGGAACCACATGGAAAGAAACAGCGAACAATAAAGGAATTGGAATCGGTGTAGAATCTGATCTCGAAGCCATTTCTAACGCAATTCTCACCCTGTTCAATGACGATGAACTTCGTTGTAAACTTGCAAATGCAGCTAGAAAGTATGCAATTGAACACTTTCAATGGAAAGCCATTGCCAAGCGTCAATTTATTTTATACAGGGACATTGTAAACGGGCTTTCTAACTAACCATCTTGTTCTTCCAATACGGAAAGGAACTAAATGCTGTTTTCAATTATTATCCCTGCATATAATGCGGCATCCAGTTTGCCGGAAACGTTATCATCCATCTACCAACAAACATACGACGGCTATGAAATTATTCTCATCAATGATGGATCAGCGGACGC
>OIAL01000596.1_pt1 | contig 15428 bp, 8 predicted proteins | sample 1580691 | NCBI WGS metagenome assembly OIAL01 (sample SAMEA3882530, study PRJEB24775) | human gut metagenome | biome: human-associated habitat; feature: intestine environment; material: feces | place: Netherlands | collected 2009/2010
CCGCGCATATGTCCGCGTCCGACTGCCAGCATGCCCTCGCGCAGGAGATGTCGAAGAACTTGGGCATCGAGTACCGCAAGAACCTGGACGGGATGTTTGGGGCAGTGGATGATAGGCGAGGCGAAGCATTGCAGCGTGCTGGGCGCCTCGTCGCGTACCATAGGGAACTGGGTAACATTAAGCCATCTGCGCAAAACCCTGCAACTAAGGTGGGCGAAATTTTCGATGTAATCGGGCCGTATCTGGTTGGCTAGGCGAGTCGCTGGATTGGCTTTCCGGTTAGTGCGATTGGCGGATTGTACTGCGCTATTGCGAGTCCGGTGCGTAGGAGAAGTGCGGGGAAAATCGAAACTCGCCGAGCGCACACCGATTTTTGCCAACAAAACTGCAGGTCGCGGATGCTCAAAACAGGGGCCTGTTTGACAGATCTCGGTTTTTCACCGCACTTCTGGATTGGGTGCTCATTTAGCACTCTCGATGTCCCCACATCCCCTAAAAAAGTTCTTAAAACAGCCTTAAAGGCGCCTTGGCTCGCGTTGACAGCGTACAATACGCATGTTTGACTATGACAAATGTGGAATTAAGGGGAGGGGTGCGCCATGGAGGTGCTGGTTGTTGGCAACACCGCATATGTTGACGATGACTTTTGTGCCAAGGCGTTCCCCGAGGACCATGTGCAGGTCGTAGCCGCGCAGGACACGCGCCGCGACGAGTCGTCGCCCCATGCTTCGTGGAAAGAGCTGCTCCAGCACTTGGAGCAGGCCTACGAGTTCGAACGCGTGGTCTACCTGTCTAATTACCTTACCCCGCATACCGATACCGTGGGCGATATCGAGCTGCTGCGCACGGTCTTTCGTGCGTGCGCGGGTCGCCGGGTCCAACTGCTGTATGTAGCGGGGCCCGCGGGTGCCGAGGGCGCCGCCGATGCCGTCGGGCGAACGGGCAAGGGCATTATCGCGCGCGCAGCCAACGACCTGTGCCGCTACTACGCTGCTCGCGAGGGCGTTCAAACCAAGATCCTGCGCGTGCCGTTCCTGTATACCGCATCTGCCGCGCTGGAGGACCCGTTTTTGGTGCCGCTGCTCGACGCGTGCTCAACCGGATCGGTCGCTCTGCAGGGCGCGCAGGATGCGGCGTTTCCCCTGCTGTGTGCCGAGGAGCTTGCGGTGTTGGTACGCCGTATCTTCGACAGCTGGGATGGTAACTTTGAGACGCTCGACGTAGCCGATACCTTCCATCATACGGCGGGTGAGGTGGGCGACGCCCTCAAGGCGCTGTTCCCAGGGCTTTCAGTTGCCTATGGCGATTCTGCCGGCTACGCCCTGCCCGTCAGCGACGTCGTTCGCGTGCGCTATGGCTGGTTTCAGCGCTACGACTTGCTGCGCGATCTCTCGACCATTCAAGCTCGCTGGGGCGCTGGACGCATCAAAAAGATCAACCCGCTGCGTGCCGCCATCGACCGCATCCAGATGCGCTCGCTGCCCATCAAATGCCTGGAGACGGGCCTTGCCTGGGCGCTCTTTGAGCTGCTGGAGCATCTGTTCTCCCAATCGGCCCAGCTCAACGTGCTCGATTATCGCCTGCTCTACGTGGTGCTGATCGGCACGCTGTATGGCTTGGACTTTGGCCTGGTTGCGGCGCTGCTGGCATCGGTGGGTTTGGCCGCGAGTTACTTTACTCAGTACGGCTATACCTTCCAGGGTCTCTTTTACGAGCCGTCTAACTGGCTGCCGTTTATTGCGTACTTTGTTGTGGGTGCCGTGTGCGGCTATGTTCAGCTGCGCAACAGCGAAGCCATTAGGGCGGAGCGCGATCAAAACGAGCTCGTGCGCAACCGCAATACGTTCCTTACGCAGCTCTACCACGACGCGATCGAGGATAAGCGCGCGTACAGGCGCCAGATCGTGGGTCGCCACGACAGCTTTGGCAAGATCTTTGCCGTGACGCAGGAGCTCGACGTGCTCAACCCGCGCGACATCTATCGCAAGTGCTGCGAGCTTCTGGGCGAGATCCTCGAGAACGATTCGGTGGCGATCTACCATGTTTCGGGCGGGGCATTTGCGCGCCTGGTGGCAGCAAGTCCCGCGATTGCCGAAGATGCCGCACGCTCGCTCACGCTTGAGCAGCTTGCACCTCTTTTGGGCGACGGGGGTCACTCGAACCTGTGGGTGAACCGCGAGCTGACGCCGGGGCTTCCCATGTTTGGATACACGATCGAGCGCGACGGGGCACCCGCCGTGCGGATCTTTGTGCGTAGTGCGGCCGAAAACCAAATGACCCTCTATTATCAAAACCTGTTCCGCATCTTGTGCGGGCTGGTTGAAAGCGCGCTGGGCCGTGCCTTTGACTACGAGGCGGTGGCGCAGGATAAACGCTGCGTTGACGGCACTTGCGTACTCAAGCAGGCTGCCTTTGGCCAAGAGCTCGCGGCGGAGCAGGCGCTGGCAGATAGCAAGATGGGGAGTTTTTTGCTCCTGCGCGTGGTACCGGGCATGGAGCCTGTCGGTGAGCTGGTGGGCGCAATTGGGTCGGCAATCCGCGAGAGCGACGCGGCGGGCTTGGTCGACGGCAACGTGCTCTACCTGCTTATGCGCCAGGCAAAGGCGTGCGATCTGCCCATTATCCGCGAGCGCCTGAGCGCAAAGCAGATTGCGGTGGAGCCCGTCGACGGCGAGGACATCGTGGAGCTGCTGCAGCACATCTCTTACACCGGTGACTGCGAGGGGAGTGTCGCTTGATCTCGCTTGTCGTTGCTGCCGTCTTGCTGCTGATTCATGCGCTGGTTTGCCTGATGCTGTGGACGCTCATGAAGCTGGGCCTGCTGCCGGTGCGCGGGCACATGTTGGCTGTGATAGTGCTGGTGCCGCTGTGGGGCCCGTTGCTGGTGGTTCTGCTATCGGTCCGCAGCGCGGTGTTTGGCGAGGGGCTGAAAGAGTCTGCGCTGGAGTCGCTGCGCTTCAACGACGAACTGCATCGCAGTATGTCGGTACCGAGTGGTGAGGACGATGCAGGCGTAGTGCCGCTCGAGGAGGCGCTCATCGTCAACGACCCGGCATACCGGCGCCGCCTAATGCTTTCCATGCTCACCGAGGAGCCCGACGCTTACCTGGCGCAGCTGCAGGCGGCTAAGCTTAACGACGACGTTGAGGTGGCGCATTATGCCGCGACGGCGGTGGCGCAGATCTCCAAGGAGTCCGACCTTAAACTGCAGCAGCTGGAGCGTGCCTTTAAGACGGACCCGAGTGCGCAAAACCTCAACGAATACTGCGATTTTCTTGGTGAATACTTGGGCTCGGGTTTGGCTGAGGGGCGCGTGGCTCAGATTCAGCGCCAACAGTACGCGCGCCTGCTTGCGCGTCGCTGCGAGCGCGAAGACACTTTTGAGCTGCGCATTCGATACGCGACGGCGCTGGCCGATGTCGGACAGATCGACGAGGCGCAGGTCGTGACCGACCAGCTGGTGCTCGACGTGCCCGAGGAGCAGGAGGTTTGGATGCTTTGCCTGCGGCTGGCCGTGATGCGCCACAACGGTGTCGAGGTTCACCGTGTGATCGATGCGATTGACAAGCAACATGTGTATTTGAGCGCCGACAACCGCGAAAAGTTGGCGTTTTGGCGCGACGGGGATGAGGTCCGATGAGCGTGGCGCAACATATCCGCGACCGTGCAGGCCGCTTTCGTTGGATGGGGCTCCTCGTGGTGTGGGCGGTCTTTATTGCCATGGCCGCCGTGCTGCTAGTGGAGCGTGCCGGCGTGCAGTACAGTGCGGGCCAGCATAAGCTGGGGATGCTTGCCGCCAACGATGCGGTGCCGGCCTCCTCGGCAATCTTTGGCCAAAAGCCCACATGCCTGGTCATTACCGATTCCGATCAAGCTGGCGTCGAGGACGTAAAGGAGCAGTTCGACCAGATTTTGCTGGACATGAAGATCGCCCATCGCGATGTTGATATTGCCACCGACGGTGCGGACGCGATCCCATCGCTCACGTCGTTTGATCGCGTGATTGTGCTTATGCCCTCGCTTGACGGGCTCGGTACGCACCTGAGCGACATTATGAGTTGGGTGAGTGCCGGCGGTTCGCTTATGCTCGCCATGCCTCCGGATAACTCGGGCTATCTGCAAGTGATTGCTCCCAAGCTTGGCATTGAATCTGCCGGATATGACTATGTAAAAGCCGAAAGCATTGTGCCGAGCGAGGACTTTATGCTGGGCGGGGGAGAGCGCTACGAGCTCTCGGACCCCTTTGATTCGTCGCTTTCGGTTTCGCTGCGCGAGACAGCTCGTGTGTGGGCTAAGACCGGCGATGCGGGCGCTCCGCTCATTTGGTCGAATGACTGCGGTAGCGGTCGCACCGTGGTGTGCAATATCGGTATCTATGACAAGGTCATGCGAGGTTTTTACGCCGCGGCGATCAGCCTGCTGGGCGATGCCACGGCCTATCCGGTCATTAACAGCGCCGTCTTCTATCTGGACGACTTTCCCAGCCCCGTGCCCTCGGGCGACGGCACCTACATTAAGCGCGACTACGGGCTTTCCATCGCCGACTTTTATACCAAGGTCTGGTGGCCCGATCTGCAAAAGCTCGCGCAAAAATACGGCATTCGCTATACCGGCGTGATGATCGAAAACTACGAGGACACGGTCAACCAGACCGAGCCCGCGCGCCAACCCGATACCACGCAGTTCCGCTATTTTGGCGGCATGCTGCTGCAGATGGGCGGAGAGCTGGGCTTTCACGGCTACAACCATCAGCCTCTGGCGCTCTGGGATACCGACTATGGCACGCTGTATGACTACAAGACCTGGAAGAACAAGGAAACGCTCGTCGCATCGCTCAACGAGCTTATCGTCTTCCAAGATGAGGTGCTGCCCAACGCGCACGGCTCGGTTTACGTGCCGCCGTCAAATATCCTTTCGGCCCGTGCACGCAAGCTTATCGGCACCGACGTTCCGCGCATTAAGACTATTGCCAGTACGTACTTTGAGGACGGCACCGACCTGCCCTACGTGCAGGAGTTTGGCGTGGCGAGCGATGGCATTGTGGAGCAGCCACGTATTGTCTCGGGCGGCATGGTCGACGATTCCTATATGCGCCTGGCAGCCGTGTCCGAGCTCAACATGCACTACGTGAGCACGCACTTTATGCACCCGGACGACCTTTTGGACCCCGATCGCGGAGCCAAGGAGGGCTGGGAGGTCTACAAGGGCGGCCTGACCGACTACCTGGACTGGCTTACCAAGTCTGCGCCCGACCTGCGGCGCCAGACCGGTTCGGAATGCTCGGGCGCCATCCAGCGTTTTTCGTCCGTGACGGTGAGCGTGGACACAGGCGCGGATGCCTGGACGCTCAGCCTGGGCAATTTCCACGACGAGGCGTGGCTCATGTTCCGCGCCAACAACGGCGAGCCGGGTGCAGTCACGGGTGGCGAGATTACGCATCTGACGGGCGATCTGTACCTGGTTAAAGCCACGGACAAGACGGTGACCATTGCACGCAAGGAGGGTGGCGACAGATGAGAATCTGCTTGGTACTCGAGGGTTGCTACCCCTATGTGCACGGCGGCGTATCTACCTGGATGCATGGCTATATCCAGGCCATGCCCGAGCACGAGTTTGTGCTGTGGGTGATCGGCGCGCATGCTGCCGACCGCGGCAAGTTTGTCTACGAGCTGCCCGGCAATGTGGTCGAGGTGCACGAGGTATTTCTGGACGATGCCCTGCGCCTATCGGGCGAGCAAGAAGAGGCCGACTTTAACGCCCGCGAGCGCGAGGCGCTGCGCCGCCTGGTATCGCTCTCCAATCCGGACTGGGACGTGTTGTTCGATATCTTCCAGCGCCGTCGCGTGCATCCGCTCTCGTTTTTGCAGAGCCGCACGTTTATGGATATCTTTCGCGACGTGTGCCTGGCCGAGTACCCATACACGCCCTTTGCCGATGCATTCCACACCATGCGCTCCATGCTGCTGCCCGTGCTCTACCTTCTGGGCAGCGAGGTGCCGGTGGCCGATGTGTACCACGCCATCTCGACCGGCTACGGCGGCCTGCTCGCCTGCCTGGGCTCAAGCGTTCACCAGGCTCCGGTGCTGCTCACCGAGCACGGCATTTATACCCGCGAGCGCGAGGAAGAGATCATTCGCGCCGACTGGGTCGTGCCGTCGTTTAAGGACCGCTGGATTCGCTTTTTCTACCTGCTTTCGGAGGAGATCTACCGCCGCGCCTTCCGCGTGACGAGCTTGTTTCATAACGCCCGCAAGACGCAGATCGATATGGGCTGCGATGCTGACAAATGCCTGGTCATCCCCAACGGCATCCAGTTTGACCGCTTTAAGGACATTCCCTTAAAACCCGATGACGGCTGGGTGGACATTGGCGCGGTGGTGCGTCTGGCGCCTATCAAGGACGTCAAGACCATGATCTATGCCTTCTTTGAGCTGCACGAGCGCCTGCCCAAGGTGCGTCTGCACATCATGGGTGGCGTGGACGACGAGGAGTACGGTGCCGAGTGCCACGCGCTGGTCGATACCCTGGGCGTGCGCGATCTGATCTTTACCGGCCGCGTCAACGTGGTCGAGTACATGGAAAAGCTCGACTTTACCATTTTGACGAGCATCTCCGAGGGCCAGCCGCTCAGCGTGCTGGAGTCGCTTGCAGCGCGCCGTCCCTGCGTGACGACCGAGGTGGGCTGCTGCCGCGAGCTGCTCGAAGGCGCCCCGGGCGATGACTTTGGCGTGGCAGGTTTTGTGACGCCGCCCATGTATCGCAAGGGCTTGGCCGATGCCATGGAGCGCATGTGCGTGAGCCGCGCCCGTCGCATTGAGATGGGGGAGCGCGGGCAGCGTCGCGTTGCCACGTACTTTTTGCACGAGCAGATGCTCGCCAACTATCGCGCGCTGTACGACGAGACGGCGCGTGCGTTTGACCTGCCCAGAGAGGGGGAGTAGCCGGTGGCCGGAATCGGTTTTGAGCTCAAACGCCTGTTTAGGCGCAAGGGTCTGTTTGCCACGATGCGCGCCTATGGCTACGCCGGCATTGTCTGCACGGGCCCCATGCTGCTGGGCGTGCTACTCCAGGTGGGTATCTTGGTGCTGTGCGGTCTGTGGGGTGTGGGCCGTGCCAACCAGGATCTGCTGGTGTGCATGGTGACCTACACACTGCTGGCCTCGCTTTTGCTCACGAGTTTTTTCTCCATGCCGGTCACGCGCTTTTTGGCCGACATGCTCTTTGCCGAGCGCGAGGATGAGATCTTGCCTTCGTTTTGGGGCTCCAACGCCATCATGCTCGTTGCGGGCACGGTGCTCTACGGCGTCTTTTTGCTGTTCTCGGGCGCCACGCTGCTGCAGGGGCTGCTGTGCCTGTGGCTGTTCAACATTATGATCGTCAACTGGAACGGCATGAGCTACCTCACGGCCATCAAAGATTACCGCGGTATCCTGTGCAGCTTTGCGGCTGCCATTGGTGTGGCGTGCCTGTGCGCCCTGGCCACGCTGGCACTGGGGCTGCCGCCTGTCGAGGGCCTGTTGGCGTCAATCGCCCTAGGCTACGGCGTCATGCTCGCCTGGGATGTGGTACTGCTGTACCGGTATTTTCCACGGAGTGACCGGAGTCCCTGGCGTTTTTTGCGCTGGCTCGACCAATTTATGCCGCTTGCGCTTACGGGGCTGTTTACCAACTTGGGGCTTTTCGCACACCTGGTTATTATCTGGGCGGGCCCTATTGGCGTGCAGATCAAAGGCCTGTTTTACGGGGCTCCTTACCATGACGTGCCGGCACTCATTGCGTTTTTGACCACACTCGTCACGACCGTCAACTTTGTGGTGTCGGTCGAGGTCAATTTCTATCCGCGCTACCGTGACTACTACAGCCTGTTTAACGACGGCGGCGTGGTGGGCGATATTGTGGTGGCCGAGGAGGAGATGCTTTCCACGCTCAACAGCGAACTGCGCTTTTGCGCGCTCAAGCAGCTGTTTGTGACGGCGGCGGTCATTTCGCTCGAGACCACAGTGCTCTCGGCCCTGCCGCTGGGCTTTAACAATCTTATGCACGGGTATTTTCGCACGTTATGCGTAGGCTACGGCCTGTATGCCGTGGGCAACACGATCCTGCTTATCTTGCTGTACTTTACCGACTACAAGGGAGCCGTTCTGGCCTCGGGCCTGTTTGCCGGTGTGGCAGGGCTGGCGACCGCCGTGTCGTTGCTTTTGCCGCAGCAGTTTTACGGCTTTGGCTTCTTGTTGGGTGCGGTGGTGTTTTTTATCGTGGCCCTGCTGCGGCTCGATACCTATACCGCCAACTTGCCGTATCGTATCCTGAGCCAGCAGCCCATTGTGGCGACCGACAAAACGGGTCGCTTTACACAGCTGGGCCGCTTGCTCGACCGTGCCGAGCAGCGCTATGAGGAGTGCCGCCGCAAGGGCGTGCCGCACGGCGCGTTTCAGCGCGCAGTAGTTCGCGTGTATCGCAACCATTGGGGAGGTTCTGATGATCGATAAGTTGATGTCTCGCCGCTGTCTGATCGAGGCGGCTGCCGGCGCGCTGCTGCTTTCGGGCTGCTCATCTCAGGACGAATCCTCGACAAATAAGGTAAAAAAGCAGGACGAGATTAAAAAGGCCGAGGCCTCCGACCAGTCCAAGCATCTGCGCGATAAGGACGAGCTGTACGAGGTCTATGATGACTCGGGCATTGTGACCATGTACCTGACGGTCTCGCGCGGCAACAGCTCCGAGAACACGGACCATAGCTGGGCCGAGATCAACACGTACTCGGTGTATGACTATGCCGACATGGGCGTGACGCGCTATCAGGTTATGGGCCTGCTGCAGGCGGGCGACGAAGACGGCCCGGTGGCCGGCGAGGTTGGCTATGGCGAGGAAGCGCCCAATGCCACCGTGCAGGTGCGCGGTCAGACATCGAGCATGAACTCGCAAAAGAATTACAAGGTGGAGCTCAAAAAGGGCAAGGGTACCTGGCGCCAACAGCGCGCGATTGCGCTCAACAAGCACATGGGCGAGGGTATGCGTTTTCGCAACAAGATGGCCTACGACCTTATCCGCGGGATTCCCCAGATGATGGGCCTGCGCACGCAGTTTGTGCATCTGTGGGTGTGCGACCAGACCGAAAAGACCAACGACACCTTTGAGGACTACGGCCTGTTTACGCAGGTGGAGCAGCTCAACAAGACGGCGCTAAAGGTACATGGCCTGGATAAGAGCGGGCACCTGTACAAGGTGAACAGTTTTGATTTCCATCGCTACGAGGACACCATTAAGCTCGCCGACGATCCCGACTACAACCAGGCAAGCTTTGAGGGCATGCTCGAGATTAAGGGCGATACGGACCACACCAAGCTCATCGAGATGCTCGATGCGCTCAACGACGAATCGCAAAAGATCGATGATGTGCTCGATACCTACTTTGATACCGAGAATTTGGTCTATTGGATGGCGTTTCAGATCCTGACGGGCAACTGCGATACGCAGAACCGCAACTGCTATCTGTACAGCCCGCTTAACTCCAAGGTCTGGTACATCCTGGATTGGGATAACGACGGCATGCTGCGTAAGCTTGAGCTGAGCCTGACGGGGTTCTCGGATTATGCGAGCTGGGAGCGCGGCGTAAGCAACTACTGGGGCAACGTGCTGTTCAATCGTGCGCTGCGCAGCAAGTCGTTCCGCAGCGAACTCGACCGTGCCGTCAAGGACTTGCGCTCGTATTTGACCGAGACTCGCCTGGCCAAGATGATCAAGCACTACCGCGAGGTGACTGAATCCCTGGTCTTTGCTTCGCCCGATATCGACAATCTGCCTGTCACCAAGGACCAATACGAGCAGATCGCCGCGGCGATTCCCTCCGAGATCGAGGAGAACTACAAGAGCTTTCGCGAGAGTTTTAAAAAGCCCATGCCGTTCTACATCGGCGTGCCGCAGATCGATAACGGTAAACTGCGCATTAACTGGGATGCGTCCTACGACTTTGAGGCGCGCGACATTCGCTACACCGTAGAGCTTGCGCGCGACTATGCCATAAGCGATGTGGTCTTTAAGGCCGAGGACGTGCTGCTTCCCGAGGTGACCTGTGATGCGCCCGATACCGGCCAGTTTTTTGTGCGCGTGCGTGCCACCAACTCCGACGACTTTACGCAAGATGCGTTTGACTACTATGTGACCGACGACGGCAAGCACTACGGCATGAAGTGTTTTTACGTGCAAGACGGCGGTAAGGTCGTGGAGGACACGTATGAGGAGGGCTAGCGCGCTGCTTGAGCGCTTGGCGGCTCCGCCTGCGCGTGCAACGCAGGAGCGTTACCGCCACGAGCTCAAATATCTCATTAACGAGGGCGAGCACTCCGCGCTTGCCTGTCGCATGGCGCCGGTTTTTAAACTGGACAAGCATGCGCGGGCGGGTGGTTACACCATTCGCAGCCTGTATTTTGACGACTACTGCAACTCGGCCTACGAGGAAAAAGACGCCGGCATTCTCATGCGCAAAAAGTATCGCGTGCGCATCTATAACGGCAGCGACAAGGTGATTAAGCTTGAGCGCAAAAAGAAGTACGGCAGCTGGATCTACAAGGAGGACGCGCCGCTTACGCGCGGCGAGTTTGAGCAGATTTTGGCTGGCGACTACGGCTTTTTGCTGAGGAGCACCTATCCGCTCTGTCGCGAGTTCTACATCGAGTGCATCTGCAACATGATGCGCCCGCGGACCATCGTGGACTACGAGCGCGAGCCGTGGGTGATGGATGAGGGCACCGTGCGCATTACGTTTGACATGAACGTGCGTGCCGCGGTGGGAAGCTTCGATATCTTTGACGCGACGCTGCCCGCGTTGCCGGTCCTGGAGCCCGGCAAGCTGGTGATGGAGGTCAAGTTTACGGAGTTTTGTCCGCAGCTGGTGCGCGATATGGTGCCGCCGGGCGCGGCCGAACTCACGGCGGTCTCTAAGTACTGCCTGTGTTATGACAAGACCGCCTACCTGCGCGGATTTAATTACTGGGAATCGGATTTTGAGAACCGAGGGGATATTTAGACCATGAGCACCAGGGACTTTTTTAAGAACTCCGTCTTGGAGGCGTTCGGTCAGGTCGACCCTGCCAAGATTGGCCTTTCGCTGCTCGTGGCGCTCGCCATGGGCATCCTGATCTATTACGTGTACAAGCGCTTTTTTACCGGCGTGGTGTATTCGCGTAGCTTTGCCGTGACGCTCGTGGGCATGTGCGTGCTCACCTGCATGGTCACGCTCGCGATCTCGACCAACGTGGTCATCTCGCTCGGTATGGTCGGTGCTCTGTCCATCGTCCGCTACCGTACGGCGGTCAAGGACCCGCTCGACCTTCTGTATCTGTTTTGGGCCATTACCACGGGCATTACGGCAGGCGCCGGCATGTATGCGCTCGTGGCACTCACGGCGGTGGTGATCGTGGTGATGATTGCCGGCTTTGCGAGCCGCCAGGACAAGGCGCGCGTGTACATGATGGTCATCCACTACACGGGCCAGACCACCGGCGACGATATCGTGCGCGCGTTTGGGCGCACCAAGTTCACCGTCAAGTCCAAGACCATGCGCGGCGACAAGGTCGAAATGGCTGCCGAGGTGTTCTCGGATGGTGTAGATATGCCCTATGCTGACGCCATCGGCGCGCTCGACGGCGTGGAGGACCTAACGCTCATCCAGTACAACGGCGAGTACCACGGTTAGAACCCTAGCGAGCAAATGGGCGCTCCTGGTCGAGCATACGTCAGCGAGCGGGCGGCTGCCGTGGCTATTGTGTTCCGGCGTTCTAACGAACGCCGGACCGCTCGACGCTGCGCGGGCATCTGCCGGGCGATCTGCCGCTCAAACCGTCGCTCGCGTACATAAAGTACGCTTCGCTCCTCTTTCGCGGCACCTCGCCACGGCAGCTGCCCGCTCGCTGGTTCTTGCTCGACCTGGATGGGCGAGTTGATTCGTTGAGCGCGTTCGCGGGTATTATGGTGAAAGCGATTTCAACGACGGGGGTTCTCGTGGTAAAGATGAAAGATGTGGCCGAGTTGGCCGGCGTTTCGAGCGCCGCCGTCTCGCGCTACCTCAACGGTGGCTACATATCGACGGACAAGGCCGAGCGCATTAAGCAGGCGATTGAGCTGACCGGATACGTGCGGTCCAGCCAGGCCCGTGCGCTGCGCACCGGCTCCACCAAGCTCATCGGCGTCATCGTGCCCAAGATTAACTCGGAATCCGTGAGCCGCATTACCGCCGGCATTGGCCAGGTGCTCGGTCACCGTGGCTACCAGATGCTGCTTGCAAACACCGACAACGCGGCCGATCGCGAGCTCGAATACCTCGATTTGTTCCAAAACCACCCAGTTGATGGCATTGTGCTGGTGGCAACTATGATCACCGACGAGCATCGTCGGGCGATTGAGTCGTGCCGCGTGCCGATCGTGCTGATTGGCCAGAATGTCGAGGGTGCGGCGTGCGTCTATCACGACGATTACGAGGCCGCCTTTGAGCTGGGCCATGCGCTTGTGGGTCGCGTGGACGGCAAGATTGCCTACATTGGAGTTACCGAGGAGGACCGCGCGGCTGGTTATGACCGCCGTCGCGGTTTTGAGGCCGGCCTGCGCGCCGCGGGCGTGGCGCTTGATCCGAGCCTGATTCGCCAGGGGTCCTTTACGCTCGACTCGGGCTATGGTGCGGCGCGTGAACTGCTTTCCGTCGCTCCCGATGTTTCGTTTATCGCCTGCGCGACCGACACCATGGCGGCGGGTGCGCTGCTTGCCATCGATGAGGTTCGCGGCATGGGCGAGGGCATACACCGCGTGAGCGGTTTTGGCGACAACGCGTTTTTGCGCGCGCTGACGGGCGGCATTCCCACCGTGCATTATGGCTACCTGACCAGTGGCGTCGAGGCGACCAATATGTTGCTCAACGCGCTCGATGGCGAGGAGGGGGAGAGCGGTCTCAAGACGCTCAAGCTCGGCCATCAGCTTATGAATGTCTAGGCCTTGGGCACGTCTGCCTGCCTCTGAGACCCCTGTTTTTACTTCAAAACTACCTTTCGCCGGCTTTTTCCTACCGTTCACCCTACTATGAAAACGATTACAGTCATATCAAACTGAAAACGATTACAGTGTAAGTGTCTAAGATGGCCGGGTGCTGATGCGCCCGTTGGAGGAAAGGGAAGTCATGGACTACCGCAAATCAGCCCAAGAGGTGCTCGACAATGTTGGCGGCGCCGACAACGTTGTTTCGGCCGCGCACTGCGCCACGCGCCTGCGCCTGGTGATTGCCGATAACACCAAGGTTAACAAGGAGGCCATCGAGAATGTCGATGGCGCCAAGGGCGTCTTTGAGGCTCAGGGCCAGCTCCAGATTATTTTTGGCACCGGCACCGTCAACAAGGTCTACGAAGAGTTCATCGCGCTCAGTGGCGTCGAGGCTGCCACCAAGGCCGAGGTCAAGGAGGCAGCGTCGCAGCAGCAGAACATCTTTATGCGTGCCATTAAGGTGCTCGGCGACGTCTTTGTCCCCATCATCCCCGCCATCGTGGCTTCGGGCCTGCTGCTGGGCATTATGAGTGCCCTCAACTTTATGGCCTCCAACGGCTTTATCGCGCTCGACACCAATAACTTTATCTACAAGATTGCCGACCTGGTCTCGGGCACGTCCTTTGGCATTCTGCAGATCCTGATCGGCTACTCCGCCGCTAAGGCCTTTGGCGCCAACCCGTATCTGGGCGCTGTCGTCGGCGGTGCGTTCATCAACTCCTCGCTGCAGAGCGCTTACACGGTTGCCTCCGAGGGCGTGCAGACCATGGTCAACGTCATCCCCGGTTTGTACAGCTTTGAGTGGGTCGGTTATCAAGGCCTCGTTATCCCCATCGTCATCGCCTGCGCCATTCTGGCCTTCCTCGAGAAGCGCCTGCACAAGATCGTTCCCGAGATGTTCGACCTCTTTGTGACCCCGCTTGTCTCGGTGTTCGTGACCGTGCTCGTGACGCTCGTTGCCGTCGGCCCCATCTTCGTGTGGGCCGAGAACGCCATCCTCGGTCTGATCCAGGCCCTGCTGACCCTGCCCTTCGGCATCGGTTCCTTTATCGTCGGCCTGTTCTATGCCCCCACGGTCGTTACCGGTATCCACCAGATGTACACCGCCATCGACCTGGGCCAGCTCGCCCAGTACGGCGTGACCTATTGGCTGCCCATCGCCAGCGCTGCCAACATCGCCCAGGGTGGCGCAGCGCTCGCCGTTGCCTTTAAGACCCGCGATGCCAAGATCAAGGGCCTGGCGCTTCCTTCGGCTCTGTCCGCCTTCATGGGTATTACCGAGCCGGCCATCTTTGGTGTGAACCTGCGCTTCTTTAAGCCCTTCATCGCCGGCTGCATCGGCGGCGGTTGCGGTGCCCTGGTCTGCGCGCTCACCTCGCTTGCCGCTTCCGGCACCGGCGTTACCGGCATCTTCGGTATCCTGCTGTGCCTGGCCCAACCCGTGCAGTACGCGATCATGTTTGCGGTTGCCGCGGTCGTGTCCTTTGCCATCTCGTTTGTCCTGTACAAGGACGAGCCCAAGGCTTCCGAGCAGGCCTAAGAGCTTTTGATTGAGGGGATGCCCGCGGGCTGTATGCTCGCGGGCGTTTCCCGTATCTGGTACCGATCTCTGGTGCCTTGTTACTTTCGATCCGTTAGGACTTTGATATGTCTAATGCACTTGGTCGCGACCTTGCAAAGCTGGTTGCCGCTGTTGACGCTGCCGCCTCTGAGTGCGGTCATGGCGCGTATGGCCAGCACTTCCACATTATGCCGCCGGCGGGTTGGCTCAACGACCCCAACGGTCTTTGCCAGGCGGGCGGCGTGTTCCACGCTTATTTTCAATATGCTCCGTTTGATGTTGAGGGCGGCGTCAAGATGTGGGGCCATGCCATAAGCCGCGACCTTATGAACTGGGAATATGTTGGAGCGCCGCTGCTTCCCGACGAGCCGTTCGACTGCCATGGCGTGTACTCGGGCTCGGCTTTGGTCGAGGACGGTCGCATTCGCGTGCTCTATACCGGCAACGTTAAGCTCCCCGATGCGGACGGCGTCTTTGACTATGTCAACTCCGGCCGTCGCGCCGATACCGTGTATGTCGAGAGCGCCGATGGACAGACGTTTAGCCAAAAGCGCGTGGTGCTGGCTTCCGAGGATTATCCCGAGGATTTGACCTGCCACGTGCGTGACCCCAAGGTGTGGCGCGATGATGATGGGCGTTACCACATGGTGCTGGGCGCGCGTCGTCGCGTGGACGGGCCGCATGTCGAGAGCCGTTTTTGCGCCATGCATGGCGAGGGCGCCGGTCGTGATGTGGGCGAGATCTTGGTGTACGGCTCGGCCGATATGCTGAGCTGGGAGCTCGAGAGCCGTGTGTCTACGCCCGAGCGTTTTGGGTTTATGTGGGAATGCCCGGGGTATCT
>OIAL01000612.1_pt1 | contig 15026 bp, 8 predicted proteins | sample 1580691 | NCBI WGS metagenome assembly OIAL01 (sample SAMEA3882530, study PRJEB24775) | human gut metagenome | biome: human-associated habitat; feature: intestine environment; material: feces | place: Netherlands | collected 2009/2010
GATATAATACGCCTTGTCAATCGGCTCCCGCATCTCGCCGGTAAAACGGTTTTTTCCGGTTCTGCCCACCTTTTCATACCGCACCTGCATGGACTTTCCGCAGGTAGCACAGTAAATGATACCGTGGAACAGGTTATAGAAGGGACAGGAGTTGCCTTTCATAATGGTAGGTCTGCGGTCAATGATTGACTGCACCTGCTCCCATTCTTCCGGGGAAACGATTGCTTCATGGCAATCCTCAATGATTTCCCAGTCCTCACGGGGGATAATGTCATAGGTGTTGGAACGAATCCCTTTCTGATGTGTCCGGCAGACCAGATGTGCGCCCTTATAGAATGGGTTTCGCAGGATATGACTGATCCTTGCACCGCCCCACGCATAATAGTTGACGTCACATTCCGTATTGCTCTTTACCCTCGTGATAGGAACCTTGTCATCCATGAGCTGCTTTGCGATCCGCATACAGCCCCAGCCGTCCAGCGCCATGTCATAGATTTTTCGGATCACCGGCGCCGTCTCCGGGTCAAGGATCAAATGCCCCCGGTCATCCGGGTCACGCATCAATCCGAGAGGCGGCTGCCCACCACAAAACTTTCCCTGCCGGGAACGGGTCATACGCCCCGCCAGCACCTTTTTGGAAATATCCCGGCTGTACATATCATTCAGGATATTCTTAAAGGGCGTGATGTCCATTTCCTGGCGGGTCAGGCTGTCAACTCCGTCTGTAATGGCGATATATCGTACATTGTGTTTGGGGAAAAAGATTTCGATATAGCTGCCGGCCTCGATATAATTTCTGCCCAGTCTGGACAGGTCTTTTGTGATGACACAGTCAATCTTTCCCGCCTCAATATCAGCAATCATACGCTGAAAGGAAGGGCGGTTGAAGTTGCGGCCTGTATAACCGTCATCCACATAATACTCATACTGGAACATCCCGTTTTTTTCGGCAAAGTCCCGGAGCATAAGTTTCTGGTTGCTGATGCTCATGCTTTCATTATCGCCGCCATCCTCCAGAGAGATACGGCAGTAAAGAGCTGTGATTTTCTGATTAACTTGTTTTTTCCTGCTCATAGTGTTCTTCCATTCATTTCAAAAAATAAGTTCGATTGGAATATTATAACATATACATCCAAATTTTTCTACTTTAACAAGGCGTACCACCATTTCTGATGATACGCCTTTATTATTTATCTAACTTTATCTTCACTAACCTTTGGCAGAGCCTTTCCTGCCTTTTCCTGCTTTCCCTCTGATGTCTTTCTAGCCTCAAATGCATCTGCATTATACTGATACTCCTGTGGTTCAGCGACCATCGGTGCGTATACAATCTCTGCTTCCACTCTCTCAGCTTCTGCCATCTCCGGCTCTGTCTGTTCCTGTGCTTTCGCATTCTCCATATGCTTTTCCTTATCAAGCTGCACATTCATAGCCAGATTATCCAGCTTATCAATAGATGCATCCAAATGAAGTTCCATTGATACAAGCATCTTTTTCACTGCTTTCATAGGTGCAAGCACCGCCTTTGTAATGGGATGTTTCTGCTCTTTCTGTGAATAATCTACCTCCAACTTGTCAGCAAAAGTACGAAATGCATTGGCTGCTGTCTGCCCTGCTTCACGAAATCCTTTTGCAAGAAGTGCTGTCTTTGCTATATCCTTATCCGTGGTCTTGATTGCACCTCTTACATTTTCCCGGATATCAAGAAGTCTTTTCTTAATTTCTAAGAACTCCGACACCCTGTATAATGCAGCTCTTCCCTTTGCCTTTGCTTCATCAACTATGCTCTTTGCTGTAGATTTGACCTGTGCTTTCACTTCCAATACCTGTGACTTTATCTGCTCACATCTGACATTAAGTCGCTCCTGTGCTTCTGACAATGCCTTTTTTGCATTATTGACAAGTGTATCTTCCTGCATTTCTTTGATCTGGTTCTGCATATTGGTAAGTTCTTCCGTCATGGAATCAATCTTTTTCTCCAGTCCATCCACATAGCTGCATATCTCAAATACATCGTTTGCCTGCTCTTTCATGGCATTTTTCTTTAATAATTCGAGAAGTTCCCTTATAACCTCCTCATTGGTAAGTGTTTTTCCTGCTTCCATATCCATTCTGTTTCCTCCATTCTGTAAATGGGGCAGCCTTGGCCGCCCCTGTACCTTGATTACTAATTATCGAAAGGGTGTTGCCTCTTTGTCCTTCTCTTTATCGGGATTGCCATGATGTTTCTCGGCACTCTCCCTCGCCTTTTCGTTGCTCTTATCCTTTGCTTTCTCATATTCCGAGATAATCTCATTATAGAGTTTTTCCCTGAAATCCTTTGTGACCGGATAGCAGACATCCTGATAGATTGGCTTGCCCTGCTCGTCCACCTGCTTTGTCTTATAAGAAGGCATTGATACAAAGATTTTCTCTTTTCCCTGCACGATATTGATGTTATTTACAATGAAACTGTTTTCAAAGTAAATGCGGGCAAGTCCTTTGATGTTACTGCCTTCCCTCTCATAAGGTGTCACAGTTACGGAAAACTCAGGCATTTCCTGTGTTCTGTCCTGCTTCTGTGTCTCCTCTTTCTCCGGTTCCCTGATTCTTGCATAGGCATCAAGGATATTGGTATAGAGTTCCTCACGAAACTCTGCTGTGATAGGATTGCACACATCCTTATAGATCACGCCATTGCTTTCATCACGCTCATTGGAGCGGTATCTAGGCATTGATACGAAAAACTCTCCCTTGTCCTTATTCTCAAGGATTGCAATATTGGTAATCTTAAATGAATCACCAAATACTACTGTTGCAAATCCTTTGATATTGCTGCCCTCTTTTGCTCTTACTTCGTTTACCTTAATTGAATACTTCATATGCTATTCCTCGCTTTCTTTTTGTTCTTTGTTTTGCTTTGGTATGATAAGCTCACACCAAAGCTGTTCTATCTGTTCACAAGACAATCTGCCATTAAGCCAGTTGCCAAGTGTAACAACCATTCCATCCTGCTCATAATAGAGCCACTCCTGTGTTTCAATGTTCCCCTCATACACGATGGTCACATCAAAATCAGGCATGAATAATCCTTCCTCTGCATCCCATACACAGGCTATTCCCTGTCTGAGTGTCAGATTCAGGCTTTCGACATACACAGACCAGCCGCTTACGACTATCTGAAAGTCATCATCAATCTCTGCAATATCATCCTCAAGCCCGATTAGCTCCTCCATATCCGATACTGCCTCTTCTATCTCACCTAACCGGTATCTCTTATTCATCCATCACCGCCTCCTTATAAATGCACCTGACCACAAAACGCATGGTTCCTTTCTGGGAACAGGTAAAAAGAGTTAATTCTTTTTCTGCACCCTGTGTCTTGATGCTGTTATCATACGGATTTACTACCTCTGTCTCTGTTACCTCATAGATATGCTTCAGCCCCTTTTTGTCGGTTATCATCACTTCATCACCTATGGATATCTGACTTAGTGGTGTAAAAAATGTGCCATATCTGCTGCCATTGTGACCGCACAATACACAGTTGCCACTCTCACCGATTCCTGCTGTTTCTTCTATATGACCAATCCCGGCATTAAGCACTTTACTTGTGGTTCCTTCCATTACCGGATACCTGATATCTAAGCCCGGTATCTCAATGATGCCGATAACACCGCCTTCTTTAAGAATGGCTTCATCCTCTTCACTAATGGAGGTTTGCTCTTCCTCCACATCTGTTTCTTCATCGTAATCATCCTCCAATGTCTGCTCAAATTCACTTATGAGCTGTTCTGTCTGTTTTTCTCCGGTTGTCCGCCAGAAAAAAGGGACTGCCATAATGGCAATCCCTGCTGTAATCAGTAGTCCTGCGACCACTTTTCTTATGCTCATATTATTCACTCTCCTATCGTGTTCTGCCCTCTCTGTCGGCTGGATAAGCACCTTTATCCTCTGCTACAATTGCTGCAGATTCCATCCTGTCATCTGCTTCTCTTTCTTCCTCCGGTCCGCTCAGGTCTGCATCCACAGCCTTTGCGTTCTCAAGGTCAAGCTGGGCATTCAGTTCACACTGCCTTGCCAGCTTTTCTTCCAGTTCCTTGCTGTACGCAAATGGCTTGTCATACTCTGCCTTTGATGCTTCAAGGTCATTCTGGTACTGCTCAATCTTCTTTTCTAAGAAATCAATGTTCTCATGGAGTCCATTGAACAGGTTTTCCAGCTTTACCATGCTGCCGACCGGACTGGTGGAAAGCTCTGCTTTATACTCTGTCTTTCCACGAAGCACCATATAATTGATGCCAAGGAAGTTCTTTTCCACAAGCAGCTCAAATCCGTGGAATTTACCGATTGCAGTTGTCTCTCCGGTCTTGCATTTGCTGATTGCTTCAAGCATCATCGTTCCACCATCCACACGCTCAGTATAGGTTGCTTTGCCTATGGTAATGGCAAATTCCGGATTATCAATCAGCTCTTTATCCCTTGCCTTTACATCCTCTCTTACATTGGCAAGCTTTTCTGTTGCTGTCTTAATGAGCTTCGGATACTTGATCATAAAGTTATCCTGCAAGCCATATCTCTGGTTGTCATAGGAAGCCTTCAAAAGCTTTAATCTCTGGACATCATTGTCAATCTCCATCTTCTCACGAATAAGAGGATTGCCTGTGGCGACTGCCTTAATCTCTGCATAGGAAAGTGTTGCCTCGTCGATGTCCTCACAGCTTCGGCTTACTGCCTTGCTTGTCATGACCTGACTGATGAATCGCTGCTTATTTTCGATGAGCGACCAGTTGTATGCATCAAAGGTTCCTTTGGTGACATATCTGTAGATTGCAACCTCTTCATTTTCGTTGCCCTGTCGTATGCCTCGTCCTTCCCTCTGTTCAATGGAGCTTGGCTTCCACGGACAGTCCACATGATGCATTGCTACAAGGTGTGTCTGCACATTGACACCTGTTCCACACTTATCTGTTGAACCGATAAGAACCTTCTTTTTACCTGTCCTCATCTCCTTAAAAAGTGCATCCCTCTGTGCGTCAGTCTTAGCATCATGGATAAAAGCTATCTCCTCTGCCGGAATACCATACTGGATAAGTGTTTCCTTCAGATAATCGTAGATGGTAAAGTCCTTATCCGGTCCCGGTGTGCCGATATCTGAAAAAATAAGCTGACAGCCTATATGACCGTCAACATTTCCTTTCTCATATTCTTTCCAGACATTCTCCGCTACCTTATTGAGCTTTCCATCCGGATTATTTGGTGCATCCTTATCAATCAGTCTTGCATCTGTTCCAAGAAGTCTTGCCTCATGGGTAATCTTTAGAAAGTTATCCACGCTTGGATCAACTCCACCGCCTCTGATACGCTCTGCCCTCACAACAAAGTCTTCCATGACCTGTTTTACATACCAGTCAGGCTCCGACTCCACAATAATAGGCTTGCCTCCACGAAGTGCTGGCACATCAAGGTCAAGCATGTCTGCGGTCTGCACATCTGCTACCTCACGGAAGATATTCATAAGCTCCGGCAGATTCGTAAACTTATTAAATCTGCTCTTAAAACGGAATCCGCTTCCCTCTACAGTAAGCTCAAGTGCTGTTGTCACTTCACCAAAGTTTGCTGCCCATGAATCAAAGTGATAAATCCCCATCTCTTCAAGTGCCGCTTTCTGTAAGTAAAGCTGCATGACATACATCTCACACATGGTATTGGATATTGGTGTACCTGTTGCAAACACAATACCCCTGCCATCATTTATCTCTGATAGATACTGGCATTTAAGCTGCATATCCGTTGACTTCTTAGCTCCGCTACTGCTGATACCTGACACATTATTCATCTTGGAAAAAATCGCAAGGTTCTTAAAATTATGTGCTTCGTCTACCATGATAGAATCTACACCAAGTTCCTCAAAGGTTATAAGGTCATCCTTCCTGCTCTCATCTGACAAGGATTTCAGCTGTTCCTCCAGCTTTTTCTTCTGGCTTTCCATCTGTTTTACAGTCCATCGCTCTCCGTTACGCTCCTTCATCTCATCAATCGCATAGCTGATTTCATCAATCTGCTCATTGAGCATTCTTTCCTTTCTCTCTGCTGAGATCGGAATTTTTTCAAACTGCGAGTGCGACATGATGATACAGTCATAGTCACCTGTTGCAATCCTTGATACAAACTGCTTTCTGCGGCTCTTTTCAAAATCACGCTCTGTGGCAACTAAGATATTTGCTGACGGATAAAGCCTTAAAAACTCTGATGCAGTCTGCCCGATAAGTGGCTTTGGAACAACCATGATTGTCTTATTGGCAAGTCCGAGTCTCTTCTGCTCCATACAGGCAGCCATCATCTCAAAGGACTTTCCGGCACCAACGCAGTGTGCCAACAGGGTGTTTCCTCCAAGAAGGATTCTTGCCACCGCATTCTTCTGATGTGGCTTTAACTCAATCGCCGGATTCATTCCCGGAAACTGTAAGTGACTTCCGTCATACTCACGCAGACGGATGTTATTGAATGTCTCGTTGTAATACTCCACATATTTCTGTCTTCGCTCCGGCTCTGCAAACAGCCATTCCTTGAACTTCTCCTTGATCATGTTCTGCTTTTCCCTTGCAAGCATTGTCTCATTCTTATTGACTTCGTAATGATACCTGCCATCACCGTCATCAATCCTGTCCCTGACTGTTACAGTTTTAAGATTCAGCGTATCCTCAAAAATAGAATAAGCATCCATGCGGCTTGTACCATAGGTCTTAGTAGCTGCCACTGAATGCTTATCCATGCTCTTATTCTCGATGAACCATTCCATGCTCATCTTATTTAAGTGTACCTGAATGCCTGTATTGTAAAACTGGCTTCTGACTGCCCTTGCTCTTCTTGGTGTATTGAGAAGCTCATAGATAAACTGCTCATAATCAAGCGGCTCAATCCATGTCGTGCCAATCTTTACATCAATATCCGAGGCTTCAATCCATTCCGGCTGCACCTTTTCAAGTGCTGCCACATTGCCTGCAAATCTTTCTGCCTGTGGATTGTCTGTATCCGCTGCCATAGCCTTTGCTACACGAAGCTTGTCTCTCACATTTCCGGAAAGATACTCGTCTGCCGTCTCCCAGCCGATATCAGGATTATTCTCGTTGTAGCGGTCGGGATTTAGGAAAATCAATCCATCCAGTTCTTCCACAAGGACTGCCCTTCTAAGCTCTGCCAAAGCATCATCACTAAATGTTACCTCATCAGATGTCTGCCCGGACTTTTCTGCAAGTTCTTCCTTTGCATTTGTAATATCCGGCTCATAGATAGAAAGCATATAGGCAAGATTTACATATCCAAATTCATTGACGGATACATTTAATGCTTCCACAGCGGTCTCCACTCTGTCTATGACTGTCTTTGCCTTAATCGTCTGCTTATAAAACATATCCGCTTTTTTCACCTCCCCGTCTTCATTTACTTCCTCAAGACTGCAAAGAAGTGGGTAATCGCTGTCATCTCGAAATGCTATTCTGTTTGCTTTTGAAGTAATGGCTCCATACTGCTTTACGAAGGCATCATATTTTACATTAAGAAGTCTCTGCTTATCAGAAAGCTCCTCCTCGCTGCAGCCATCCATCTGGATATCAATCAGCTCTCTTGTTATCTGTCTGATTTCATCAAGGCTTCTGATTCGCTCCTCGGCAGTCTGTGATACTTCTTTTCTTACCATCTCGGAATTTTCCCTGTAATAGAGCTTTCCTTCAAAAAATGTGTAAGTGTAGTTTCTCACATCCGGATCAGCCGGGATAACTTCCTCCGTCTGCTCCGCCTCATCTGCCACTCTCTCAAAATCTGTCATCTGTGCTTTGATATTACCGATAGCTTTGTTTAATGCTTCATACATATTGAAGTTCTCATCATCATTCACACAGACTGTATATCTGCTGTCCTGTCCGTAAATCCTTGTGTCATATTCCATAGATCCAAGCATCATTTCCGGATGCTCTGCAAAATAAGAGTTGACTGCAATGCCATTCTCAGTTACACCAAGGTGTACCCAGTCAGGTTCAATATCAATCTTTCTCTCCCTCTTCTGCAAAAACAGGATATCTGCTGTCACTTCGGTTCCTGCATTGTCTTTAAATGCAGTATTTGGAAGTCTTATTGCTCCCACAAGTTCTGCTCTTTCAGCCAGATACTTTCGGATAGTAGGATTTGCCTTATCAAGTGTTCCCTTTGTGGTAATCACCGCAACCATGCCTCCCGGTCTTACCTGATCAAGTGCTTTTGCCAGAAAATAATCGTGGATACGGAAGTTATACTTGTTGTACTTTGGATCAAATACCTTATAATCACCAAATGGCACATTTCCGACAACCACATCAAAGAAGTTATCCGGATATGTGGTATTCTCAAATCCTGTGATACTGATATTGGCATTCTGATAAAGCTGCTTTGCAATTCTTCCTGAAATGCTGTCAAGCTCCACCCCATACAGCTTACTTCTCTGCATAGGTGCCGGCATACTTCCAAAGAAGTTACCGATACCCATAGATGGCTCTAATACATTGCCGCCTCTGAAACCAAACTGGACAAGTGCCGAATTTATGCACATGGCAATCTCCGGTGAAGTGTAAAAGGCGTTATTTACTGTTGCCCTGGCAGCACTGTATTCCTCATCAGATAAAAGTTCTTTCAGCTCTGCATACTCTTTGCTCCAGCCTGCGTTTTCCTCGTCAAATGCCTGTGACAGTCCGCCCCATCCGACAAACTTCGACAGAACTTTCTGTTCCTCCGGTGTGGCAAGCCTGTTTTCTGATTCAATCTGCTTTAAAGTGCGGATTGCATCCATATTCCACTGGTATCTGGTCTTAGCACCGCCTTTTTCCATTTCCCAGAGGTTATAGTGGAAATTGTGTTTCGTCTGCCCGGCAACATTCTTCTCATTTTCAAGACTTTCTACTTGCTGTACTGGTTCCTGCTTTGGTGTAAAATCTACAGTTTCCTGTGATTCTGTATCAGCCTGAATATCATCCACAGATACTGATACTGCATCATCTGAAACCACATGTCCATTCTCATCAATCTTGGTTTCCCAGCCATTCGCTATTGCTCTTTCCCTGGTTTCAAGACGATTGGCTTTTACACTATCCTCGATATCAAAGAATCTCTTATAGACCGGATTCATCTTATCCCTGTCAGCCTTCTGCTTTGTCTCCTGATAATACTTCTTCTGGTCTTCTCCGCAGTAAAATGGCTGTTTTACCATATAAGATAAGATTTCATATAACTCACGCCAATCGAGAGCACCTTCTTTACGCACACCATTCCTGTTCTTATAGCTGATCTTCACATATCCGCTTCTGATTGAGTACTCCACAAGACCATACTTATTGTTGGAATATGCCTTTCTTTCTGCATTATCTGTCCCTAATGCAATATCCCTGATAAGGTCAAGTTTATTGGGCATAAATGCAAAATCAGACTGCACCACATCCATAAGGAATGCCCTAAACGGAGTGTAGCAGCTGCAATCTGTTACAAGAATCTCCGCCGCATCACGCAGGTCTTCATCAAGCTCTGCAATACGCTTGGCATAATCAATCGGTGTAATATACTGAAGCTCTGATGGATCTTTTTCAGTTGTTTCAGCTTCTATCTCTGCACCATATTCTGCCTGTGTTACCATGCGGTCTTCATCGGCAGCTTCCTGTGGTGTCATGCCTTTTGCACTTACATAATCTCTGTTAGAAGCATAGCTCTCCGGCTCATCCGGTATTGCATAATCATCAATCTCTGATTCTGCCTCTTCCGGTTCCACTTCCCGATATTCGGCATCAATGACCTCATCATCCTCACGGAGTCCGTCCATCGCAAGCTCATCAATACGAGGTGTCTCAGGCTGGTATTCCCCTGTAAGAATAAGGACACCAAGCTCTTTTTCGATATCTTTCCACGAAACATATCCTTCAACCTCTCCATCCTCATCTCGCCACTGAAAACGCAGTCCGTTCCCATGAAATGTGTCATATCCGTGCAGTCCCAGTCCGTCAACCGGCCAGCCTGCACCTCCCTGACCATATTCTGCTTTGATACGCTTTGCCCTGGTTCCTGCATCAATCTCTGTTTCAAAAATCTTGCATACCCTGCCCTTGCCACCGATAAAACCTGTACCTCTCATAAGCACCTGTTTGATATACTCACTTGGTACTGTTGCAGACTTTTTGGGATTCAGGTAATTGTATTTACCTGCTAATGCAGCTTTTCTGTCCTGCTCGAACTGACGCATAAACTGATTATTGTTTTCGTCCTCAGTATGAATGGTGCCAATGCTTGCCTGCCCGTTCTGGTCGAAAAAAAAGGAAGCCTGTGTATATTCGGCTTCCTTACTAACACCCAATGAATTGATTTCATCAAGTTCCCTATTCAGTTCTGTATCATCTGATTCTAGTGGAATCGCATCACTATCTGATTCAGTACCACTTCCTCTGCCTGCATCTTCGCCTGCTCTCTTATCTTCCACATCTCCATTGTCGATGACGGATTCTGTGGCTTGTGCTTCGCCAGATACTGCATCTCCAGCTGGTCGTACAGCTGATTCGCTTCCTCCTCTACCGCTGACATCTTCTCGTACATCTTCCCGAATCTCATCAGCGTCTTGTATCTTGCCGGCTCGTTCTCTTTGAGATAGTTCATCGCCATCCTTCCGTATTTGCCCAGCTTCGTGAGATCCTCCGTCTCGTCCGGCATCTCTATCTGCGGATAAAGCAGTCCGTCCACTTCCTTGTAAGTCATTTCTTCTAACATATCCAATTCTCCTTTCGCTCTCGATTGCCTTTAAGTTACGACTAAATTCTCTAAGAACACTACAGGAGACATCGCATACAATGGAACCAAGACGGTAAATGATCTCTTCGTCTTTGATATTTACGATCTGACTAAAATCCTGTTCTTGCACAGATAAGTCAAATCCGCATCTCGTCCCTACAGCATACATGACACTTGCATATACAAGCTGCTCCATGTCCATTTCCTGCTGTAAGCCATTGCGTTTCTTACTTTCTTCCTTTATCACACTACCTGATAGCTGCATAAGCTCGGTCATTCGGTCTCCGAACTCTTCTTTTATTATAAGCCAAACATCTGTTCCTGTAAACTGTTTTAATATATTTTTTAGAGACTCCCTGTCGCTGTTATCGTACTGCTCAATCTGACCTTCTGACACAAGAAAATCCACATAATCCTTAAGATTTTCTCCCTCAAGGTCCCATGTCAGCTTAACATTCTTTCCTCCGGTATCACTGATATCAAAGATATACCTCATGCGTGGATTCAGTGCCCTTGACGGGAAGATGGCGCAGCCTTTCGCACCACGCTTTACATATCTTCCCACCTTTTTCCAGGTATCATAATCTGCCATGAGTGTGCTTTTTTCCGGAGGTCTCTGAGCTGTTACCATAACGATATTGTCAAATTCATAGCGGTATAACTGACCTGCGACCTTTAACACATCCTTCCAGTTCTTTTCTGATCTGGTGATGTTACCAATCTCAGAATCGTATATCGCTTTGACCTTCATATCAACGCCCATACCTTTGTCCTCCTCTACTTAAACATCTCTGCAAACAATCCCTTAAATAGCTTTAACTCATCCTTATCCAGCTCGATTGCAAATTCATTGTCGATTGCCTGTTTTTCGCATTTATCCTTTTTCTTTGCAATCTTACGCACCACACGAAGAAGCACATAGCACTCCTTGGACTTTGCAATGCTCTGTTTAAAGGTCAGCTCATCCTCATCGACTGACTTCTGTGTCTGATAGATAATCTCTTTTAACTTATCATTGATACCATCTACTTCCTCAAGGGAAATAATAACGGATGCCTTAGAAGCACCCGATCTGTCCCACTCCTTATGAAGTTCCTTTACTAAAAACTCCATGTTCTTAATTACTGTTGTTGAATCACTTTTCATCTTGCTCTTCCTCCGTTTTCTTTTAATGAAGAAGGGAGCTGACCTTCGCCTATAGGCGCAAAATCAACTCCCTTCATGTCCTCTGCTCCAAGGACTATCTGCTCTGCATAATACATATCCATTGCCTTATTGATGGCATCGTCAAGCGACTCTGCCTTTACTCTCTGTACTCTTGAGAGCACTTCTTTTATCTCAACATCAAATTCCTGTTCCATATGATATCGCCTCCTGTAAAAATCTCATCACCGGCTCTTTTCTTCCTTTACCTGTCTTTCCTTAAAGCCCTCATCGTACTTTCCATCTTCCAGCCTGTCGTAAAAACAGTCCTCTTCAATCGTTCCGAAATCCTCATACATCTGGTGAAGGAAATCATTCTGCAGTTTCTTTGGCACATCATCATCCTTTGACATATCCTGATAAAAATAGAACTTCTGCTTTAGCTTTGCCCTGTAATCATAGATATCCTCTATCTTTTCCGGTGTGCCATACTCCCTCTTGTATGCCTTGAAATTCGTGGTTGAGAGTGTGGAACCAAGATAAATGCCATGCTCCCACGATACCCCGATTGTGGTATTGTCCTTTGTAGGCTTCTCATCCTTCGGATAACGCTTATACTCTGTCGCACCAAGGGCGATTGTAAGAGAACCTGACTTCATATCCATCACCACGAGATTCCTTGGTGATAATGCTTCAAGCACCATGTAATCATGGTCATTGAAGTTATGGAATGTCTGTCCCCTTTCAAATAATCTGTCCACACTTTCATAATGCAGGTTAAAATCATCCACCCAGCCCTTATCGGTCATTCCAATCTCCTTAAGCTTTGCAACACATTCAGAAGAACTGGCTTCTTTATCAAACCGAAATTCTTTGGAATCGTTATAAAATCCCTGAAGAAAATGTCCCAGCTGAATATCATCCAGACAGAATCTCGCAGATACAGTTACATTTGCTGCCCTGTAATACTCTGTGAAGTTATCTGCTTCACCAAGTGTCCTTCCAAGCTGCAACAAATTTTCTGCAAGCTCTGACATGTCATCAATTGCTATAAAACTCTTATAATCATCCAGAGTCATCAGCATATTTGTCTCTGTTCCCCTGTCGTTTTCTGTTACCAGTATCATATCTTTTAAATCCATTCTTACCTCCAGTCTCAGAGAGGGACTATGCCCTCTCTGCAAATTTCCTGTTATGGTCTTCCTATCACAACAATCTTTCCTGTGCTTGCCACATCCCTGTAGACCACACCAAGACTTTCATTAAGTGCCTCTACCACCTTGCCATTTCCGACATATACTGCCACATGGCTGATGTTCTTATATCTTCCGTTGCTTGTAAAACTGTAGAAGATAAGGTCTCCCGGCTGTAACTCATCAAAGGAGACTGTCTTTCCGGCTTCATCCAGTCCCTGTGCCTCCGCTGCCGCTGTGGTTGCACCGCCGTAACTAATATCCACGCCTGCATCTTTCCATGAATAATAGGCTAAGGAGCTGCAGTCATAATAGTTACCGCTGTCTCTTAAATCCTGACTATAAGGGAAGCCAACTCTGTGAAGTGCATAAGAGCAGACTGTTTTCTGCCTGCTGTCTGTAATTCCACTAAGGATGGCATTGATTTCATCCTCAGTCATGGAGCTTACTCCCGGACTTCCGCCTCCGCCGCCACTTCCGCTTCCGGCATATCCAAGCTGTCCCATAAACTCCGGACTCATGATCTGCTCAAGCATTTCCACCTGATCAGAATTAAATCCATAGACCGAAATCATATCTCTGTACGATTTCAGTGTGACATTCACATACAGAACCGACTTCGTGACAGTAGTTACATTACCGTCTGCATCTGTTTCTTCCACATCCTTTGTTCCTGTGCTTGTGGTGTATGAACACATATCATTTACTACTGCCTGCAGCCAGCCTTTTGAAGTATCATTCATGACTGTTGCAGTATCTCCGACACCATGCTTGACCATATAGACTGCCATGATGTCATAGTAATTGCTTGGGTTTTCTTCCATACCTTCATAATCCACATATACAAGCTCTCCAAGGTCATATCCGGTATGCTCATTCACTTTCGTATTCACATCCCGGTTAAACTCCTGCACATAAGCACTCGTTACTGTCTGCACGGTATCTCCTGATTCAAGTGGTGGCAGAAATAAAGCAAATGGAGAATTGTAAAGGATTGCTATCACCGCTATAACCGGAACCGCAATCATGGCAACTACAAGAACAAGTAATAAAAGCACCAATCCGATAATCGGTGCAGCTGCCTTTACCCAGGTAATCGCTTTTCGCACAATCAGATCCTTTACCAGTTTTGCCACGCTGTCTGTCTGATTCTCCTGTGCTTTCATCTTATCCAGAAAGAATTTTATCTTCCTGCTCCGGTTGGTCATCTTTTCATCCTTGACCTCTATGGACACACCTGCAGCATATCCGGCTGCCATGCCGATTGCCGTGCCAACTCCCGGTGCAACCGCTGTTCCTGCCGCTGTAGCAGCTGCCTTTGTAGCAGTTTTCGTTGCAACCTTGGCAGTAGTCTTTGCTGTTTCTTTTGCCGTCTCTTTAGCTACAGTCTTGGCTGTATCTTTGGCAGCTTTCTTTGCTGTCTTTTTTGCCAGCTTCTTTCCTGCCTCTACCTTCTTGATACGCTTCTTTGCCTCGGCTGCCGCCTTTTTCCTGAAAAGTGCTGCACCCTTAGAAGCAGTTCCGGTAACAGGTCGGCTTGCTTCATATGCAAGATATGCTGCCTGCGATACCTCATGCCCGCCTTCCACCTGCTCCGTTACTGCCCCGGCTGCAAGTGCACCTGTTCTTCCTGCAATGTGAAGATTAGTATTCTTGGTCTTGATGGAAGTGTTGGATTCTCTATAGTTTCGCTTAAATCTTGATAATCCCTTATTCTTCGGCTCTGACTGATGAATGGTACTCTTGCGATAGGACTTCTTTTTATCATCAGATACCTTTGCACCGATAGTTTTAGGACCTCTCTCTACTGTATAGATGTTGCTGCCTTTAATCTTGGCACCCTTTGGCTCGTGGGCATGAATCTTGGCTTTCTCCTTGGTGTGAATGACCATTGGCTTGTCATCCACTTTCTTT
>OIAL01000653.1_pt1 | contig 14252 bp, 11 predicted proteins | sample 1580691 | NCBI WGS metagenome assembly OIAL01 (sample SAMEA3882530, study PRJEB24775) | human gut metagenome | biome: human-associated habitat; feature: intestine environment; material: feces | place: Netherlands | collected 2009/2010
CCGGATGCACCAGAAGGTGAATGGCGAGGTTGTTTTTGTATGATATGCTGCTTTTTTGTTCGCTGGCAGGCTTCAGGCGTGCGAATGCCTCCGGTGCGGGCCGGATTATTCAGAAGAGGTCACTTTCAGGGGGAAGCTGTGGCCAGCCGGCTGTAATTACGGTTACGTGACAGAATCATGCGCTCCTTCACACGACGCTCCACTTCGCGTTTTACCGCCTCACGATTGGCAGTGAAGCGCCCTTCCGAGATTTCACGCGTCAGCTGTCGTTTCACCAGGGTGATGATATCCTGGCGTTCCCTGTTCGCATCACGATGCGCACGGGCACGCTTTATTCCCCGGGACTTAAGCTCTGTCTGGTAACTGCGGAAACGCTCACGCACAAAACGCCAGGCTTTCGCTATCAGTTCATCCATACCCAGGGTATCCAGCCCCTGCTTTTTGCGCTGTCTGTTTTCCCATTCAACACGACTGCGGCGCGCAGCTGCCACTGCATCCTCAGACACATCAAGGGCGGCAAACAGCGTCGGTGTGAACGTGATATCGGTCGGAATGTAGCACCCGATAAGCGGATCATATTCCGTCTGGTAGGTAATCAGTCCCAGCTCTGCAAGGAACGTCAGGGCCCGGGTGGCCCGGGTGATGGAGAGTTTTCCTGCACCGGACTCTGTCGCCAGTCCGCACTCAATGGCCAGTGTGGTGATGGAACACTGGACGCGGTTGGCCAGCGGGTCATAGTGGAAACACAGCCCCTGCAGCAGCGCATCAATAGCCCGTCGACGCAGCACCGGTGGCATGCGTCGACGCAGACCACGCGAACGGGCATGCGCCACATGAATAGCGAAATCAAAACGGGAGGTGAAGCCCACAGCCTTTTCCATCAGTTTTTCGCAAAACTTCAGCGTTCCGGCACCTTCACGGGGTGTAAACACCGGATTCGGGTTCTTTACCTGGCGGTAATACGTTTGTTGAAGATCAGTCACACCATCCTGCACTTACAATGCGCAGAAGGAGTGAGCACAGAAAGAAGTCTTGAACTTTTCCGGGCATATAACTATACTCCCCGCATAGCTGAATTGTTGGCTATGCGGTTTTTAGATGGCCCCGGTAATCTTTCTGTACTCACCAAAGTTAAAGAAGATTATCGGGGTTTTCGCTTTTCTGGCTCCTGTACATCCACATCAGAACCAGTTCCCTGCCACCTTATGGTGTGGCCAGCCATAAAATTCCTTAAACGATAGTAATCTAGCACTGACAGGAAAAACTAGCAAGAATGTGATCCCATCACATCATATTCCGGTAACAGACCTCTTTCTCGATAAGTCTTTCTATCAACTCTGCCTGAGTTACCCCTTCCTCTGCGCACAGACTGGTAAGGTAGTTTTTCAGTTCTGGTCTGACGAAAACTTTGATCTCTTTACATACAGCTCGTTTGCGCACAGAAGCTGCTCTCTGTCGTTCTGCTTCACTCAAAGGTTTACCCTTTCTGTATGCTCGTTTTGCGCCAGATGAGGAAGTCACTACATTTTCTGTCTGCGACATCTCGCCTCCTCAATTCTCAAACAGGGATCGTTTCGCAGAGGATACTACAGTTTTTTTTAATCAGCGACTTGAAAGTTGTGACGATGATCTGTGTTGGCGCACAAATCATGTCTGATTACGACCGTTTAATGTGATTTTGATGATGAAATGACTGAAAAACAGGAAATGCCTGAACTTGTGTGCCGGCTCCGGGCGGGACCGGCTGTTTCTGGTATATCGGGTGTCTGCCCCTGAAATACCTCACACTTCCGGAAAGCGGGGACTTCCGTCCCCGCCCGGCAGCTTACTTCCGTGCTTCGTAGGCCAGAGTTACCTGCACCACTGTATTTCCCCTGTGAATATTCAATTCACATAACCGTTCCCTGAATATCAGTGAAAAACACAACACCGTGGCGCACACGGCGAGCAACCCGATAAGGGCATATTTCGTCATAAACTTTGACCTCTCTGCAAGAACTGTCTCTTATACACAAGTCCCCCCCGGGGATTTGTGATGTCTGTCAGTCTGCTTTAGGGGGGCTCTTTCCATCCGGTACTTTCCTTCCTCCCCGGTAGCCATTTTTTGAACGTTTTCTTCACCCGTTGATCTTCTCTTATATTTCATTTTATTCGGCTCTGTTATGGTACTTTCTGATTGTTATTCATGGGCTAACGAGCAGTTTGGACATGCCCGTCTCGGCGATCAGCGTCGTACACGACGCCTTGTGTCACTGGCCTCTTCTCTCGCTCAGCATGCAGGTCTTTCTATTGTGAAATCATCCCAGTCCACTGCTCAGGTTGAAGGTGCGTACCGCCTGATACGTAACCCGTCTGTGTCCCCGCAAGCCATTGCCGAAGCCGGATTTACCGCCACTGTAAGGGCATGTGAGGCTCATCCGCTGCTCCTCGCACTGGAAGACACCACCACCATTAACTTCAGCCACAGTACGGCATCTGATGACCTGGGGAATACCACCACTAACCCGAAGACGCGCGGGCTGCTGGCTCACTCTGTCCTGATGTACGCCCCCGACAGCGCCCTGCCAGTCGGTCTTATCGAACAGCAGCGCTGGAGTCGGGTCACGGACACCTACGGTGTTAAGCACCAGCGAAAAGAACGTCCCTATGAAGAAAAAGAAAGTTACCACTGGCAGCAGGCTTCGGAGCGTATGGCCGAACGGCTGGGGGAGATACAGAAACGGGTAATCACTGTCTGTGACCGGGAAGCGGATATCTGGCATTACCTGCATTATAAAGTCAGCCACGGACAGCGCTTCGTGGTGCGTGCTGCACAGAATCGCCGACTGGAAGAAGCACCCGGCAAGCTCTTCGAACTGCCGGAAGTCCTGGCAACCGCGGGAAGCCACACGCTGAATGTGATGCAAAAGGGCGGGCCGCCCGCCAGGCCCGGATGTTCATCAGTTACAGCGAAGTCAGCATAAAAAATCCCGACAACAGCGGCCAGGCGCTCCCGCTCACGTATGTCTGTTGCCGGGAGCAGGCAGAGGACGGTGCCTGCTGGCATCTGCTGACGTCAGAAAAAGTGGCGAGTGCCGCCGATGCGCGACGTATCGTCAGCCATTACGAGCGACGCTGGCTGATAGAGGAATACCACAAGGCGTGGAAAAGTGGTGGTACATGTGTGGAATCGCTGCGAATGCAGACCCGGGATAACCTTGAGCGCATGGTGGTTATCAAGGCGTTTATCGCGGTACGGGTGCTGGGCCTGCGGCAGGGAGGTATCAGTGAAGAAACACAAAATGACAGCTGTGAGAAAATACTGACGCCGACAGAGTGGAAACTGCTGTGGGTTAAGCTGGAAGGAAAACCGCTTCCGTCACAGACGCCGACACTGAAATGGGCCTGTCTGAAACTGGCGAAACTGGGGCGATGGCATGACAGCAAACGCACAGGCCGCCCCGGTTGGGTAGTTATGTGGGATGGCTGGTTCAGACTTCAGGATATGGTTGAGGGTTACCTGGTGATGAAGTCTCTTGATCAGGAGATCTGATCAAGAGACAGCTGCAAGAAAGAGGCTACAATCAGTAGTGTTAAGGTACTTCATGCAGACCTCACGAGTTAATGGATTAACGAGTGGGGTCTTCGCATTTCTGGAACCTGCGTCTTGCCTGAACCAGAAAGGCTCAGACACCAGCCTTTCCGACAGGCTGTAAGAGATAATTTCCCTGTTAAACAGATCGAGAAGAGCCTGTACATAGATTTGTGTAATTGCCTGATTTTGATATGTTCAATCCAGCATCAAATGAAGGTTAATTTATGGACGAAAAACAGTTACAGGCTCTGGCTAACGAACTGGCCAAAAACCTCAAAACCCCTGAAGACCTCAGTCAGTTTGATCGGCTGCTGAAAAAGCTCAGCGTTGAAGCCGCTCTCAATGCTGAGATGACACACCATCCTGGGTATGAGAAAAATCAGTCCAGACCAGGAGCTAACTCCCGCAACGGTTATTCCACAAAGACCGTTATCACAGGCGACGGTCCACTGGAACTGCGTACTCCGCGCGATCGTGACGGTACCTTCGAACCACAACTGGTAAAGAAAAATCAGACCCGTATTACCGGGATGGATAACCAGATCCTCTCGTTGTATGCCAAAGGGATGACTACCCGTGAGATAGCTGCTGCGTTCAAAGAACTGTATGACGCAGATGTTTCACCGGCACTGATATCAAAGGTTACCGATGCCGTGATGGAGCAGGTTGTAGAATGGCAAAACCGACCACTGGATGCTGTTTACCCCATTGTTTATCTTGACTGTATCGTCCTGAAAGTTCGGCAGGACAGTCGCGTCATCAACAAATCGGTGTTCCTGGCACTGGGCATCAATATAGAAGGTCAGAAAGAACTGCCAGGTATGTGGCTGGCCGAAAATGAAGGGGCGAAGTTCTGGCTCAATGTGCTGACTGAACTGAAAAACCGCGGTCTGAACGATATCCTCATCGCCTGTGTGGATGGCCTGAAAGGCTTCCCGGATGCCATCAACACAGTATATCCGGAGGCCCGCATCCAGTTATGCATCGTGCATATGGTGCGCAACAGCCTGCGCTTCGTGTCATGGAAGGACTACAAAGCCGTCACTCGTGACCTGAAAGCGATTTATCAGGCTCCCACGGAAGAGGCAGGTCAGCAGGCACTGGAAGCGTTCGCTGCGGCCTGGGACAGTCGCTATCCTCAGATAAGCCGAAGCTGGCAGGCTAACTGGCCGAATCTTGCCACGTTCTTCGCTTATCCAACGGACATCCGCAAAGTGATCTATACGACGAATGCCATCGAGTCGCTAAACAGCGTGATCCGCCATGCGCTCAAAAAGCGTAAAGTGTTCCCGACAGACGACTCGGTGAAAAAAGTGGTGTGGCTGGCAATCCAGTCTGCGTCCCAGAAATGGAGGATGCCGTTGAAGGACTGGCGAATGGCAATGAGCCGCTTTATTATCGAGTTCGGTGACCGCCTGGACGGTCACTTCTGAGAAAAGGCATTTACACAGAATCTTAAACAGGCTCCATCCGTCCCCCATTTTTCGTTGGCTTTCGATGCACTGAAACTCCGGCTCAGGATATTGGGCGCAGCCTTGCCTACTTCCCCTTTCCAGGAACGATATTTCTTCACCCTTATCACAGAGCGGAGCGACAGCTCTGCCATCAGCCGCTGCACTGTTTTATGATTTACCAACACTCCCTGTTTTCTCAGATCCTGCGGTAGCCATAACGCCCTTTGTGATAGTGATAAATCTCTCTGATCTTGCCTTTCAGTCCGGCATGCCTGTCCACTCGCTTCAGGACATTCATATTGTGATACCACGTACTGCGAGACATACCCGCTGCACGCAGAAGATCACCGAGCGCATGCTTAAGCCTTAGCTCACTGATTATCCGGGCTTTCTGCCGTTTTTCTCGCTTTGAACTAAGGCCTTCAGCTTTTTTAGATAGGCATTCTCTGCGCGAAGGTAACGGAGTTCCGCCCGCAGTTCTTCGGGAGATAACTTTTCCAGTTCTGCATCGGTAAGTGGAGGTGTTTTTTGAGGTTTGTCATGTCCTTGCTCCGACCTTTTGGCTTTGCCATAAAAAACTGCACCTTAATCAGTTGGGTGTCCAACTTTTGGGGTGCAGTCTATCAGGAGGTGGGGTTTTACTTTTTATATAAGCTTAATTAATATTCTGAAGAATGAAGTCTGCAACTCGATCCGATGCATTCCCATCATCGATAGCCCCTGCATTTTCTATAAATAAATTTACAAGTTCATTGAACTTGTTTTCATCGAAATTGCTAATGGAATCACAAAGCTCCTCTACATTCGACGAAAATGGGAAGGGCGTTGAGTCAATTGGAAAATACAGCTCCCGTTGACAAAGATATGAATCGACGTCGGATGCATAAATAAATCCAGGCCGTCTTAGAAGCAAAAAGTCGTAAATCCAACTTGAATAATCAGTAATCCCCGCAAAAGAAGCAACCATTAGCTCTTGAATATCTGGATAGCTCCCAGCATCAATAACTTTAGAACCATTCGAATAGTTAAATCGATTAGATAAATGAAAATGAACTCTGGTTATAACAACAAACTTTTTACCAAACCTCGTTTCAAACCGATTTATTATCTTGTCGAATTGTGTGAGATACATCGAGATATTATTTTTCTGCGTTGCTGTACCGTACAAATGCTCATCCCTAAAAGTAGGAGCGTAAAGAATAATCTCAGAGTCATCTGGAATCCCTAAAACACGTCGAACACGAGCACAAATATTTTCTTTTGTTTCGCTATCTGCAAAAAATATATCATTGCGAGGGTGTCCTAACATTTCAATTCTTGCAGTCGGCCAAACACTGCCCCGGTAAACTTCAGTCTCGAATTTGGAATTCGAAACCAAAAGATCTGTAGTACGGTCCGCCGCCGTACAAACCGATTCACTCCAAACATTGGTAAACTTTTTAATGCCCAGGGAACCGTGCCATGTTTGAACATAAATTTGTTTCTTCCGTTTTACAGGCATCGTAGCTCGTACATTGTTGTCCACCAAAACTTTAGCATTAGACATATAATACCAAGCGGCAAATGAGTTTTGTTGGATGACAGTAACTTCATCAGGGTAGTCTGAAAGATTAACTTTTTTCTTATTTGCAATCCAAATGATTTTTACATTTTTATTTTTTTCTTTTAACTTCCGGATCAGAGCTTCCGTCACATATTTTGGATTGCAAGTGTAGTGCTGCTGAAAAGATCGAAAAACAACTGTCTTGTTGGCTATAGGCAAGATCTGACAAAATTTTTTAAAACCAGACAGAAGTTTAGGTCGAACAAGCTCCGTGTATGCTAAGCGGCCTTTCCTTATAAAGAGACCTCTGCGTAAAATGCCAAAAAAAGAGAAATACGAATGATGAACTGCATAATTTGTCATATCTTTATAGCTTGTTCCAACTCGCAGGAACGAATTGAGAATCTCTTCACGCCCGTTGTTCTTAAAAATCTCAACAATCCTCAGCAGCCTTGTACACCCTTTTGAATTAACTTTAGTAGGAGATTCACAAACCATTACTTTTGTTTTGTTTTTGATTCTCTTATTTATCTCCATAAATGACGCATTATTAGGAGTGACAATCAAATCATATTTTTTTACAAGGTCGCGAATCTCTACTGACTCCCAGAAACTATGGCTATAAACTTCAGAACCAGGCACGGCAATATAAATAGCATTCTTTGCTAAAGGCGCTTTCGCCGAAAGCTTAAATTCAAGCACAACACTAGCCCCTTTCTCATGTTTACGGGCAAGTCTGTGTCCCTCTGCACTAACACCGATCTTGACAGGATAGTTGATTATAGCCTTCCTATCTTGGGCATTTTTAACTGGAACAACCTTGAAATACGGCCCAAAAATTTCTAATAGTTTTTTATCGAATTCATCGAAAGTTGCCTGTCGCCCTCGCACAAAAAGGAGGGGAGTATTTTTCTTTTTCTCAACGGCCACGCCATCTTTTGTCTGCTGCAGTTGTTCAGACAATACTTTCAGCATCTTTTTCTCAACGGCCACGCTATCTTTTATCTGCTGCAGTTGTTCAGACAATGCTTTCAGCGTCTTTTTCTCAACGGCCACGCTGTCAAACAACATCTGAGACAAATTTTTCACAACATAGTGTCTCGGTGTTAGGTCGTAGCCGTTATCTCTGATTTCCCGTAGGGTCGCAACTTTGCAGAAACCTGTCTGGTCTTTATATTTGGCCAATTTACTATCACCACGCGCTATCCGTGCTGTCAATGCTTTCGGAGAGCTGCGCCAGGCATGGTAGGTATCGGCGATGGTAGCAATATCTTCCGGTGCTAACTCTTTCGTTGTGTGGCGAATCATGGTGCCGAGATGACGCGCATCAATAAACAGTGTCTCACCGTGACGAGACCGGTAACCTCTAGTCTCATCTGCAGCCTTCGATTTCGTTATCAACCATAAACATACCGACATCTGTGTGGTGTAAAACAACCAACCGGGGAGGGCTATCATACAGTCGATAACATCATTCTCGATAAGTTGAGCGCGGATTTCACCTTCGCCACTGTTGTTAGAACTCATCGACGCGTTTGCCAGCACAAAACCTGCTACGCCATTAGCTGACAGTCTAGAAAGCATGTGCAGAATCCAAGCGTAGTTAGCGTTACTGACAGGCGGTATTCGATAACCATCAAATCGAGGATCTTTAATTAATTCTGATTCGTTACGCCAGTCTTTCTGGTTGAAGGGCGGGTTAGCCAGAATATAGTCGGCTTTTAGTTCTGGGTGCTGGTCGCTAAAGAAGGTGTCTGCTGGGCGTTTGCCGAGGTTCGCTGAAAGACCGCGAATGGCGAGATTCATTTTTGCCAGTTTATACGTTATGTCATTCAGTTCCTGTCCGTACAGCGAGATATCTTGGCTTTTCTCCTGATGATTCTCGGCAAACTTAACCGACTGTACTAACATCCCCGCCGAACCACAGCACGGATCATAAATTTTGCCTTGGAAGGGTTCGAGCATTTTCGTTAACAGGGTTACCACGCATTTTGGCGTATAGAACTCCCTCCCGCCTTTGCCTTCAGTTGCAGCAAACCTGCCGAGAAGGTATTCATAAAAACGTCCGAAAAAGTCTTCTTTCGACAGCGATTCAACGTCTGTTTCATGCTCGAATGGTTCGATGTTATCGATAGCGTCAATCAGTGACGTCATTTTTTGGGGCTCGAGGTTCTGGCGACTGAAGTAGTTGTTTGGTAGTCCCCCTTTCAGGGACGGGTTACATTTTTCAATAGTCGAAAGAGCTGAATCTATACGCGCGGTGATATCATCCCGCTTTGCATGTTGCCGAATAAACCCCCATCGGGCTTTTTCAGGCAGCCAAAAGATTTTGGTTTTAGGTAACCAGAAGATATTGTCTTGCTGGTAGAAAACGGTCAGATCAAGGAAATCATCCAAACCGGCGGTAATCATTTTCTGGCGTTGTACTTCAAACTCATCGCTAATTAGTTTTAAAAATACAAGACTTAATACAACAAGCTTGTATTCGGAATATTTTATGTTGCCACGAAGCTGGTTTGCTGCATCCCATAATGTTTCTTCAAAGCCTTTATTTGAACCAACTTTTTGAATTAATACTTTATCCATGATATTTGAAATTAATTTTTAGTATAACATTTTTGACATTATCCACGCCTAAAGGACGTGGATGCCGACGATATTTCGCTGTCGGATGAATCATTTCGGTTCAATGGTGCCGGGGTTCACAATACCGCCAGAACATTGAAAACTGGCGTTAACACCGTCATCAGAACTTAAAAAACTCTCGCCAGAGCGAATAACGTCTTCACCCGTTGCACATGCTGATGTGGCGCTTATCTGCGAACCTTATGAGTAATGGAGCTTCGTTGGCAGTAAAGCCCGGCAGCGCAGGCTCTGGTACGCATACTATACAGGCGTGCTGGCCTGCAAAACACTCTGTTTTTCACGTTCTGGTGAGCTTCACGAAAAAGTCATAGGAGCGTTTTTATTGAAAAATACATATTCTACTAATTGGAGGCGTCACCCTTTTAGCGGCCGGCAGCTCATACCATTTGTGCGTTTCAGGGGGAATTTTATCAGTAGGTTATTAATACATGCCTTCACTATCCCCCTCTTCTTAATGCAATTTACTTAAGTGGAGCGGCACACCATTTCATTGGGCAGCTGATTTTTGATAACTTAACTACCCAAGTCCTTAATGGGTGAGCTTGTTACGAACACTATTTTCTCTCCCTTTTAGATACACCAATTTCAAATTGTAAAGTCAAGCATTATCTTTCCGTTCATTGGATTCCCATTAAGCGTCTTCACAGCATCAACATAAGTATCAATATTTCCCTGTACAGCAATCATTGAAGTAAGGTCAATTTTTCCATCCAAGAAAAGCTTTGTAGCAAGTTCCCACTCTTTACCAGGCCACTCACCAGAATAGTTCATCCAACTGCCAAGTATACGGAGTTCCTTACGCAGAATAAAACCAAATATTTTTTCGGGAAGCTTCAGGTCATTATGGAGAGTGCCAACAAGAGCAATTTGAGCTTGGGGCCCCGCGATATGAATAGCCAATTGAACTGCCGCCGAATTACCTGCAGTTTCCAGAATCAGTTGTGAGAAACGACGTGTATTTAGAGCCTTGTCAATCATCTCAGCAGACATTTCTGCGCTATTATATGTATATGTGGCACCGATTTTTTTCGCTAGTTCAAGTCGCTCTGGATTTATATCAATCGCGGTTACTGACTTCGCGCCTAGCGCTGCGGCACACTGCATCGCCAATAGTCCAATAGTGCCGGCTCCAATAATTATAACTTCTTTACCTTCAACTCCTCCAGCCAGCTTCATTGCATGCAGCCCAACTGTTACCGGCTCAAAAAATGCGCCTTCGGTTGGAGTGATACCTTCAGGTAACAGGAATAGGTTATTTCGCGGAACGACAGTATATTCACTGTTACCACCATAACATCTGGAACCAATAAACTGATAGTTTTTGCACTGGGACCATAATTGTCTTTCACATTCAGGACAATTAAAACAAGGCTTGAGTGGGATACAGGAAACGAGGTCGCCCTGTTTCAAGTCTTTAACAGAAGAGCCTGTTTCCTGTACGATACCACTAAATTCATGTCCAAGAATAATAGGGTAAAAATGAGCACCATTATGAAAGATCCGAGGAATATCTGAGCCACATAACCCAGAACAGCAGACTTTTACCAGCACATCATCAACAGATGTGATCTGAGGTACTGTTTTTTCTTCAATGCAAATATTACCACCAGAATTTATTACCACAGATTTCATATAATTACTCCGAATATAAATAGCCATTAGCAGAGAACTGGTTCTCTCCCTCTTTAGTCCTCATTGTTTTTTGTAGGGTACAACGTATTAAATTTTTCCTTCACTGCCGCAGACGCCGATAATACGCGTAACGACTTCCTTCATGGCGGCTTTTGCTGGCTGCATATAATGGCGAGGATCATTTGCCGCCGGATTGTTGTAGAAATATCCTTTTAACGCATTGGCAAAAGCAATTTTCAGTTCTGTCGCAACATTCACTTTGCAGATACCGCTGCGGATACAATGCTGAATGTCCTGTTCCGATAATCCCGAAGCGCCATGCAACACCAACGGAACATCCACTAACTGACGAATTTGTTCCAGCCGGGCAAAGTCTAGACGTGGTTCATTCGTGTACAAGCCATGTGCTGTGCCTATTGCTACTGCCAGGGAGTCAATTTGTGTACGTTGCACAAACTCTGCGGCTGCAACAGGTGATGTATAAGCAGAATCTTTTTCATCCACCAACAAATCATCCTCCTGTCCGCCAAGGCGGCCTAGTTCAGCCTCGACGCTGACATCAAAGCTGTGGCAAAACGTAGTGACTTCTTTCACTCGCGCGATATTTTCTTCAAACGGCAGATGAGAACCATCAATCATGACTGAGCGAATTCCTGCGCGTACTTTATTAAAAATGTCATCGCTATCTTCATGGTGGTCGAGATGTAGGACTAATGGCAGGCGGTACTCATGAGCTAGAGATTGTACTAACGAAATTAAACTTCCCACGCCGCCATAACTATAAGTACTAGGTGTTCCCGCCAATATAACGGGAGAGCGAAGTTGTGCGGCGCTCTCAGCGACAACCTGCAATGTTTCAAGGTTATGAATATTGAAAGCGGGGACTGCATATCCCTCTGACTGGGCTTTTTTCAGCATGTTTTTGCTTGAAATGATGTACATCGCAGCTCCTGTTTTTCGGCGTTCTTCTTACAAAACGAAGAAAGAGAATTCGGTGATGCCACCAGTAAGTTGGATTAGATGTATAATATGAGCTTTTGATGTTCTTTATGGTCAACGTTAACATTCATTGTCCCTGTTGTCAGTCTGCTCAGGTCTGTCGTCATGGGCAGAACCCTGAATGCCATGACAGATTTCGATGCCGTAACTGTCACCGCGTGTTTCAGCTCACTTACACTTATGAGGCCTGTAAGCCGGGCATTAAAGAACTGAGCACTGAAATGACCGTCAATGGTGCCGGCCACCAGAACACTGAAAACTGGCGTTAACACCGTTATCAGAACTTAAAAAAACTCTCGCCAGAGCGAATAACGTCTTCACCCGTTGCACATGCTGATGTTGCGCTTATCTGCCAACCCTATGAGCAATGGAGCTTCGTTGGCAGTAAAGCCCGGCAGCGCAGGCTCTGGTACGCGTACCATACAGGCGTGCTGGCCTGCACTTTTGGCTCACGTACAGAGAAAACCTGTCGTGAATTACTGGCACTGCTCATGCCCTTTAACATCGGAACGGTGATCACTGATGACTGAGGCAGCTATGACCGGGTGATGCCGAAGGGAAAACATCTGAGCGGCAAAATCTTGAGCGCAATAATCTGACGCTCCGTACCCGTATTAAACGTCTGGTTCGCAAAACGCTCTGTTTTTCACGTTCTGTTGAGCTTCGCGAAAAAGTCATCGGAGCGTTTTATTGAAAAATACATATTCTACTAATTGGAGGCATCACCAAGAATTTTATTGCTAGTGCAAGCAATAATAAATCATTCTAAAATTGGAACACAGCCATAGGCATAATCACGAAGAACATCCTGAATCTTATCAATAATTAATAGACGAGGCTCTGGTTTAAGAATTCCATTCATGACGCGATCAAATTGCTTGGGAAGGAACTGACTGAGCAAACCGAGAGGTATCTCCATAGTATCGAGATTTGCAATCAGTTTATCTACTGCCGCACTAATCCTTGCATTCGGCCAGTAATAACGAATACGATCTGAAAGGCTATAACGGATATCGACCATAGCCTGAGAAAACTCTGAGTTGTAATATTTTTTCCAGTAATCAGGTTCATCAAGCATTACCTGCTCAATAACAGCCAAAACACGACTTTGGGCTTCTGGATAAATAAGCTCTTGTTCAATCTTTGCAAGAGCAAAAATAGCTTCACGCAATGCAAAAGTAAGTGCTGGCCCCACTTTAAGAATAGCGAAATGATCCTTAACTAATGCACGATATGCTGTTCGTGTTTGATAATCTGTCGAATGAGCTTCATACACAATGGGAGTGTTTTCAATGAAACGACTCAGCTTAGTCGCTTTAGAGGATTCATAATGAATCACATGACTGTGATCGAATTCTACTCCGGGCTGAACAACCAAGCCGATAATGCGGTTAATAGCATCATCAAGTCCAATTTTTCGGAACGCATCGTGATGAAGTTGGATAGTTTGTGCAGCATCCTGAGAGTGCGTAATATGAACTTCATCTATAGTAGATGATTCACCACCAGGAACAGGAACTTCAGTCCCAATGACATACGTTAAGGCAACCTTTTGTTCTGCAGTTGCTACATTTTCTGCTACCCGACATAGTTCAGCAGCTCGAGCAGCAATTACTTCCGGTGGCAAAGGAACAGGGTCATCTGCACAAGACATTGAGGCGTCTAAGTGAATTTTACTGAAACCAGCCTTAACATATTCAGCAATTAAGACTAGGGATTTCTCCATCGCCTGTTCTGCCGGTTCATTCTGCCAGCAATTTGGACCGAGATGATCCCCCCCTAGGATTAGACGTTCTATAGGAAATCCAATTTTTCTAGCAATTCCTTCAACGTAAGTTCGAAAATCAGCTGGTTTCATACCTGTATAGCCGCCGAACTGATTCACTTGGTTCGAGGTAGCTTCGATTAATACCTTACGATTATTATTCAACTCAAAACGTAATGCAGCCTCAATGACCAGTGGGTGTGCCGAACATATAGAACAAATACCTATATCAAGACCTTTTTTATGTTGCTGGACTAAATGCTTCATATAACCTCTGTAATATATTTGACATCCTCCATGCCCTTAAGGACGTGGATTCCGACGATATTTCGCTGCCGGAAGAATCGTTTCGGTTGATTCCTGTTTCAACGGATGACAACGCCATCCCTCCACAGGCATTAAGTTTCCGTGTGTCCCACGGAACTGATTTCCGTCATTGCGTTGCCGAAGCAAAACGCTGGTAGCAGCATGATGTTACAAAAAAAGTTAGGCGGAAAACCGCGCTTTATATCCTCGACCCGGGTGATACCTCCAATAAGTTGAATTAGATGTATAATACGAGCTTCTGATGTTCTTTATGGTCGCGTTAACATTCATTGTCCCTGTTGTCAGTCTGCTCAGGTCTGTCGTCATGGGCAG
>OIAL01000654.1_pt1 | contig 14215 bp, 8 predicted proteins | sample 1580691 | NCBI WGS metagenome assembly OIAL01 (sample SAMEA3882530, study PRJEB24775) | human gut metagenome | biome: human-associated habitat; feature: intestine environment; material: feces | place: Netherlands | collected 2009/2010
TTCCGTTGGCTACGGTAAAGGGGAAAGACTATATTCCGCTGCACGCTTTAGCGATGTCCGTTGACTTGAATCGCTCGGCTTTTCCAATTGTTCCCGTTTCCTACGATATGGCGGTGGCCTATTTACGTAAAGAAGTACTTGTCTTACCTCCCGACACTCCTAAAGGTTACGTGTTGCTGACGTTTCAGGAAATTCCGATCGGTTTCGTGAAAAATATAGGTGGACGGGCTAATAACCTTTATCCCCAGGAATGGAAAATACGTACAAGTTATCTTTCAACTTATAGTTTAAAGGGAGATTTAGGACGAAAATCAATAGAGTAAAGTGAAAAATACTAAAAAATAGATGCTTTTCCTTTTGATTCCTTGCTTTTTAATCCGGTAAAAGCTATATTTAGAGCCTGAGAGTGTGAATGGATTGAAACGATGAGGGTTCATACTCACACCGTAGAAATCTAATTGTCTAACTTAATCTAAACAACGCTATGAAAATTTTATTTATCGGATCCGGGTGCGCCTGCAGGCTACCTTTTGTAGAATATCTTTTTAAGAAGAAAATACAAGAGGCAGAGGTTCCGGACATTGAAGTAGAGTCTGCCGATATGGCCATGTGGGGAGTCACTTCTAATGAAAGTGGGATTCCGGAAAGCAGTGGTCCTGATAAAGTAGGCAATTTACTGAATCAGGCTGATTTTATCGTGGTTATGGAGGGGAGGCAGCGGAACTTTCTGACACGTTTTATGGATTACAGTAGTTGGAATAAAATTCACTTATTCTTGGATTATTGTACATCCGGGAAAGAACATTTGGTAGGTTCCGTGTGTGGCGATCTCGATTATCAGACGCAGGATGAAGAAATGACTAACGGTTGCATGAATCTGATAGCTCGTATAAAAGCCTTTTTGAAGGAGCATTTAGGCGAGAAAACGGAAATCTCCACGTTGATAACGGCTTAAACGATAAAGCATATCGGGCAGGGACGTTCATGCTCGGTATGCTTTATGATTAGATATGAAGGAATATGTGTTTTGTGAAAGCTATTGTGAGTCTCCTTGTGATGCTTATGGTCGGATTGCAAAGTGTGCAATCGCAAAATTGGGTCATAGTGAAAACTCCGTCTGTAAAGGTGATATCCGAAACACGGAGGGTCGGGGGAGTCTTGGGGAAAGCTAAAAAAGGGGCGGCGTTATGGTTGCGTGAAGGGACGGTAACGGATGATTGGGCTCATGTTTGGTTTAAGGGACGTGCCGGAGGGCTGCCGCTTTCTGCCGTGGAACAGTTCTCTTCGTCAAAGCTTTCGTGGCAGGCTATGGCGCGTACATACGATTTGGTGAGCCTTAAAGAAGAAGGTAAAGTGTTGGCCACAATGGATTTCGAGGTAAGGGACAGTACGTTGTTCATGTGTTTGCGTTGGCCGGATTCAAGGCGGGGTACGGAAATCTATGAGTTGGCTCGGGATTCTTGCCGGTTGGTAGCCACGCGGGCTTATGCTGGGGAGATGCCCGACGACATGAAGATGTTTTATCAAACTGCCAAGTCATTGAAATATGCACGTGTTTTCTATTACGATGAAACGAAAAAATCTTTCTTCGACGGGGACTCTTTCTATTTTCGTGAAAATGCAGAGGCCGTTTCCAAGGATACCGCTTGCTTTTCTGGGGTAAGGATACGATTAAAAGAATTTCGGAAAGAAACGAAGGGACCTAAGACAGGCACCGGTCGGAATGCCGTTATGCCTGGGGAGCAGAATCCTGAGTTTCCGGGAGGTGAAAAGGCATGTATGGCCTTTTTGTCTAAGAATATCCACTATCCGCCTGTTTGTGTATCTGAAGAAGCGAGCGGAAGAGTATATGTGCAATTCGTGGTGGAAAAGGACGGAGAAATCGGTCAAATCAGGGTGTTGCGAAGTCCTCATCCTTATTTGGCACAGGAAGCAGTGAGGGTGGTGGGCATGATGCCTGATTGGAAGCCCGGATATAAGAACGGCAAACCCGTCAGGGTGTTGTTTTCTTTGCCGGTAAAGTTTGGGTTGAAATAGGCATAAGGAAAGATGAAAGGCGGAAGCGAAGTGTATTCCTTCCGCCTTATTCTTGTGGTGTAGCGCTGTCCTGCTCTTTTGCTTCCGTGTTGTTTTTCGGTGCGTCCGGCGTATCGAACAAACCGTAAGTAGTACGGAGGACACGGAATTCCGTCCGGCGGTTCAGGGCGTTGCAGATTTCCTGCTGTTCTTCCGGCAGTTTTTTGATGAAAGCTTCCGTCAACGTGTCGTTCTCATGCAGGAACGGATACCGTTCCGTCAATCGTTTGCGGATGACTTTCGGGCGTGTCTCGCCGTATCCGATGGGAGTCAGACGGTCGGTAGCGACGCCGTGTGCTATCAGGTACTTTACCACGGATTCTGCCCGGCGTTGGGAGAGGCGGATGTTGTATTCATCCCTTCCCCGATAGTCGCAATGCGAGCTGAGTTCAATCGTGATGTTCGGATTGTCTTCCATGAGCGTGACGAGGGAGTCCAGTGCGAGGGTAGAAGAGTCTGTGAGTTCCGCACTGTCGAAAGCGTAAAACACATTGTCTACCAATACGGGAGCCGTGATAGAAGCCAGTTCGAACTGAAGTACGTATTCTTTGCTTACGCTGCTGGTGTCCACTCGCAGTTGTTCTTTATGATTCAGGAATCCCTTGCACGTACCTAAAAATACATAGTCTACATTCGGTTGGATTTCCTGGGTAAAAGAACCGTCGCCTTTCACGCTCAACTTTAGATTGGTTCCGTCGTTGCCTACCATGTAAACCAAGCCTTTCGGCAGTTCATAGCCGTCTTTTTCGTAGACCCATCCCTTGACCGTGAGCAATACTTCCGGACATTCGAAACTCATGATGTGGTCCCACCCTCGGGCATCGCCTCGGTTGGTACTGAAAAATCCCCGGTTGTGCAGTCCGTCGAAAGTCATGGCAAAATCATCTCCTTGCGAATTCATCGGATATTTCAGGTTCTCTACGGTCCATGTGCCCGTACTGTCCTGTTCGGCCTTGAACAGGTCCAAGCCGCCCATGCCGACGTGTCCGTCGGAGGAAAAATACAAATCTCCGTTCGGACGGAACGAAGGGAACATTTCATTCCCCGGAGTATTGATGGGTTCGCCGAGATTATCCACTCCGCCTAACCCGTGTTCTCCTATTTCGATTCGCCAGATGTCCAGGCCTCCTAATCCTCCCGGCATGTCGGAGACGAAATACAGCCATCTGCCGTCCGGCGATACGGTAGGATGGGCAAAGGAGGATAAAGTGTCTTTGGTGATTTCCAACAATTTGGGTGCGCCCCAACTGGCATCCGTACGCTCCGAAGTATAAATCTGTGCATATCGCGGATATTCTGGGTCATGCGTGCAACGGGTGAAATACATCGTTTTGCCGTCCGGCGAGAAAGCGCAGGCTCCTTCATCGTACTCACTGTTTATCTCGGATTCTACCTGTTCCGGCGACTGCCATTTCCCTTTATCGTCTTTTCGGGAGATAAAGATGTCACCGGACTTGATTCCTGTGATGCCGCTCAGTTCGTTGCCTGTAGCCTGTGGGCGTGTGGAAGTCAGGTACAACATGTCCATATCATCACCTGTCAGCATCGGGCAATAGTCCGAACGGCGGGCATTGAGTAGCGGTTCTTTCTTTATCGAATACAATGTAGGTTTCTGTTTCCAGATGGGCGCCATGGTACAGCCCTGTAGGCCGTGACGTGCCAACACGTCGTCCGGTTTGTACTGAAGGTAAATCTCATAATTCTGCAACGCTTTTTTGTAATCGCCGTTTTTGCGTTGCATTTCAGCTAAATAAAAATAAACGATACTGTCCGGATAGTTGTATCGTGCCGCATTCTGGTATGACCCGATAGCCCGTGAGGTGTAATTGATGCGCCGGTAACAGTCTGCGGCTTTATAGGCCCGTTCTCCCCTCTTGGCCCGTTCCTTGGGTTTGGTCCGCATATAAGCTTTCCGGTATTCGGCAGCCGCTTCGAAATATTCTCCGATGGCGTAGAATTTATCTCCTTTTTTCACATTGCTTTCCGCACTACAGCCTGCGAGCCATAGTGTCACGAAAACGACCCCAAAAAGAGAAATCCATTTTTTCATATTCCGTTCGGTGTGCAAATATAATTTTTTTATTTCATTTGCCCTTGCAGTTCACTGCTTTTTTTGGACCGTAACGGTTTTTAATGGTCTCTTTGTGGGGTCGTTGTGCAATAGTGAATATCTCGTTTAGCGGATAATGATTTTATCTTGTTTTACGCTACCGTCGGTGAAGGTGGTCTGACGGATGTTGATACCCTTGCGGGGCTGCTCCAACTGTATACCGTCCATTGAATAATATATCGTTCGTGCCACAATTTTACCGCCGGTCGTTTCGGATACCTTACTGCCTTCTACAGGAATGAATTCGAACGGGTAATCATTCGGGGTTTCCGTCGCAGCGAAGTCGATACTGCCGTTTTCTGCCACTTGCCAATAGATGTTACCGCTACGGGCTGACTTTTGGATGGCTAATGTTTCAATATCTACGGCACCGCTGAAGCGGAACGGCTTGGTCATGGTTTCCTGCCACAACCCCTCGTCGGTCAAGTAGGTTCCGTCCAAAACCGACTGGAAACCGTAGGTCGTAGAAGGAGGAGTGTTGACGACGTTCCATTGTTGTGCAGCTTTATTGGATTCATCTTCTGGCTCGAACGAGGGATAGTCGTCGTTGCCATGATTGGTAAGATACGTTCCGTAGGTCTTGTGCCGGATGTAGTAGTTGCCCGGTGTTACACTGCGGTATCCCGTTTCTTTTACATAGATTTGATAAGTGATGGTACTTGTCTGGCCGTTTATGGTATAATCCAATGTATAAGAGGCGGAAGTTTGCACGTTATTAATGGTGAGAGAGTCTTTGGTAGAGCCGTCTCCCCACAAGTAAGTTCCTCCCGTCATGGCATCTGCCGGTGTGGCCGTGAGCGTCACGTTGTCGCCTTTTTCTACGATCATCATGTTCTTATCCGTATAACGTCCGCCGTTGACGATGATGTCAGGGCGTGCAGCCTGTACATTGATACGGAAGACGGTTTCCTGGCGACGTCCGCCTTGGTTGGTATGGATGACGGAAACGGTACGTGAGGTCGTGACGTGCGGCAGGGTGATGGAAGAAGCCGTACTGCCGGTTTCCCACAAATAGCTTCCATAGCCTCCCACACCGAATATGGATAAGGACACTTCGCTGTTGTATAATACGTTGATGGAAGTCGCTGCACGTGTGGAACCATTGTAGGTTATGGTCGGGTTGATTGTGCTTTCCTCACAATCGCCTTCCACGGCGATGCTGAACATCTGTTCGCTTTCCACACCGTTTTCATTCGTATATGTCACGCGCCAGATGCCGCTCCTGTCGGCTGCCACGGTGAGGTCTTTCGTGTTTTCTCCGGTGCTCCATTTCCATTTTCCCGTATCGGTCGTGCCATCGGGAAGTTGTGGCTTCAGGGTGACGAGTGTACCAGCCGGGAGCGTTTCCGTAGGTTCGGTACGGTACGTATTGTGCAGTCCGCCCAGTTCGTTGTGTTCCACGCTTATACCGTTGTATTCCATGATGGGAGTGAGCGGGGTGGGTATTTGTTCGGGAGTAGGGAAGTCGCGGGTGTTCATCAATACGGAATAGCCCATGTGGTCGTAGCCTCCGCTGGTATTACCCTGTCCGCCGCCGTCGATGCCCATTTTTTCGTAGACCGCTTTGGAGAAAGGCATTTCTACGCCTTTAATGCCTTCATAGTGCCCGATGACGGTACCCCAATAAGGACGTATTTGTTCTCCCAATGCGGGGGCGGTTTGTATCCATGTCCTACCATCGCTCCAGTGTAGTCCATTCGTACCGTAATGGTAATTAGTCCATGGCAGGTTTTGTACGCTTTGCATTTGTGCCGCCAAATACTCTATACCGGCTGCCAGTCTGTGGTCCATATAAGAGAACAAATCATCCCCCTGGTTCCAACCGATGTGGGCTACGTCTACGGCCAGCCCGCCGGCCATGGCGGCATGGCCTACATCACGGCCGCTTTCTTGCATTTGTCCCAGTTTGCCGTAAGCTCCGGTTTCCAAATCGGATTCTTGTGTCGTGACGACAAGGTTGCCTAAAAACTCGGTCAGTCCGTCGTTCAGGATAGGGTCGGAAGTACGCGGGTCGGTGAAAGTACCCACTTGATCGTATTTGAAGAAAGAAAGTCCCTGGTTATAAATGAATACGTCATCGCAAAGGATGCCTATACTCATGACGGCCAATACGTTACAAAGTCCCCAGTTCGACCAGTAATGTCCGGGGCATTCCCACCATTTTCCCGAATTTTGCCAAGTTCCGTTGCGGCCGCGCAGGAAGCCGATGCAAGATGGAGCATCCATTGTTTGAATGTGGTGAAATCTTCGTCAGACCATCCTTCGTAGTCGCGCACGAGTTCGGCGGCGTTGGCAAAGGCATATCCGTATAGTCCTGCAGCCAGTGCATAATTGGAGTCGCCTCCGATGCCTTTGGTGACGCGTGCCCATTTCATCAGGACATCCACTGCGTGTTTGGCATGTTCTTCCGAACCGTCGATTTTCCACCGCAGGGCATTTTGGTAAGCGATAGAAGCTCCCTGCGCTGCATTAATGTAATTTTCTCCTACTCCCCCTCCGCGTATGATGGTCGGTACGGGATTTGTAGCTGCCGTAGACTGTGAGAATCCGGCGTTGACCAATACATTGTAGGCTGCTACGACTTTTTCATTTCCGGCTTTGAGCTGTTTCCTGATACGTTCAAAGTCGGCATCGGTATGGAGGGCACCGGGATGCCGGAATCCTCTTTCTGTGTCGTATCCTGTCGTAATGCCCGTGACGTCGAAATCGAATCCTTCCGTGGCTTCCAAGGCCGTACGGGCTGATGCGAGGTTTTCGAGCTGTCGGTCGATGGCATTTTGGTTTACTTTACCTTCGTTCACGAGGTCTTGGGCGATATTGACTTCGTCTTGGTAAAGTGCAACGATTGCGTCTGTGTAAGAAGAGGCGTGTGAAGCGATATATTCCTGGGCTTCATTGATGGCATTTTGCAATGCCGTGAAGTCGCCCGGATTGCCGTAAGTATAGTCGGCACATATGATAAGGCAGGATGCCAATAGCGTCCTAAACCTGTTTCTTTTGCTTTTCATGTTTTTGTTCATAAGTGTGATTCGATATAAATTGAGTCATTCGTTTTATGTTTATACGAATGAACAATTAAAACTACCTGTTATAAAAAGTATAAAGAACGTTAAATTAGAAAAGAAAACCGCGGCACAGGGATTAGCTTTCCTTGTGTCGCGGTTGGGGATGAGGTAATTTTTCTTCGGTTATTTCTGTTTTTTCCCGTTCCAATAATTCTCCAGCCGGTCGGCCTCTTCTTGGGTCAGGTGGATGACTGCGCCGTGCTTGGGCGACCGGAAGTTGGTGGTCTTCATCACGCCTTCGTTGAAGCGTCCCAAGTTTTTGAAGTGTACGAAATCGCTGGTTTCTACAAAACCGAAGTTATGTGGATTGATACCGAATATATCGTACATGAGCACCCATTTGTCTTCACCGATGCGTTTCCAGACGTTAGGCGCCTCGCAGGCCACCGGTTCAAAGTCTATCCAACGCGGGTCGAACCGGTAGCCTCCGTCGATACGGTCGGAAACCGCCTGTTTGATGCCCGAACCGGATTCATGCGCCACGTAGAACAGGTGATATTCCATTTTTTGCCGTTCCTCGTTCCATATCGGGGTGATGTCGCCGTCGATGGCAGACGCTCCCGAGGGGTATTCAAACAAGATTTGCGGAATGCTCTCGATACGGTTGAAATCTTGGTTTACGTAGACATAATAAAGCCTGTTCTGCTCGGTGCCGAACCGCATGGTGAAATAAATCATCATTCGTCCTGTGACGGGGTCGTAGACCGTTTCCGGCGCCCAAGCGCAACCGATTTGTGCAAATTCCTTGGACATTTGGTCGAAACGTATGTTGGTGCGCGTCCAATGGATGAGGTCGAACGACTTCATCAGTATCAAGCCACGGTTGTTTCCCCAGCCATAAGCTTTCCCGTCGCGCTCCCATTCCGTATCGCGGTAACCGTCGCGTTGTGCATAAATATGCAGGTCGGTCATGGCTAAGTAGAAGCCGCCGTCCGGACCACGGTAGATATGTGGGTCGCGGATACCTTTCTGGTCGGCAATCGTATCGCCTGCAATAATGGGCTTGCCGTCGTTCAGAGCGGTAAACGTATAACCGTCGCGGCTGATGGCCGCATGCAGGCAGTGGTCTTCGTCCTGATGGAATACCATAAGATAGGCCGCCATGTCTTTTTCTTGCGGTGTGACGTCACGGTAGGTGAAGTTGCGGAAAGTAGTACGTCCTTTTCCTGCGGACAGGAGTGCAGGACGAAGGGCATAGAACCCACCGTAGTTGTTGTGATGAAGTCCCGACACGTCGATATCCGTGGCCAGTTCCTCCCATGACTTTCCGTCCTTGCTGGCAGAGAGGATCACGCGGTTGGCACGGTTGAGCAGGCGGAGGTGGAAATGCTTGTGGTAATCGGACGGCATGGTTTCGGCTTTTTCCCCGTTGCGGTATATCGTGAACGTCTTTCCGTCCGAAGCGACACCGGCATAGGCTTTCTCGTCATAGAACAAGAGCAGGCCGCCCGCGTTTCCTTTTCCGAGAGTGATTTCCGTCGTGAGTTCATAGTTCTTGTCGGTGGCCGTAACCATGAGCAACCGTCCGTCTGCCGGTGTCTTGCCTTTGGCTTTGACGCTCATGCCATCCTTGCCGAACGAGAGGCTTTCGGGGGCGTATTCCTTCCAAAAGGTCCATTGCAGGCCGAGCTGCTTGCCCGTGAAGTCGTCGGAAAGTTCCAGTCCGTGTTTTTCAGGGTCTTGTGCCGGGAGCGGACGGGCGTCATGCCGCAGCTTGACCCATCCGTCGGCCGTCCATTCCACCGGGTCTATCAGTGTCTGCCGGCCTAATGTGTGGTAGCCTTGTGCGTAAGCGTGGTACACCACCAACCAGTTTCCTTCGGCATCGTCGATGAGCGTACCGTGTCCTTTCGACCACCAAGGGTCGCTTGCACTATAGGTATGCACCAAAGGATTGTAGGGAGAGTTTTCCCACGGCCCGAATACGCTTTTGGAACGTGCCACAACCACCATGTGGCTCGTGGCCGGTCCGGCCGTGCCGCCTTCTGCCGATACCATATAATAATAACCGTCCTTGTGCAACAGTTTCGGACCTTCGAGGAACATGTCGCCATTGCCTTCGGTTTTCCATTCTTTGGGGAATTGCCAACCTTCGTAGACGGTCTTTTTCGGTCCCGTCACTTTCAGCCCGTCATCGCTTAGCGGGGCTATGGCACCTTTGTCCACATATAAATATCGCTTGCCGTCTTCGCCCACTACATGTCCGGGGTCGATGCCTGTCAGGTCGAGTTTCACCGGTTGGCTCCACGGGCCGCGGATATTGTCGGCATAGACCACATAGTTGGCTCCGGCAGCGGGATAGTAGATATAGTAACGTCCTTTGTACTTCACCAAGTCTGGGGCGTATACCGAACCGTCGAGGGCATGGAGTGCACGGGCTATGGGTGTCCAGTTCACCAAGTCGGTAGAATGCCAGACGAGCAGTCCCGGTGCATAATTAAAAGATGAGTTCGTCATGTAGAAGTCTTTTCCTTCCCTGATGATGGACGGGTCGGGATAGTCTCCACCCAGAAGCAGGCGAGGGAAGGTTTGTGCACGGCCTGTGGTTGCCAGGCATAAAAATAGTAAACTAAGAATCAGTTTGCTGATGCGAGTACTGTTCATGGTTTTAGTGATTAAAAGTTATTGGGTTGAAATTTCCTTCAAAGGTATATAAATAGGGGGTGAAGAATGTGCTGTTTACACACGAACGTTAGTGTTTTTAATACAGTTTAACTGTTTTATATTTCATTTTTCTTCTGCGACAACTAAGATGGGATTGGACATGTCGTTCAATGGATAATCGTTTACCGCTATTTTCTTTAAAATTTCCAAGTCGTCGTCGTCAAACCTGTCTATAGGCAGTAAATCCACCACCTTATCATTGAATGCCACCCAAGGCCAAAAACTTACATGCTTGAATCTTTTTAAAGAAAGGTGTTCCGATTCACTTCCATAAGCATACTTCTTATCGTGGATAAAAGCATACGAGTGGCGGTCTATCAGTAGGTCGCACTGCTCCTTGTCCATGGTCACGGTTAAATAAAAGTATTTATCTGTAACCACAATGTTGTCGATTTGATACTTCGCCCTGTAGAGTTCGTCCGCATAATCCCAGTTTTCACATAGTTTCCTGCTTGGGCGAAGATTGCCTCTGTCCATCGTTAATGTGTCTATGATACCTTGTTGGGTAAGTAAAGTCACTTTGTCGTCAAATGGCAGCATGAACATGACTTCTTCCGAAGTATTACGAAGCATGCCTGTCCTTGTCATACTACGTGAAACCTGTTCGTTATCCTTATATACAAGATATGTCCCCTTTTCGACTCCTTCAGGCGACACTGTACGAAGGCTGACCTGAAGCCCCTCGCCAGAATACTTCCTCGTCTCGCACACCAAGGCGTCCAACTGTTTGTTGAACCTGACAGTCTGGAGGATTTCACCGTTTTCGGCTATCTTGAACTGTCCTATATAGTTGCCTTCAATATCGTATTTATATATGAAACCTCCCATGTTTCCGACATAGATAATTTTCTTGTTTTCATCATAATTGGCGGAGTTGATATGCCCGTGTTCTCCATGTCCTTTTCCTAACCGTCCCACTCTGTTCAGGAATTTTCCATTGGAATCAAATCTCAGAATCTCGTCTTGGTCCCAAATCAGCACGTTGTCGCCGTCCATTCCAAACACGTTCGGGCTGCTCAATATGCTTTGCCCGTGGGTCTCAAGCGGAATGAATTTTATGGAAGAGTAAATGCTTTCTGCAGGAACAACGATTTCGTTCTGTCCTATGTCGGTCAAATCTATTATAGCTCTGCCTTTTTGTCGGCTACATGCGCATAAGCAAAAAATACACAGCAATAGAAAATGACGTTTATTCATTGTGCTGTTGATTTTATGTTTTCAAGCAATACTTCACTTGCAAAGATTGTGGTAAGACCATATCCTTTAGCCTTACAGGAGTAAATGTATGCGGCAGGGGCGGAAGCATGGAGTGCCTTTGTCAAAGAACTTGGGACAGTTGGAGGTTGTCGGGGTAGAAAAAGGTGTTTTGCCGGAGTCCGTCATTCCCTGCATGCTCCCCCAAGGGTTTTGAAAAAACATCCTTCATCTTTCAGGATATAAGGTAACCAATTAACATATAATGCGTTATGGAATGAAGGATGTTTCAGCCATCTTTCAGTTTCCTTTCATTGCGGAAAGCGATAAAAAGTTCTCAGCCGAATGATTTTTCAATCTCAGCCAAACGATTTTTCATTCTAAGCCAACTGTTTTTTCAATCTGAATCAAGCGAAATGAAGCATGGCTGAAAGATGCCTGAAACATCCTTCAGCTTATAATATCAAAATTATGAGAGACTTACCATGCGACCTGAAGGATGAAAGATCTTTTTGCAAAATTCCTGTGTAGGAGCGGTACGGTATGCAAGGACGTGGCTTATGAAGAGATTTCCAGCGGTGCGCGGAAAGTACATCCGTTTTTCCATTCCGAACAGCCGAATGCGGTCTTGCCTTTGATGATATGCCCTTTTCCGCAGAGCGGGCAGAGGTCCCCCTCTTTGGGGGCAGGAGGCGTGGCCGGGATTATGGCAGCTTGAGGAGCGGTCGACTTTTTAGATAAATCGTTCTCGCTCGGCATAGTCAAGCGAGCTTGGGTCTGCTCTCGCTTACTCGCGATTTTGCGTGTCGTCTTTTGGGTTTTGGTCGGCTTTTCTTTCGCGGCTCCCTTTTTTCCCTTGGGTGCAGGCTTATCTTCCTGTGTTTCCGCGACACGGCGATTGGTGTTGTCCGCCAGGACGGTATGCACGATTTCGGCTACCATTTGCTTGAGTTCTTCCAAAAAGGTTTTGGCATCGTAGGTTTTCTTTTCAATCAACCGCAGACGGCGTTCCCAGATGCCGGTCAACTCGGCACTTTTGAGCAGTTCTTCGTGAATCAGGCTGATGAGTTCCACCCCCGTGGGAGTGGCTATCAGGTTTTTCCGTTCCAATCGAATATAATGCCGCTTGAAGAGGGTCTGGATGATGGCGGCCCGGGTAGACGGACGGCCGATACCGTTCTCTTTCAAGGCATCACGTAATTCGTCGTCGTCCACAAGGCGACCCGCAGTCTCCATGGCGCGCAAGAGCGTGGCTTCTGTGTAAGGTTTGGGCGGTTGTGTCCATTTTTCGGCCAAGTCCGGTACGTGAGGGCCGCTTTCGCCTTTCGTGAAAGCGGGAAGCGTGCGTTCCTCCTCGGCGGTTTTTGCCAAGGTTTCCGCCGTTTTGGCCTCCTGTGCATACACGTCCCGCCAGCCCGGCAAGAGAATCTGTTTGCCGGTGGCTTTGAACGGGATGTCGGCCGTTTCGCCGAGGATGGTGGTGGTAGCAAATTTACAGTCGGGGTAGAACGCTGCGATGAAACGCCGCGCCACGAGGTCGAATACCCGTTGTTCGTCCGGTGTCAAGCCGTGTGGTGCTACTCCTGTAGGGATAATGGCATGGTGGTCGGTGACTTTGGAAGAGTCGAACACCTTTTTACTCTTTTTCAACGCCGCGCCACGTAAGGGTTGGAGCAAGGCGGCGTATTCGCCGGCTATACCGTTGAGAATGGCGTTGCATTTCGGATAAATGTCGTCGCTCAGGAAAGTGGTGTCCACACGCGGATAAGTCGTGAATTTCTTCTCGTAGAGCGACTGGATGAGTTGCAGGGTCAGGTCGGATGAGAAAGAAAACTTGCGGTTGCATTCCACCTGTAGCGAGGTCAGGTCGTACAAGCGGGGAGGGGCTTCCGTTCCGTTTTTCTTGGTGACGGACGTAATCGTGAACGGTGCGTCTTTGATTTGTTCAAGGGCTTTCCGCCCTTCTTCTTCCGAGGTGAATCCCCGGCGTGCCACATCGTTTGCCTTGCCGCTTCCGTTGCCGTTCGCACCTTTTTCCTGAGAAGCCGTTGCGGTTTCCTCTTCGTCTTGTTCCAACACAGCGGTAAAGACTGTATCACGGTAGTTGGTGGTCAGTACCCAATAAGGTTCCGGCTTGAAGTTCTCGATTTCCAGTTGACGGTTGACGATGAGAGCCAGTGTGGGAGTCTGCACCCGTCCGATGCTCAGCACCTGGCGTCCCTGTGCGTATTTCAACGTGTAGAGCCGCGTGGCGTTCATGCCCAAAGTCCAGTCGCCGATGGCGCGGCTCAGTCCGGCTTCGTAGAGCGACTGGTATTCGCTCTGGTCTTTCAGGTTGCTGAATCCCTCACGGATGGCTTCTTCCGTGAGTGACGAAATCCAGAGGCGTTTCACCGGGCATCGGGCACCGGCCTTCTGCATGACCCAACGTTGTATCAGCTCCCCCTCTTGCCCGGCATCTCCGCAGTTGATGATCATGTCGGCAGCCTGCATCAGTCGCTCAATCACCCGGAATTGTTCTTCGATGCCCTTGTCGCTTTTCAGCTTGATGCCGAAGCGGGGAGGAATCATAGGTAATGAAGAAAGGCTCCACGCTTTCCAGAGCGGAGTATATTCGTGCGGTTCTTTCAGCTCGCAAAGATGACCGAAAGTCCAAGTGACTTGGTAGCCGTTGCCTTCCCAATAATTACGGTGGTCTTGCGTGGCGCCCAGCACTTTGGCAATGTCTTTACCCACACTGGGTTTCTCTGCGATACATACAATCATGCGTTTCTCTTCTTCATTATAGCGGGACAAAGATAGTGTTTTTTGCCGGAAAAATGCAGGGAAAGCCTTTCGATTTGCAAGTGGATACAAGGATGTCTGGGGATTGGGATTGTATTTTTGCGGTTGTTTTATAGTTAAAAAACGCCCGAAGCCTCTTCTTTTCTTTCTTTTTTATTATTTTTGCATTGTTTTAATGTAAAAAAGTGTGTCTATGAGAAAATCTACTTCTAATTTTAAGGCAGTTTTGATTGCCTTGTTTGCTGTTTCATTGGGTGTGGAAATGGTTTCGGCTGCCGGTTTCCCTTCGGTTAAGGATTTGTATGGCCGCTATAAATTTAGT
>OIAL01000659.1_pt1 | contig 14071 bp, 7 predicted proteins | sample 1580691 | NCBI WGS metagenome assembly OIAL01 (sample SAMEA3882530, study PRJEB24775) | human gut metagenome | biome: human-associated habitat; feature: intestine environment; material: feces | place: Netherlands | collected 2009/2010
CTCCTGCTCATCGTGGTCTATCGTTCCTTTTTCCCCGCCAAGGTCAACCAGCCGCCGGATCTCTTCCTCCGTGACGCTGCGTTCTACGGATTCCGTTTTAAAGTGAAGCAGCTTTAAGATCAGCTTTGCTGACCTCGACAACAGCCATACCGCCGGATGCAGTACCACCGTCAGCACACCGACTACACTGCAGGTCATTCTTTCTGCAGCTTCAGGCCGCTGCATCGCGATCCGACGCGGCACCAGCTCGCCAAACAACAATGCAAAATAGGAAAGCACGACTGTCACCAGCACAACTGCCAGCACATGACAGACAGAAAGGCTTATGCCGCTTGTTCCCAACCGTTCATACAACCATGCCATCAATTTGCCTGCAAATCCGTCCGCTGCAGCTGCACTGGCCAGAAATCCTGCCAGTGTAATCCCGACCTGAATCGTAGATAGAAAAATATTCGGCTCCTCTGCAAACTTCAGCAGCCGCTGTGCTTTCCGATCGCCGTCCTCTGCCAGCTCCCGCAGCCTGTTTTTATTCAGCGATACAACGGAAACCTCGGACGCCGCCAAAAAGGCATTGACCAGAATCAGAATGATCAGTAACAAAAGTAGTTTTACCATGAATTTAAAATCTCTCCTTTTTCTACGACAAAGAGACATAACCCATTGGGAACTCCCAACAGGCTATGCCTCCTATAGCTTTCTCCAACAGAGCACAGACTCTGTCCATTTTGTATTGTGATTGGAATTCAGAAAATTCGTTTCCCCGTCAGGGTCCGCGTTATCCATGAAATTCGGTTCCTTCCCTGTCTGAAATAAATCCTGTGCGAAGCGAACTTTATACAAAGCCGTTTTCTCTGCTTTATTTCAGGCAATCCGCTTTTGACATGTTTACTTTACCCATTATACAGAATCAGGAAAGGAGCTGTCAAGATTTTATTCTATCCCCTTCACTTCGTAGCCGGCATCTACGATTGCTGCAGTCAACGCTTCATCGGTTGCTGTGCCTTCTACAACTGCCTGCTTATCCTCCAGGCTTACGGTTACAGCGGTCACGCCCGCTACGCCCTCCAGCGCTTTTGTTGCTGCCTTTACGCAGTGTTGGCACATCATGCCTTCGATTTTGATTGTTTTTTTCATGGTAGTCTCTCCTTTTGATTCATCATTTTGGGCTATTCTATCCGCAATTTCCGCGGCTGCCGTGCTTTGCTCCATCATACCGCCATTTCCGGTTGTCTGCAAATCTGCAGTACCGCTCTCATGCTTCCACTTCGGCGTAAAGAACCGGAGGCGGAGCGCATTCGATACGACGGATACAGAAGAGAAGCTCATCGCCGCCGCACCGATCATCGGGTTTAATAAAATATGGAACACCGGATACAGTACGCCTGCTGCCACCGGAATGCCGATCGCATTGTAGAAAAATGCCCAGAACAGGTTCTGCTTGATGTTGCGTATCACCGCACGGCTTAAGCTTACCGCAGATGCTGCGTCCATCAGATCGCTCTTCATCAGTACGATATCCGCTGATTCGATCGCCACATCTGTTCCTGCGCCGATCGCAATTCCGACATCCGCCCTCGCCAGTGCCGGCGCGTCGTTGATACCGTCTCCCACCATCGCAACCTTATGTCCCTGCTCCTGCAGCTGCCGAACCTTTTCCTCTTTATCCTCCGGAAGCACATCCGCAATAACCGTCTTGATGCCAACCTGTTTTTTGATTGCCTCTGCCGTTCTTGCATTGTCGCCGGTCAGCATAATGACGTCCATTCCCATCTCCTGCAGTCTGGCGATTGCCTCCCTGCTGGTGGGTTTTACAACGTCCGCAGCAGCAATCACGCCGAGGAACTTTCCTCCCTGTGCAAAATACAACGGTGTCTTGCCTTCATCCGCCAGTTTTTCCTGCAATCCTGCCGCTACGGAAATGTCGATCCGGTTGGTTTCCATCAGTTTTCGGTTTCCCGCAAGGCATCGTACCTTGCCGATCGTTCCCGCGATGCCCTGTCCCGGGATCATCTCATAATCTGAAACCTCCTGGAACGCTGCTGAGCATGCTTCCGCTTTTTTGACAATTGCCTCTGCAAGCGGATGGCTGGACATTTTTTCCAGAGAAAAGGCCAGCCGCAAAAGCTCTGTATACGCCTGCGTGTTTTCACCTGCTGCTTTTCCGTCTGCTTCCAGCGCGATCACGTCTGTCACAACCGGCTTGCCCTGGGTTACCGTGCCGGTTTTATCCAGAACAACCGTATCGATGCTATGTGTAATCTCCAACGCTTCCGCAGATTTGATTAAAATACCCTTCGCCGCACCCCGTCCGGTTCCCACCATGATCGCCGTAGGCGTTGCCAGTCCGAGGGCACACGGACAGGAAATTACCAGCACAGAAATCGCAACAGAAAGTGCAAACTCAAAGCTCTGACCGGCAAGCAGCCAAAGGATTGCCGCCAACAGCGCTATTGTAATGACAACCGGCACAAACACACTGCTGACCCTGTCCGCCAGCTTTGCAATCGGCGCTTTGGAGGATGTCGCATCATCTACCAGCTGAATGATCTTTGACAGTGTCGTATGTTCTCCAACCGCAGTTGCTTCCATCTGAAAATATCCGGTTCGGTTGATCGTACCTCCGGTCACAGGATCTCCGGCCTGCTTGTCCACCGGAAGACTTTCGCCGGTGATCGCAGATTCATCCACAGAAGCAAAGCCTTCTGTAATTTTTCCATCCACCGGAACCGTATCACCATCCCGGACAACCAGAATATCTCCATTCTGTACATCGTCTACGGAAATTTCTTCTTCCTGTCCATTCCTTAATACCTTCGCGGTCTTCGGTGCCAGATCCATCAGCTTCGTGATCGCCTCGGACGTCTTGGATTTTGCCCGGGCCTCCATGAATTTTCCCAGAGTGATCAGTGTCAGAATCATCGCCGAGGATTCAAAATACAAATTCATGCCAAAGGTCTCGACCATATCCATATCTTCGATGGAAAAGCCCCAGGCGATTTTGTAAATCGCATAGATGCCATACACAAACGCCGCGCCGGAGCCCAATGCGATCAGCGAATCCATATTCGGAGAACGATGCCACAGATTTCTCAATCCATTTTTAAAATAATGTCCGCCTGCAATCAAAACCGGCAGCACCAGCAAAAACTGGGTAAATGCAAAAATCATATGATTTCTTGCTCCCAGCAGCCACGGCGGCAGCGGCCAGCCAGCCATATGTCCCATCGAAATGTAAAACAGCGGGATCGTAAAGACTAACGAAACGATCAGTCTCTGTTTCATCTGCTTTGCTGCCGCCGCAGCCGCATCTGTTGCACCGTTTTTTCCTCTGCCTGATGCTCCTGTCGTTTTGCTGCCCTGTGTCTGGTGAAGCGAAGCGCCATAGCCGATGTCTTCTACCTGATGAATAATTTTTCCGGAATCCAGTTCGGCTTCATCATAGGAAACCGTCATGCTGTTTTTCAGCAGATTGACGCTGCATTGCTGCATGCCCTCCATTCCGGAAATTCCCTTTTCAATTCGCGCTGAGCATGCCGCACATGACATGCCGGTAATATCATAGGTTTCTTTTTTCATATATCTCCATTCTGCAGCCGTCCTGTATAGTCTTTCCTGCTTTACAGCTTTTAAAGGCTGCCCTTAAAGAACTCATCTTGTCTTTTTTTCTATCCTCTGCTACCATTATAACAATTAGGATAGAAAAATAAAGAATGCACTATTTTGTAATATACTACCCAAAAGGATAGTGTTCACCTCACAACAATAGAATGTACGCTCTGCGAGCATTCTATTGTCATGAATAAGAATGGAGAACTCGCTATGGCTTCAAAAGAAAATCCCTCGGTCAATAAAAATTGCCCCGTTTCCGCTACAATCCGCTTAATCGGCGGCAAATATAAAGCGCTGCTGCTCTGGCACCTGACCGGTCAGACGCTGCGCTTCAACCAGCTGCACCGTCTCGTCCCCGAAGCGACGCCTAAAATGCTGACCCAGCAGCTCCGAGAACTGGAAGAAGACGGTCTGATTTCCCGCACAGTTTATCCTGTCGTTCCGCCCCGCGTCGATTACTCGCTGACGGCGCTCGGTGAAAGCCTTTTCCCGATTCTCGAAGCGATGTATCGTTGGGGCAGCGCCCTGATGCAGGACGAAGGGCTTACGCCGGCATGTACGATGACCGACAGCCATGCTATGGCTGCATCCTCTACAGCTTCTGCACCAAATGCCGTGTTGCAGAACACTCCGTCCGCGGCATGCTGCGAAAGCGACAACGTTTTGTCCCGCCGCAGCACGACAAAAAAAGAACAGGAGAGCTGTCCCTCCTGTTCCTGTCATGCACGTTTAAAATCCTGAGCTACACCTTGGCATGCCGGACAATTCCAATCCCGATGGGATACGGTCCGGTATGCACTCCAATTGTTGCACCGATCTGATAAATGCCGATTTCTTCAATTCCAAGCCGTTCCCGGATCAGGTCCTTCAACATCTCCCGGAAGCCGACAGCCTCTTCATAGTCATAGCCATAGCCGATACAAAAGCTGTATTCTCCCGGCTTTGCCTGTACCTCATCCAGGTATTTTTCCGTCATCTCCACAACCTTCTGCATCGATTTCTGACGGCTTCTGGTAATGCCGGAATTGAAAATTTCTCCCTCTTTCAGTGTGATGAGAGGTTTGATTTTCAACGCACTGGCCGCAATTCCCGCAAGCTTTCCAATGCGTCCGCCATGCTTTAAGTAATCAATGCTGCCGATCGTAAAAAAGATCCTGCCGCTCTCCCGGATCGAAAGCAGAGCTTCTGTAATCTGCTCATATTCCAGTCCGAGATCCCGCAGTCTGCACGCTTCCAGCACAAACAGTCCCTGCAGTACCGTATCAAATGTCGAATCAATGACCGCAATCTTTGCCTCCGGATACTCCTCCAGGATCATATCCTTTGCTGTAGTTGCCGACTGCAAAGAGCCACTGAACTTCGCCGTGATGCAAATGCAGATCACCGGAATATTTTCTTTTACAGATTTTTCAAACACCTCATAAAAATCCTGTACAGACGGCATGGATGTCTTCGGGAACACATCCGGATGATCCACCATCTGCTGATAAAAATCGCGTACTGTGATCTCTTCTATTTCTTTATAATAGTGTTCCCCGTCAAACGAAACATAAAAGGGAACAACCTCAATATCCTTTTCTTTGGATAGCTCCGGCGATAAATCCTGAGAACCGTCACTGATGATCTGTACCTTTTTCTGCATAAGTGCCTCACACAACATATAGTTTTGAAAACTACTTTTTGTAACTGTATGATTATATCACACTCTTCAGGAAAGATACAAGTCATTTTCAGTGGTTGCTTCCTCTTTTCATGGCAGATGGTGTTGCTGCGCCACGCGTACCATTTTCAAAACCAAAACTTTACTTTAATATTTCTTCCATCTCATATTTCTTTGTCATCGCTTCCATCACCTCTTTTTCCGACAAACGGACAATAAATTCTGCATCTCCACCTGCCGCCATCCTGGAAATCAGCTCCAGCAAACTCGCTCTTCCCTCATTTCTACACTCCTCTGCCCAGTCTTCCATAGCCTTACACATATCATATTCCTCGCTTTCTTCCTTTAAATATTTCGTTTTCTTTTCCAATAAATCTTCCCTGTTTAACATAATACAGATCATATCGTATGCGGACGCGTCCATCCGACTGATCCGTTCTTCATTGTCTTTGCAATATTTCCGAAGCTCTTCCTTGTTTTTCTGTCGTTTCATCAGTCCGATCAGTTCCCGCAGATTTGTATGGAAATACTCTTCCTGCAGGTCTTTTAAACAAAATACATGGATCGGGTAATCTGTGATCAGGCTCTTTAGCTTTTCATCAATCCCCTGCAGCTTGAGCATATCACTTAGCCTCTTTGGCGCATTCCACTCCTCCTCTCCATGGTAAATCACAAGCGTAACGACCGGAATCAACCGATCCGTCCGCCTTAGGCGGCTTAAATATTCTGTGCTGTCTGTCAGCATCCCGCTGTTCTCCTCGTACAGTTTCTTTAGTTGCCTGCTGTATTCCTCCGTGTCGTATTCCATACACCGAAACGGCATCGCAAGGTGCAGATTGTTCTGTGCTTCCGCTGCCAACAGCACCATCATTTTCCGGTTCGAAAACATTTTAATAGCGTCCCGTTCCCGGTGTTTTCTCAGTCCATTTCTGCCGTAGTTCATCAATGTCCTCGAATAGTTTTTCTGCACCTCGCTCAACTGCCCCGGCAAGATCACCTCCTCCCCTTCATACAGGCACCCATTGTACAAGTCTGCCAAAATTTCATCCCGGTTTAAATACCCCACAAATGCGTCATTTTGTCTTCCCATCCACACTCCTCTTCTCTCTTTCCAGCAGAAATCTATCACACCTAAAAATTTACGATACCCGGCACATTTAAGAAATTGTAACCACTTCCACACAACCTCCCCACAGTATTCCGTCAAAGTATCCTTTTCAAATGATTCCTCTCCGCTGCGCATTATTCTCTTGTCCCAAACAAATTGAATTCCGGCAGTCCTGCCGTCATGAAGCGCACAGCCCATCTATGCTGTACCCCTGGAAAATGGAAACGCTGCAACCGTTATAAGCCCGTTTCGCATTTTTAATATGAATATAGTGATGATAGAATAGATTCAAAGCGCTCTGCCTTGACAACTTCATTATAACAGCTTTTTTCATTCTGACAAGTCGTGAAAAATACGGCAGCAAAAATCGGGAGTTTGACAGTTGCATAATCAAAAAAGGTAAGGAAAAGAATAAAATACTATAGTTCGCAACGAAGAAAAAAATCGCCGCAGCCCAGTAAATACAAGGGCTACAGCGATTTTATTTTTACTCAACTGTCAAAGATTGGATTATAGCACAACTTTCAGGAAAGATACAAGTCATTTTCCGTACTCTTCTCAGCCCTCGCCAATCTTATTGACCTGTTCCAGAAGCTCTGCCAGCTGTTTTCTGCTATAGCGTCCCTCTGTAAAGGTTACAAGAGTTTTCAGCGGAAAGTCGCAGATCACACGGAATGCGAAGTCCTCCGCATTTTCTCCCATCTCGAAATCAATACCGGACTCCCGTTTAAAATAATCCATCCTTTCCTCTGCGATCGGTCTGGTCGGCAGATATGCATACAACTCACCAAAGGTTGTATTGGCATGGAAATGCTTGTGGATCTTCGCTGTCGAAGTCACTGTAACGGTCTTTTTCAGGCGAATGTCCCGGCTCGATGCACCGACTAAAATTTCGAACTGCCCGCTCTGCACCAGAAAATCCTTCTGCTCCACATCGTAGTAGGCAAAACTTCTTTTATTCAGCACAAACTCTGCGGTTTTGGTTTCTCCCGGCTCCAGAGAAAGCTTTACAAAGCCTTTCAGCTCCTTCTCCGGACGAATGATTTCATTCTGGCAGTCGTGAACATAGAGCTGCACCGTCTCTTTTCCGGCACGTTTCCCTGTATTGGTCACCCTCACCTTAACACGCAGCTGATCGGTATCCAAAATGCTCTCCTGATCCGTTTCGATGCTGCCATAGGAAAAGGTCGTGTAGCTTAAGCCCTCGCCAAATGCAAACTGCGGACGGATTTTTTTCGAATCATAATGGCGGTATCCGACAAAGACACCCTCCCGGTATTCCACCTGATAGCCCTCTCCCGGGAAATTCAGGTATGCAGGAGTATCCTCCAGACGCATCGGGAAAGTCTCTGCCAGCTTACCGCTGGGATTTACCTCTCCGTAAAGGATCGACGCCATGGCACCGCTTCCCGCCTGTCCCAGCAGGTAGCCTTCTACAATCGCTTTTACATCGTCTTCAAACGGCATCACCACCGGAGCACCATTATTCAATACAACGATCAGATTCGGATTATACTGCTTCAGCACACGGATCATTTCCAGCTGTGCACCGGGCAGATTCAGATGCTTACGGTCAAGTCCCTCTGTCTCATAGCTTTCCGGAAGTCCCATGCATAAAACAACCTTGTCTGCTGCCTTTGCCGCCGCAATCGCCCGTTCCAGTTCTGCTTCATCCAGACTTTCCGCATCCACAGAAAATCCTTTTTCATATAAAACAGCATCGCCGCCGCGCTTTTGCATTTCCTCCAGCAGCGTATCCAGAAATGTCGGGTTGATATGGGAGCTTCCACCGCCCTGAATCCTGCTCTTTACCGCAAACTCACCGATCAGCGCTATTTTTTCCGTTTTGGCAAGCGGAAGCTGCTGTTCTTCATTTTTCAGAAGCACAATACATTCCGATGCGATCTTCTGTGCCAGTTCATGATGGGTTTTTGGAACAAACGGCTCTACCGGCGGCTTTTCATCTGCCTTTGCGATCAGCTCAAGCAGTCGGCGAACTGAAACATCTACCTGTGCTTCGGTAATTTTTCCTTCCTGCACAGCCTCCAATACCGCACGGTCATTGACACCTCCCGAAGACGGCATTTCCAGATCCTGACCGGCCTCCAGTCCCTTGACGCGATCGTTCGTCGCGCCCCAGTCCGTAACGACCAGACCTTCATAGGCCCATTCGTCCCGCAAAACATCATTCAATACTTTCTTATTTTCCGAACCGAACTCACCGTTTAACCGGTTATAGGCACACATGACCGTCCAGGGCTTTCCTTCTTTGATCGCAGTTTCAAAGCTTGCCAGATAAATTTCCCGAAGTGTCCGTTCATCCACCTTTGCATTGATCGTCAGGCGCCTCGTCTCCTGATTGTTCGCCGCAAAATGCTTGATCGAAGCGCCGACTCCCTTGCTCTGCAGCCCTGTGATATGTGCCTTTGCAAGTCGAGAAGACAGATACGGATCTTCGGAAAAGTATTCAAAGTTCCGTCCGCACAGAGGCGAGCGTTTGATATTCGCCCCCGGTCCCAATAAGACATCTACATTTTCCGCCCGGCACTCGATTCCAAGCGCTTCTCCCATCTCATAGATCAGCTCTTCATTCCAGGAAGCTGCCAACGCTGCTGCCGGCGGAAAACAGGTTGCCGGAACGCTTTTATTCAAGCCCAGATGATCCGCATTCTCTACCTGCTTACGCAGACCGTGCGGTCCGTCCGTCAGCATCAGCTTGCGGATGCCAAGGCGCTCAACTGCCTGCGTATACCAGAACGCAGAGCCTGACAGCAGACTGCATTTTTCTTCCAACGTTAGCTGTCCAAGTAATTCTTCTATCGCCATTGCTGCTTTCCTCCTGCCAATATACCCGGCTGCAGTGTGCGTCACCACACCATCGACTGCCGAATCTTTTCTCCTTCGCAGCTCCTGCAAAAGCTGGAGCTGCGCTGCACCAGAAAGACTTATTCCTCCCAGGTTTTATAATACCAGCCGTAGCCATTGCCGGGCAGGATGATATTGCGTAAAACACATTCTCCTTTTCCGAGCAGATCCTGAAACGGCATTTCTCCCATGTCGATCCATGCCGTCTGGGGCTCATCCGAGAAGTTGAACACACCGACTACCATCTCGTTTTTCAGCTGTCTGCAGATGCACAGCACATGGCTGTTATAGGTATCATAGGTCCATACAGCAGCCTTTCCGGAAAACGGACCACATGCAAAGCGGGCTTTTTCCATCTTCTGCATGCCCTCAAAAATACGGTTCTGAACAGTGCCCTTTTCTGTTCTTTTCTTTTCCAGCTCCCAACGGAAATGTCCTCTGTGTACATAACGGGAATCCGCCGCACGGTCTGCATCCGGATCATCCTTATAGGAATAATCATTGAGCTGACCAATCTCATCTCCGCTGTAGATAACCGGAATTCCGGACTGAATAAACAGATAGGCGTTGAGCATCAGGATTTTCTGAATGGCACGCTCAATTCTCGCCGGATCCTTTGCCTGCAGCGAAGCCTCCAGACCGCACAGGGATGCCGTCGTTCCGCAAAGTCTCGCATCCTGCAATACAGGATCATCATTATACAGCTCTCCCCGCGCATCGCTGCCTGCTGCCATGCCCCGGAAATATTCATTCAGATACTTCTTATGCGGAATCTCCTGAATACCGGAGGGTTTTAAGAAATCATAGTCCAATCCCCAGCCGATATCGTCGTGACAACGCAGATAATTCAGGAAAACATATTCCTTCGGCAGGCTGTTTACCGCGTCCATCTGCTGTTTTAACAGCGCAACCTCCTTTGTCGCAACGGTATGCCAGGTTGATGCCATCGTCGTTACGTTATACAGCATATGGCATTCCGGTTTTTCGGGTGTTCCGAAATAAGGGACAACCTTGGCAGGCTCCATAACAACCTCACCCAGCAGTACAACGCCAGGGCAAACGATTTCCGTGATCATACGGATCATGCGCACAATGGTGTGTACCTGCGGCAGATTTCTGCAGTCTGTTCCCAGCTGCTTCCAGATATAGGGAACTGCATCGATCCTGACAATATCAATTCCCTGATTTACCAGATATAGCATATTATAGACCATCTCGTTAAAAACGACCGGGTTGGAATAGTTTAAGTCCCACTGATAGGGATAGAAGGACGTCATAACATATTTTTGGCACTCCTCCCGCCAGGTAAAATTACCGGGCGCCGTTGTCGGAAATACCTGGGGCACTGTTTTTTCAAACTCCTGCGGAATGTCTGGTGTATCATAGAAAAAATACCGATCCTGATATTCCTTTTCTCCTGCCAGTGCGCGCTTTGCCCACTCATGGTCTTCCGATGTGTGATTCATTACAAAGTCCATGCATACGCTCATCTTTTTCTCATGGCAGGCGCTGCACAGAGAAGCCAACTCCTCCATCGTACCCAGAGTCGGCTGCACCTTCCGGTAATCTGCTACCGCATAGCCTCCATCACTTTTTCCCTTCGGGGTATCCAAAAACGGCATCAGATGCAGGTAGTTTACGTTGCATGCTTCCAGGTAAGGCAGCTTTTTCTTCACACCCTTCAAATTGCCGGCAAAAGCATCGATATACAGCATCATACCAAGCATATCCTGGCGGCTGTACCATGCAGGCTCCTGTTCCCGCTCCCGGTCCAGCTTCTTTTCTGATTCCGGGCGGTCCTGATACCATGCTTCCATCTGTTCACATAACTGGGTAAACATATCCTCTCTTCCCGGATATAATTCGCAGTACAGCCATTTGAGCTCATCCAAATGGCGCTGCAGTCTTTTCTGATATTCCTGCGCTGTTTTCATGTTCTTTCCTCTCCTTTTGCCGCGCGGCAGGCACAGCAGATTTTATTTCCATTTCGAACGCGGATGTCACAGCGCCCCCGCCAGCGTTGTGCTGCGATTTTTATTCCACTTCAACTACCGCATTCTGTCCGTTTAGCTCAAGCAAATACAGGCAATCTTTTTTCTCCACCTGCGCTGTTACATCCTCTCCGTTGCAAAGCACGCGCTTTACAGGCTCTTTGGATAAAAATCCGACGGTCTTTCCGCCACAGATTTCGCCCATTAGCCTGCCGCCGATCTCATGCATCCACAGTACCGCATCAAAGCTGATGTATTTATCCACAAGTCCCACAAAGGTTTTCCCCTCTGTGTCCTCCACAAATAAAAACCAGGTGAAATCCCCCGCTGCAAGGCGGTATTCTCTGCCTTCTTCTGCACTGCAGGCCGCAGCAGTCTGATTACGACAATCATAAATCCAGCAGTTTTTTCCGGAAAGCTCTGGAATATCCGATGCACCGATCCGATAGGTCTGTTCCTGATGGGTCAGATTATAAACGGCAATCACTCCGCCGATCTTACCATTTGCATATGCTCCGGCATTTGTCAGCTTCAGCACGCCATCTTTTCTGGGATCACGAAACATACAATCCTGTGTCGGTCTTGCCGCCCGTAAAAGCTGCGGCAGCCTTCCATCCGCATAGCAGAGAGGTGCTGCAACCTCCGGGGCTGTTTCTCCTATCCGATCACTGAAATACACCGGTCCTCCGCTGATCGCACGCAGCAGGCTGTGGCGCAGACCATCCTCATGGCTTGTCCAGAACATATCCCAGTCGCATACATACAGCTCGCCCTGGTAGGGTGTATTGTATGCATTCTGGAGCAAATGCTCTGCAAATCCATCCTCCCGTTTTGGTACAAAATCATCGCTGTTTCGTGCAACCGCTGTCTGAGGACGGGAAAACATGTTCTCTGCCGCCATTCCCATACAGTTGATCACTGCACCATCAAAGTACGCTGCCGCGCCCTCCAGCGCCCCGTGCATTCCCCGCGTCGCTGTCATCAGTGGAAGATCATTTTCAAAATAATTATGTACGGCGCTCTGTCCGTCCACTTTGGAAAAGCTGATGCCCTCCCGCTTCAGATATTCATACCAATCCCGGTAAAAGCCGTAGCCCTTGGCTGCATCCGGCCACGGGATCAGCTTTCCAGGTGCATTTTGATATAAATGCTCCTGCTCTTTTGCTGCAAGGTCGCTTCCCGGCTCGATTCCGCCCCAGTAGCCGCCAAGCGCATGCCAGACACCAAACCAGTCCACCTGTGTATCCCGCTTTATATCACGGATCATCTGAGCAAATCCGTTGGGGAACTTTTCTTTTTCGGGCGCAAGGTCATAGAGTGCGTCTCCATGCACCGACAGCCAGCCGTCATCCATCAGCATCCAGCGCACCGGCACATTTTTTTCCGCAAATTCTCTGCCCTTTGCGCGAACCTTTTCTTCACTGATCTCCGTATAAAATGCATCCCAGCTGCACCAGCCAAGATATTTCAGCATCTCCGGCATATTCCGTTCCTCTTTCAAACGGATTCCGTGATACTCTGCCGCCCAGGCCATACACGCATGAACCGCTTCCTGCAGACTGTCCGCCTCCGCATATGCATAAACAGGCTCGTCCAGTTTGCTGATTCCGCCCTTGCAGGCGCTCATTCCGAAAATAAGCGTATTCTCTCTTCCGGGCTTCACCTGGGTCTTAAACTGTTTTCCCGGCATTGGAAGCAGGAAAAAGTATCCGTTTCTCAGCTTTCCGTAAATCGCCTGTGTCAGCTCCGGGATTTCCGAAAAGTCATTGATAAATGCCGGTCTTGTCCACCAGTCGTTTAAAAGATACATTGCGGTCATCGCCTCCGGCCGTATATCCGTTTCCACTTCCAAAATAACCGGAAGCTCTTCCTCCAGATTATCACTTCTCCGGCAGCCGTCCTGTTCAATTTCCAGCTTCAGCCAGCCGGATCTGACCTTTTTTTCTGTTCTATAGATAAATTCCGCTGTCACATTGTCCTGCTTTTCCAGAATAACCCGCAAAGCTTCTCCATTATCTTCCCGGACAAGGGGCAAAAGCACCTGCTCCGGTTTTCTCTGTCTGTGCAGCCGCAGGACGATATTATTTTTTCTCTGCATAAGTTCCTCACCTTCTGCCGTTGTACCGGCTTCTTCTGTTATGCTTCTTCTGCGATCAGATTTTCTCCTCCCGATAAGCCGGTGCAAAGGTGCCTTCGCTGATCAGCTCTGACCATTGGGAATGCAGACGCAGCCCTTCCGCCGAAGATGGATCTCCAGTTGTTCGGTGCTTTGCCGTCGATTCCTTTTTTTATATAAAAATACTTGCCGTAAGGTCCTTCCGGATCTGCTTTTGCTTTTCGAAACCACTCCTTGTTTCTTTATGGATTCCGAGAAGCTGTGGTTTGTAGAAGTTGCCCTGCAAACCCGCTGCATCCTGGAATCCTTTTAGAGCTCTTGCCTAATGTACGGAGTTCTTGTTTCCTGATGAGGTCATCATATCACCGCCCTATATGTATGTCAACCGATAACATGTGCATCTTTTATACTTCTGTCCATTTTACAAATTTAAAATGCAATATTTGTACAGTTTCACGAAACCATTTTCTATTGTTAGTTACGCAAAAGTTCCAATTTCATACTATTTATGCTATTTTTCTCATTATATAGTATATCAAATATGTTTTCGCAATACATATTGTGTTACCGATGACATACGACTATCGGGCAGGATTGTGGGAGTGCGCAGCACGGAACAATCCGCAGGTATCAAAACCAAATGCCCCGGAACGTTAAAACGCCGGAGCTTTTTATGCTCCGGCGTTTTCTCATTTCATAGGAAAATGCGTCCTATGAAATAA
>OIAL01000669.1_pt1 | contig 13934 bp, 8 predicted proteins | sample 1580691 | NCBI WGS metagenome assembly OIAL01 (sample SAMEA3882530, study PRJEB24775) | human gut metagenome | biome: human-associated habitat; feature: intestine environment; material: feces | place: Netherlands | collected 2009/2010
CGCTGTCTTCTTCAGCCATGTCGACGACTTCGGAAGTAGACGCAACCTCCTTGTGCATAGCATCCGGATAGTCATAATCGGCAAGTATCCGGAAGGTAAAGGTGGTACCTTTACCGACAACGCTCTTAACTTCCAACATCCCTTGATGGAGGGTGGCCAATGATTTTACCAATGCCAATCCTATTCCTGTACCGGATGCCTGATACTTCCCTTTTCCTTGATAGTATCGTTCAAAGATATGGGGCAGTTCATCCGGTTCGATGCCGCACCCCGTATCGGAAACAGAGATAATTGCATAGTTGCCGCTTGTTTCATTGCCGCAAGAAAGTGATATTATAATTTCTCCGTGATGTGTGTATTTTATGGCATTGGACAGTAAGTTGTTTAGAATAGTCGTTATGATTTCCGGGTCATAGTAAATTTGAATCGGAAGCTCACCTGTTTTTATCTGTATCTTTACATCGGGGTTGCAATTCAGCTCTTTATAGCGGAGGCCGATCTCAGTCACGAGTCCCGTTAAATTTCCTTTGCAGACAATCAGCTGCCGGTGATTGGTTTCTGTTTTACGGAATTCCAGCAGCTGATTGATAAGATTTAGCAATCTCATCGCACTACCGTGAATGGAGTTGATCTTGCTCCTGTAAACTTCCGGGATTTTCTTGTCGTCGGCCAAGTCTTCAAGCGGCCCTATGATAAGGGTCAGAGGTGTACGCAGCTCATGGGTGATGTTTGTATAAAACTGCAAACGCTCATTGTTGAGGTTCTGCTCATTCAAACTGTGTTGCTTTTCGATTTCTTGGAGGCTTTTGAGCTTTAATTTTCTCTGATAGGACAGAATGTAGAAAATTATAATTATGCATGCGAGCAAGATATAAAAGAACCACGCATACCAAGTGAACCAGAAGGGAGGATGAATGTGTATATTGAGTGAAACCATACGGCTTTCATCCCATACTTGATTTTTCAGACGAGCCTTTACCCTGAAAGTATATTTACCGGGAGGTATATTACGAAAGACAGCCGTGTTTTCTCCATTCGATTTAACCCAATTTTTATAGAAGCCTTCCAATATATAGGCATATTCCACTTGTTTGCTCTGCGCATAATCGGGGACTGCAAAGGATATGGAAAAAGAATTTTCATGATGGCTGAAGTTTATTTCTTCTTCTGTTATGGGAATAATGTTTTCAATATTCACATTATCTTTACTTACGGATATTTCTTTGCATTCTATAAGCTGAATTGGAGCTATGGATTGCTTTTTCAAGACAAATGCCGGATTGAAATAGGATACACCGTTTAATGAACCGAAATAGGCAGTGCCATCGGCAGACAGACAAGATGAGCCTTCTATGAAATTTCCAGCCGGTATGCCATCGTTATGGTCATAGTTACTGAATGTTTTTTCTTCTTTGTTCCATAATGAAATACCCTGATTAGTGCTCAGCCAGATATTTCCGGCTTCATCTTCCAGAATAGAGCGCACGAAACAATCTTCAAGTCCTTCCTCCTTTCCGTACATTTCAAAATGATCCGGGTCTTTTGTATCTTCTACATATCCTATGCCATTTCGGGTAGCTATCCAAATGCCTCCCTTGGAATCCATATAAAGACTGTTGACTGCATTGGAGAAAAAGCCATTCTCGGCATTTAGCCTGTGCACCAGTTCATGGTTATAATTGAATATAGACACACCGGAATTATTTGTACCGATCCATATTTTTCCTTGGCGGTCGTGGGCTATGCCATAAACAGATTGATTCACCAATTGACTGATAATCTTCTCTTCCCTGTGTATTTTGCCGTTCCGGTAAGTATAAAGTCCGTATTCGACTCCTATCCACATTGTGCCGTCAGTCGCTTCTTTGATGGTAAAAACATCTACGTGCTCTATACCCAGATCAATACGATGCACCTTTCCTGTATTTGAATCAAATTCCAATAGGCCGTCGTCAAATGTTCCCAGCAGAATTATTCCCTGACGATTGCCGCAAAGAGTAAAAACCTGAGTATAAGGTCTTGACTGGTATTGGGATATATTGATTGAGCGCAGCAACTGATTATTTTCAAATATACTGACTTCATTCTCTCCTCCAACCCATACCTTCCCTTCACTGTCTGCATAGACTCCCCATACCTGTTTGTTTTTAATTTTGTTGTTTACAGTTCGAATATATGGAAGTATTTTGAAGAGAGGTTCTGTATGGCTTATAAAATCCAGCCCACTGCTGTAATTCCCTATCCAGATGTTGCCAAAAGAGTCTTGCAGCAGACTGCGAATATTTCCCGAAGAAAGATTTGTGCCTGAACTTGTGGCCGTGATATTGTTGAAACGTACGCTATCCCTATTGCTCAGGTTGAGATTGTATAAATCAAGTATGCTTATCCCCCCTATATCACTGGCAATCCAGACAGTGGCATCATCCATTTGCTTGATATCATAGATATGGTCGGCAATGATTGAATTCGGATTCTTTTCGTCATGCTTAAATGATTGGAACTCTCCTTTTTCCGGTTGGAAAAGTGCCAGTCCCTGATTGGTTCCAACCCATGTATTCCCCATGTGGTCAACACAAATGGAATATACGCTATTACCCGGCAGGCTGGAAGAATTGTCAGGCTCATTCTTATAATGGAGAGCCGATAAATCCTTTGCGTTTATAATTGTCAACCCATCCAATGAATGTCCTACGTAAATCTTTCCATGTCCGTCATCAAAAATACACCAATTAGAATTTTTAAGTTCCGGAATGCTTTCATTTGTGTAGCTTGTGAATTTCATTGTTTTTTTGTTGCAATGCAGAATTCCATTGTAATGAGTAGCTATCCAAATGGCCGTGTCACCGGCAAGTGACATACTCACTATGTTATTAAGATGAATATTGTCTTGCATGCCATAATGGGTGAATTTGTAAGTAGAACAATCAAGTACAGTTAAATCCGAACGTGTCCCAATCCACAATAGATTATTTTGTTCATCATATAATAATGTATTTATAGCATCTGTCTTCAACTCCGAGTTAGTGCTTGTATAGCGTGTGAATTGACATCCATCAAAACGATTTAATCCGGCTTCAGTAGCAATCCATATAAATCCTTGTCTGTCTTGTGCTACATCTTTTACATAGTTGTTCGAAAGGCCGTTTGTTATATTGAGATTGCTCATGGAGAGGGAAAGAACAGCATATCCCTGTCCTAAATGAAATAGTAGTAATAGAATGATAAACAGTCTTTTTTGCATAATCTTTTTTTTTGTTACACCTCAACAACAAAAATAATATATATATATTGATAATTCTCCAAAATTAGGAGATTTATCAGAAATAAGGGGATAACAAATTCGTCAAAAAGAGATTCTATTTTGAAACTCCAATAAAATTATCATCGGCTTTTATTATAAAAATGGATTTAGCAAACAGGCGGTCTTTGACGAAATACAGGCGGTCTTACTGAATGTGAACCTTTATTTTTGCACTGTGCAATTACTAAAAATTACACTAAATAAATTAAAACATGAGAAACATGAATTACACATTGAAAAACAATCACGCTTCACCCAGAAATGTGAAAACAGGTGGAGGTGGGTTATGGAAGAAGATATCCTTCCTGATGCTCTGTTTGTTGGTAACTGTTCAAATAACGGCCCAGCATAGGCCTGTTTCAGGAGCGGTTATTGACGGAAATGGCGAACCGATTATTGGCGCCAATGTAATTGAAGTCGGTACCTCCAATGGAGTTATTACCGATATAAATGGTAACTATTCCTTGTCGGTTTCCTCATCCAATGCGAAACTACAAGTATCCTACATCGGGTATATCACCCAGGAATCGACGGTAAAAGGAAGTATCCTTAATTTCACGTTGAAAGAAGACACACAAACACTGGACGAGGTGGTTGTTGTGGGGTTTGGTACTCAAAAGAAAGTAAATCTTACTGGAGCAGTGGGTATAGCCACAGCTAAAGAAATAGAATCGCGTCCGGTAACATCGGCTACCCAGGCATTGCAAGGATTAGTTCCAGGATTAAAAATTTCAACTAACTCGGGAATGCTAGAAAAAAACATGGATATTTCCGTGCGCGGAACAGGTACTATTGGTGATGGATCGAGTGGCTCTCCACTAATCTTTGTTGATGGAATGCAAGGCGACCTTAATACTATTAATCCACAGGATATTGAAAATATATCTGTCTTGAAAGATGCTGCCGCTTCCTCAATATACGGTTTACGTGCTCCGTTCGGAGTTATATTAGTAACTACAAAAAAAAGGTTCGGAGGGTAAGATGTCAATAAACTATAATAATAGTTTCCGGATTTCAAGCCCAATTAATATGCCTAAAGCAATGGACTCTTATACATTTGCCAATATGATGAATGAAGCGGCCAGAAATCAAGGTGTAAATCCAGACTACACTGATGAGGTATTACAAAAAATGCTTGATTATCAGGCTGGCAGACTTCGAGAAAATAATGGATTAGATCCTGTTGCAGACGGTTCAAAATATGAGGATCGATGGACAAAAGGATATGCTAATACCGACATTTGGGATGCAATGTTTAAAGATCAGGTTTTCTCTCAAGAACATAATCTTAGCCTGCAAGGAGGAAATAAAAAATTAACATACTATGCTTCTTTGAATCTCCTTGACCTAGGTGGTATGCTGAATTTTGGGAAAGAAGCAATGACTCGTTATAATATAAATGCTAAGATAAGTGCTCAAATAACCAATTGGCTGAGATTTAACTACAGCCAACGTTTCACTCGTCGTGATGAGACCAGACCAACTTATTTTACAGATAGTTATTTTAATGATTTAGGACGTTCCAACTGGCCCAATATGCCTATTTACGATAGAAATGGTAATATCAATCATGATAATCCTCGCAGATTGGTAGAAGGAGGAGATCGTAAAGTACAACGCGACCGCAACTATTATCAAGGAGCATTTATTATTGAGCCTATCAAAAACTGGATTACCAACGTCGAATTTAATTACAGTATTAATGAAATAAGCACCAAAGCGTTGAATCTCGAATGGTATAATTATGACCCTGCTGGTAATAAAATCGTGACAGGTCAACAAAATACCGATTTGAAAGAAAGCGATCAAAAGGAAAATTACTGGAATTTGAATGTTTACAGTACATACTCCCGAACGTTTGCAGACAAACATAATTTTAAAATTATGGGTGGATTTCAAGCCGAAGAATGGGATTATCATTATTTCGATGTTACCAAATATGGTGTGATTTCAGGTGATTACCCTGAATTTAATCTGACAACAGGAATGTCTGCCTCAGGCGAAGAAAAAGCAACTGTAGTTACGGGCGACAGTAAGGATTGGGCCGCAGCCGGATTCTATGGTAGGTTGAATTACGATTATGACGGTCGTTATCTGTTAGAAGTAAATATGCGTTATGATGGTTCATCGCGTTTCCGTAGGGAAAGTCGTTGGCAAATATCACCTTCATTTTCTTTAGGTTGGAATATTGCTCAAGAAAAGTTTTTCGAATCTTTATCAAATACAGTTAATCATCTGAAACTACGTTTTTCCTATGGTAAATTAGGGAATCAAAATACAACTGATTATTATCCGACTTATCGAAAGATGACCTATTCTCCTGGTGCTGGTTCATGGTTACAAGAAGGAGTAAAACCTAATACGGCACAAGTGGGTTCATTAATCAGCACAGAACTTACATGGGAATCTGTAAGCTCTTATAATTTTGGTCTTGATTATGGGTTATTCAATAATCGCCTTACCGGAGCGTTCGACTATTTTATACGTTATACTAAGGATATGGTGGGACCTGCTCCACAACTACCTATTACTTTAGGACTTAATCCTCCGAAGGTCAATAACTGCGACTTACAAACACGTGGGTGGGAAGTCTCTGTTTCATGGAAAGACCGTCTAAAGAATGGGCTTGGTTATGGAATTTCAGCATCTCTGTCAGATCAGGTTACTTATATCGACAGCTATCCTGGCAACAAATCCGGTTCAATCGATAGTTATATGGCTGGTAAAAAAGATGGTCTTATCTGGGGTTACGAAACCATAGGGATTGCTCGATCCGATGAAGAAATGCGTGCTCACTTAGAACAGTTAGATAGAAATTACGAAAGACACCACGGGGTTGCTCCTTCAACTCCATTGCAAGGCCAAAGCCAACTTGGATCTCAATGGGCTGCAGGGGATATCATGTATAAAGATATAAACGGTGATGGTATAGTTGGTGGCGGTTCAAGAACTTGGGATGATCATGGTGATTTGAAAATTCTCGGAGATTCTTATTCTCATTATTTTTACGGTATTGATTTGACTGCCGATTGGAAAGGATTTGACTTCCGTTGTTTTCTACAAGGTGTATTGAAAAAGGATTTTTGGCCGGGAGGTTCCAATTATTTCTGGGGAGTTCGTGGAGGATACAGTAAATGGCACACATTAGGATTGGAGCAGCATAACGATTATTTTCGCGCCAATCCGATAGGACTTGATGGTCACGAAATTCCTGCAAATTTAGATTCATATTATCCTCGCCCCATTTTTTCATCGAATTCTGATGGGAATACTTATGGTGCGAAAAACCAAAAAACGCAAACCCGCTATATGCAAGATGCCGGATATATGCGTCTAAAGAATCTTCAAATAGGCTATTCATTACCATCGACATGGATGCATAAAATTGGTATATCCAAATGCCGTGTGTATGTTTCAGGTGAAAACTTGCTGACATTTACTTCTCTATCTGATATTTTTGACCCAGAAACCGCTACCGGTGTAGCAGGTGGTAATACCTACCCCTTATCAAGAACATGGTCATTTGGTTTAAGTGTAACTCTTTAATATTGTCAAACAATGAAAAAGTATATTCATATATTATTGACGGTGTTGTTAATAGGTAGTTTTACTGCCTGTAATGATTTCCTCGATAGGGAGCCTTTATCAAACTTATCTCCCGAAGGTTATTTTAAGAATGCATCTCAATTGCAAGCTTACGCAGATAAATTGTATCCAAGTATTTTGCCTGCCAGTTCAGGTACAAGTAATTCATACGGCGTATATAGTTATGATAATGGTACTGACAATCAAATTGGGCAGACACCTCCGTCTCATTTCTCTGAAGGCGAATGGCGTGTTCCCCAAAATAGTGGAGATTGGTCATTTTCGAATCTTTATCATCTTAATTTTTTCTTTGCAAACGTTCAGCCTAAGTATGGAGAAGATTTAAACGGCTCTCAAAACACGATCGAAGGCAATTTGGCAGATATAAAGCACTATATAGGCGAAATGCATTTTCTGCGGGCATTAGAATATTTTAACCGTTACAGAAAATTTGGTGATTATCCTATTATCACAGAACCCCTGAAGGATGATATGGAAATACTAACAGAGGCAAGTAAACGTAGTCCTCGCAATGAAGTAGCCAGATTTATTCTTTCTGAATTAGATAAGGCAGCAGAGTTTATGAAAGATAAAGATATGGTCAAAACTCGTGTTAATAGGGATGTTGCTTTATTAATGAAATCACGTGTTGCTTTGTTTGAAGGAACTTGGCTTAAATATTTCAAAGGTACTGCTTTTGTTCCCAACGGAGATGGTTGGCCCGGAAAAACCAAAGATTACAATGCAAATTATCAATTCCCGACCGGAAGTATCGATGGAGAAATAGAATGGTTTCTGGAACAAGCCATGTCAGCCTCAAAAGAAGTTGCTGATAAATATAAAAACAGTTTGGCCTCCAATACAGGCAAAATTCCACAAACGAAGGATGAACTTAAAACACCTAATCCATACTTCGAAATGTTCAGTAAGGATAATTTATCGGATGTGAAAGAGGTATTATTATGGAAACAATATGTTCAAGGGGTTAATGGACATGATTTAGGACTGGCAACTAATCAAGGGAATTTTGGTATAGGAGTAACTCGAAGTTATGTTCAAAATTTCCTAATGGCAGATGGCACTCCTGTTTATACTCATGGATCCTATGCTGATGGCGATGGCTATTACATGGGTGATAAGGAGATTAAGAATGTGCGTGAAAATAGAGACTCACGCTTGTCTTTATTTTTAAAAGAACCCGGACAATTGTACTGCATTGAAACGACCATAAGTATTCCGACCAACGCTTGGAAAGATGAACCAGTTCCTCAAATTATTAGTAGTTCGGGACAATACTTATATGTTACCGGATATGCTTTAAGAAAAGGTGGAAAATGGGATAGCAAATACCTTGTACAGAATAAAGATTACTCTTCGTTCCCTATCTATCGGGCAGCCGAAGCTTTACTTAATTATATGGAAGCCTCATATGAAAAAACGGGTTCACTTGACGGAAATGCACGTGAATACTGGCAAATACTTCGTTGTCGTGCCTTAGTAGATGATAACATCGACAAAACCATATCTGCTACTGATATGATGAAAGAAGCAGAAAATGACTTTGGTGCTTATTCGGCAGGGAAAGTTTTGACGGATGCAACATTGTATAACATCCGTCGTGAAAGACGTAGCGAATTCATATCTGAAGGATTACGTTATATGGATTTGTGTCGTTGGAGAGCTATGGATCAGTTAATCACCAAGTCCTACATTCCTGAAGGAATACATTTGTGGAATACACCCATGGAAAATTGGTATGTTGATAAAGACGGAAATTCAACATTAATATCCGATGGTTCGTCTAAGGCAAATGTATCATCAAAAGATGATAGCGAATATCTTCGTCCATTACGAAAAGGAGCTGGGGTATTAGGCTATAACGGTTTTACATGGAAAATGGCACATTATTTACATCCAATTCGTATTGATCAATTTATGATAACTTCGCCTGATGGGCAATCAGTTGCCAATTCTCCCATCTACCAGAATCCGTACTGGCCGACAGAGGAAAATCAATCAGCAGAAAAATAAATATGAATGTTAGATTTTCAGGATATCATTTTTAAGGTTGATTAGGTAGGTGCTTCCTCTCCGAAAGGAGAGGAAGCGCTATTATTTATAAATTATTTAACGGGATTTTTTATATAGAAATAGAATATGAAGGAATTAAGTAAAAAAACAGTAAAACGAATAATACGTCCCGAACGTATCATTCAATTCGGAGAAGGAAACTTTCTACGTGCTTTTGCAGACTGGATGATAGGAGAAATGAACCGATTGACAGACTTTAACAGCAGTGTTGTTGTTGTTCAACCCATAGAACGGGGTATGGTAGACCTATTGAATAAACAGGATTGTTTGTATCATGTAAATCTCCAGGGGCTGGAAAAAGGAGAAAAAGTAAACAGCCTGACGATGATCGATGTGATCAGCCGGGCATTGAATCCCTATCAGGATTTTGATGCATACCTCAAACTGGCTGAACAACCGGAAATGCGGTTTGTGATTTCCAACACTACGGAGGCAGGCATTGTCTTTGATCCTACATGCAATTTAGAAGATAAGCCGGCTTCCTCTTATCCGGGAAAACTGGTTCAGTTACTCTATCACCGCTTTAAAACATTTAATGGCGATAAAGCCAAAGGTCTTATCATCTTTCCCTGCGAATTGATATTCCATAACGGTCACAGGCTGAAAGAAGCTATCTCTCAATATATCGACTTATGGGAGTTAGGCGATGAATTTGAAAACTGGTTAAATGAAGCATGTCCGGTATATTCCACGTTGGTTGACCGGATTGTTCCAGGTTTTCCAAAAAAAGAAATTGATGCCATTAAAGAAAAACTGCAATATAACGACAATCTGATAGTACAGGCTGAGGTCTTTCATTTGTGGGTAATTGAAGGTCCCGCTTCATTGGCAGAAGAGTTTCCTGCCGATAAAGCCGGTTTGAATGTGCTTTTCGTTCCCAGTGAAGCTCCTTATCATGAAAGAAAAGTAACCTTGCTGAACGGACCGCATACAGTCCTTTCGCCGGTCTCTTGGTTATCCTGCATTGATATTGTACGCGATGCCTGCCGGCACGAAGTCATCGGTAAGTTTATCCGTAAGGTTATGTTTGACGAATTGATGGAGACACTCGACCTGTCGAAAGACGAACTGGAAACCTATGCTAATGATGTCCTGGAACGGTTCAATAATCCATTTGTGGATCATTCGGTGGTTTCGATCATGCTAAATTCTTTTCCCAAATATAAGACGCGTGATTTGCCCGGATTGAAAACGTATCTTGATCGGAAGGGAGAACTGCCTAAAGGCCTTGTTTTAGGATTGGCTGCCATTATTACCTATTATGAGGAATATGTACGTGCGGATGGAAAAAAATCAGAGCCTAACGATGCCACTGAGATATTGAAACTATTGGATGATCTTTGGACAAGAGGCAGTATTCGGGACGTCGCCGAAGGTGTATTGGGCGCTACGGCTATCTGGGGAGAAGACCTTAACAAGATTCCCGGACTGCTCGACATGGTTTCGACTTATCTGGGTGATATTGATGAAAAAGGAATGCTTGCTGTTGTAAAGGAGATTTTGTGATGCAGAAATATATTCATATCAATCCAGAGGACAATGTGATCGTTGCTGTGGATAAACTGATGAAAGGAGAGCAAGTATTGCTTGATGGGTTCAGTCTGGAGATTGAAGAAGACATTCCTGCCGGACATAAAGTCGCTTTGCAGGATTTTCAGCCGGGTACGCGTATTGTTAAGTACGGTTATCCGATCGGACATGCACGGGAGTTTATCCGTAAAGGTTCATGGGTTAACGAGAAAAATATCCGGACGAATCTGGAAGGCTTGCAGGAATATACATATACTCCTCAAACCGTGCCAAAACCATTATCATTTGAAAGTCTCTCTTTTCTGGGATATCGCAGAAAGAACGGAGATGTTGGTATAAGGAATGAAATATGGATTATTCCTACCGTAGGATGTGTAAACGGGATTGTGGGACAATTGGCATCCGAACTTCAAAAAGAGACACGAGGCAAAGGTGTGGACGCGATTGTTTCATTTCCGCATAATTACGGTTGCTCTCAATTAGGCAGAGACCATGAGAATACTCGCAAAATACTCCGTGATATGGTATTGCATCCGAACGTCGGAGCGGTATTAATTGTCGGTCTTGGTTGTGAAAATAATCAAATCAGTGAATTTCGAGAAATGCTTGGTGACTATGATGCCCAACGTATTCGCTTTATGGAAACCCAATATGTTGATGACGAAATTGAAACAGGAATGCAGATCTTACGGGAACTCTATTGCATTGCTTCAACAGACCAACGAATTGAAATACCTATGAGTGAATTAAAAATCGGATTAAAATGCGGCGGTTCTGATGGTTTCTCAGGAATAACCGCTAATCCATTATTGGGTGTCTTTTCCGACTATTTAGTAGCTCAAGGAGGGACAGCCGTACTTACCGAAGTGCCGGAGATGTTCGGAGCAGAAACTATTTTGATGAACCGTTGCGAGTCCGAAGCCGTTTTTGAAAGAACAGTGCACCTTATTAATAATTTCAAATCGTATTTTATCGAAAACAAACAGGCTATTTACGAGAATCCTTCTCCCGGCAATAAGGCTGGTGGAATTTCCACTCTGGAAGAGAAATCTCTGGGCTGTACACAAAAAGCAGGAACTTCAACGGTACGGAATGTATTAGAATATGGTGAACGTTTGGTTACTAAAGGGTTGAATCTCCTAAGTGCTCCGGGAAACGATCTTGTAGCCAGTACTGCACTTGCTGCTGCAGGTTGCCATATCGTGCTTTTTACAACCGGGCGGGGAACACCATTCGGTACTTTCGTCCCGACAGTCAAAATCTCCACGAATAGCGATTTGTTTAGTCGTAAACCTAATTGGATTGATTTTAATGCCGGAGTGCTACTCGAAAGTAAAACAATGCATTCTCTTAGCAAAGAATTTATCTCATTTTTGATTGATGTTGTAAGCGGAAAATTGGTTAATAACGAACTAAATAATTACAGAGAAATAGCCATCTTCAAAACCGGAGTAACACTATAGGTAACATTTTTATTTCTAATAAGTAACAATATAAATAAGACATAATATGGAGACTTTTATGGATGAAAATTTCCTGCTTAATACTACTGTAGCGCAGGAATTGCATCACAATCATGCAGCAAAAATGCCAATTATTGATTATCATTGCCATCTCATATCTCAAATGGTTGCAGATGATTATAAATTTCGTTCAATTACTGAAATCTGGCTGGGAGGCGACCATTATAAATGGAGAGCGGTGCGTACTAATGGTATCAATGAAAAATTCTGCACTGGTGAAGATACTACTGATTGGGCGGCGACCATTACAAATGGCGTGCAATGCGTACCAATGGTGTAGACGAACGTTATTGTACAGGTAAGGATACTACTGATTGGGAGAAATTTGAAAAATGGGTGGAGACTGTTCCCTACACCATGCGAAATCCTCCCTACCATTGGACATACCTGGAACTTAAAACAGCATTTGGTATCAACAAAATACTAAATTTCAAAACCGCTCGTGAAATATACGATGAATGTAACGAAAAACTTGCCCAGCCTGACCATCCCGTGGCATGATGAGACGGTATAATGTGGAAGTTGTATGTACTACCGATGACCCTATCGACTCATTGGAGTATCATAAGCAAACCCGCGAATCAGGTTTCGATATCAAAATGTTTCCGATTTGGCGTCCGGATAAAGCAATGTCAGTAGAAGTCCCTGCAACTTTTCGTTCCTATGTAGAAACTTTATCGGAGGTAAGTGATATATATGTCAGTCCTTTCGATGATAGTAGCCTTCGCTGTCGATATGATTTTTGCCGACAATGGTTGTCGGCTTTCTGATCACGGTATTGAAGAGTTCTATGCTGAGGACTATACTGATGATGAAATTCAGTCTATTTCCAATAAGGTGTATGGAAGAAGAAATCCTTAAATTCAAATCAGCAATGTTGACTATTTTCAGGGAAATGGATCGGGAAAAAGGCTGTGTACAACATCTCATTATGGGGCAATACGTAACAATAACACCCGCATGTTTAAGAAACTTGGCCTGGATACAGGCTTTGATTCTATTGGCGAATTCAATACCGCAAAGTTGCTGTCTCGCTTCCTTGATCATCTCAATAACAATGCAAACTAACAAAAACAATTCTCTATAATCTGAATCCGTATGCCAACGATGTGATTGCTACTATGCTTGGAAATTTTTAGGATGGAATAACCCCTGGTAAGATTCAATTCAGTTCCGGCTGGTGGTTTCTCGATCAGAAAAATGGGATGGGAAAACAAATGAATGCTCTATCATTACTTGGTCTTTTGAGTCGTTTTGTCGGAATGTTGATCGATTTTCGGGGTTTCCTTTCTTATCCGCGTCATGAATATTTCCGACGTACACTCTGTAATCTTCTGGGCAATGATATAGAAAATGGTGAGCTTCCGGCAAGTGAACTGCCTTTTATCGCTCAAGTGATTGAAAATATTAGTTATTACAACACAAAGAATTATTTCCAATTCAAATAAGTACTAACTCTCTGAGAACAAAAATAGGAGGAACGCTTACCGCTCCTCCTATTTGATTTATAACGTGTTTAATTTATTTATTCTTCAAAAATCTGTCAAGTTCTTTAAGCGCATCGGCATTCTGTTCATCGAAAGTAATATTTTCTGCTACGATATTTTCCACATTCTCTACATGCTTCAGACTATCTACCAATACACCGACATGGATATTCCTTAATTCTATATCTTTTACCGGTAATTTATGATCACCTTTTAAATCGTAAATCATCTTAGCCGACTTACAATCGATATCAATCATATGAATATTTTCAATACGTGTGATACGTTCTTCATAGGTAGGAACCAATGTCCTCCATTGGTATAATACGTTCATGTCTATTTCCATGACACGTAATGTAGCTCCGGTTTTTATTTTCTCCATATATACATTTTCGACAAATGCACCACGACGATGGT
>OIAL01000697.1_pt1 | contig 13446 bp, 11 predicted proteins | sample 1580691 | NCBI WGS metagenome assembly OIAL01 (sample SAMEA3882530, study PRJEB24775) | human gut metagenome | biome: human-associated habitat; feature: intestine environment; material: feces | place: Netherlands | collected 2009/2010
ACCTGCCATGCCCCAGGCGGTCAGGATGGAGCCGTGAATAGAGGCGAGCTGCTTCACGCCGAAGAGATCGGATAGGAAGGCAGGCATGCAGGAGAAGCCGCCGCCGTAACAGGAGATCACGGCGAGTACCAGTATCTCGAAGAGAAGCGCATCACTGACATGGGCCAGTGCATAAAAAGCGAAGACCTCGAACGCAAAGAAGATCATGTAGGTCACGCCGCGGCCGATCCAGTCGGAGACGGATGCCCAGAGGATGCGCCCGGCGCCATTCACGATACCGATGATACCGACAAGGGAGGCTGCCTCGGCCGCGCTCATGCCGATGATCTCCTGCGCCATGGGCGAAGCCACGGCAAGAAGGCCGATGCCGCAGGTGATATTCGTGAAGAAGATCCACCACAGCACATACCACTTCCATGTGTGCATGGCCTCTTTGCGCGTGAGACCTTTGGTCTGAGCTGTCTTTTCCCCATCCTTTCGGATCTCTTCCTCAAGCACCTCTTCCAAAAGCATCGGGATCTCACCCTTCCTCGGTGGCCGGATGTAGGAGGCGGAAAGGATCATGACCAGCGCATAGGCAGCGGCGAGGATGAGGAAATTCTCCGTGAGCCCGAAGCGATCGACAAGATAGCGCATGGCCGGGCCTGCGATGAGCGATGCGAAGCCGAACCCCATGATGGCCAGCCCCGTCGCAAAGCCGCGATGCCGGGGAAACCATTTCACAAGCGTAGAGACAGGCGTGATATAGCCCGTGCCAAGACCAATGCCCCCGATGGCTCCGTAGAAGAGATAGAGCAGGAAAGCGGACTGATAGTGAACCGCCGCCGCTGTCCCAAGGAGTCCCGTACTGAAAAAGACGGCAGAGACCATCCCGCTTCGGGACGGTCCCAGCCGCTCGACCAGAGGGCCTAAGAAGCCTGCCGAAAGCCCCAGAAACAGGATCGCGATCGAGAAGGCCCAGGTGGTCAAAGAGAGCGAGAGCCCCATCGTCTCCATCACAGGGCGCGTCAGGACGCTCCATGCATACACACTTCCGATAGACATGTGGATCCCCACGGCCGCCAGGGCCGTGAGCCATCGATTTCTTTTCATCAAAAAATCCCTCCATTTTTGAAATGAAGGGAAATCCGCACGCTCCCGTCTCTGCGATGCCATTTAGCAGGCATCGCAGGGAAACGAAAACCGCCTGAGCAGATTTCCCTGCCCAGACGGTCGGCTTTTTCATGAGGCCCGCAGTCCACGTGGTTCATTCCACCTATTTCCGTCAGTTCCGCAGCTCATCTATATTGTATATCTAGCCTAGCATGGATACGAGAAATTGTCAATGGGCCGCATCTCTCCGAAAACATTTTCTCCCTCCGATCAAGAGGCGCACACGGAACATCCCTTGCCAATGCCCTTTGCCAGTTTCTTATTTTTTAATGAAAGCCGCCCTCCAGATCTTCATCATCCTCTATGCATCATATGCATGGGATGCCTGCTTTTTTCATATTTCGTTTGCTAATTACGCAATACAAATTGTACGGTATAATATTATTTATATGTCATAATGCCTAATTTTATCGAAAAATTCGAAGATTCTCCGTATCCCCATACCCCCTATGGGTATCTTCACATGTTTCATTTAATATTTATTGTCATGTATAAATATTTGCGCTAATTATTTGTTTACCTATTATAATTTATATGCTATAATTTGTAAGAAGTTGTAAGGAACTGCTAAATAATAAGAATACGACCTCATGTTCTGCCGCTTCTGCCTTATTCTTTTTAAAGAGTAACCTGGGAAACCACTCTTCATCTGTTATCATTAAGCCAACAAGGTCCCCTTCCCGACCTTGTTTTTTGATGCCTTTTTTCAAGAGTCATCGAAAGTGACGGGTTTGTAAGAACCGGCGAAGAGCTCTCTCCTCGCCGCCGCGTGAGACAGCGAAAAACGGCTCTCCCGTCGCATCGGCAGGGGAAAGACACAGATGATAAAATCCCAGTCTTTATACCATTTTATATTATCAAGAAATTGGAGATGATGAGTTTGTCAATGAAGCAGCTTGGGATGCGATTGGGCGAGATGGTTCTCGTCTTGATCGGCATCAGCTTCATTACCTTCTGTCTGATCATGCTCGCTCCGGGTGACCCCGTTAGGCAGATGATCGCCGGTAATGAAGATATTATTGTTAGTCAGGTAGAGATCGACGCACTCCGCCATGAACTGGGTCTGGATAAGCCGTTCCTTCTGCAGTACCTGGACTGGCTCGGCAGAGTCGTGCAGGGTAATTTTGGTTTCTCCTTCATGATGAAGAAGCCGGTCATTGATGCAGTCATGGAAGCCCTCCCTGCATCCGTCATTCTGGCGCTGGCCTCCTCCCTCTTCATGCTTGTCTTCTCCATTCCGCTCGGCATTTATACCGCGGTCAAGCAGAATACCTGGTTTGACTACCTCGTCCGCGGCTGCACCTTTGCCGGGGTCTCCGTCCCGAACTTCTGGATGGGCCTCATGCTCCTTTGGGTCTTCGCGCTGAAGCTTTCCCTCTTCCCGATCGTCGGTGGTTCGATTTCCCTCGAAAATCTGATCCTGCCGATGTGCACCCTGGGCATCGTCATGGCATCGAAATACACCCGTCAGGTCCGTGCCACGGTGCTCGAAGAACTGCATCAGGACTACGTCATGGGCGCACGTGCCCGCGGCCTCTCGGAAAGCCACATCCTCTGGCGTGAAGTCCTGCCGAATGCCCTCCTCCCGCTGGTCACCCTCTTCGGTCTGGCCTTCGGCTCTCTTCTGGGCGGTGCCGCTGTCGTAGAAATCGTATTTTCCTGGCCGGGTCTGGGCTACATGGTCGTACAGGCCATCACCTACCGTGACTTCCAGACCGTACAGGCCATCGTTCTCTGGATCGCTTTCATGTACATGATGATCAACCTCATCGTCGACCTGTCCTACAACCGTCTCGATCCAAGACTCAGAAAGGGAGGTCACTGATATGGAAAGCTTAGTCAAAGGCTTCAAAGAAAATAAAGCCTTCCGCTTCACCTCTCTTCTGGTCGTCCTTCTTCTGGCGATCACATTCCTTGCTCCTGTCATCGCTCCTTATGACCCGCTCTCCGCTGTCATGAAGGATGCAAACCAGGCGCCGTCTGCGGCGCATCTCTTCGGCACGGACAAGCTCGGACGTGACGTACTCTCCCGTATCCTCTACGGCGCGAGCTACTCCCTGACTTCCGTCATCGCCCTTGTCGCCTGCATCTTCGTCGTAGGCACCACGATGGGCATCATTTCCGGATACTTCGGCGGCATCGTCGACATCGTCATCATGCGTATCGCTGATATGATGATCTCCTTCCCAGGCGTCATCCTTGCGATCGCCATCGCCGGTATCATGGGCGGCTCCCTCGTCAATGCGATGATCGCGCTGACCGCAGTCACATGGACCAAGTATGCCCGCCTCTCCCGTTCCATGGTTCTCAAGATCAAGCGCCGTGAATTCGTCGATGCGGCTGTCGTATCCGGCGGTTCCGCAGCGCACATCCTCTGGGTCCACATCCTTCCAAATATTCTCCCGCTCATGGTCATCACCGCGGCTGCTGATATCGGCGCCATGATGATGGAACTCGCCGGACTTTCCTTCCTGGGCTTCGGCAGCCAGCCGCCAGCTCCGGAATGGGGCCTCATGCTGAATGAAGGCCGTCAGCAGCTCCAGACCGCTCCATGGCTGATGTTCTTCCCGGGCCTCTCCATCTTCATCACCGTCGTCGTCTTCAACCTTTGGGGCGACTCCCTCCGCGATGTCCTTGACCCGAGAAATGAAGGATAAGGTTCAGGGTTAGCCCACGGGCGGCTCCGTCCACTGATTATGAATGAAAGCTTTGCTCGAATGAGGAATTAGGAATGAGGAATGATGGTGCGGCGCATAAAATATGGAAGCGCCGCGGAGTATAAATAGAGCAATGCCCGAAGATGGCATTTCAGTCACTAGTCACAAGTCACTAGTCCCTCGAGGCTCCTAATCCCTAGCCACTCATCCCTCATCCCTGCTTTCAAACTTCAAGTTGAAGTCTGATGTCTGATGTCTCCTAGTCTAATCCCTAATCCCTAATCCCCAGCCACAAGACACTTGTCACTAAGCACTAACTCATGTTTATTCCCATTATTTTTTTATATCATTTACCCGAAAGGAAGCGTACACGATGAAATCTATTTACAAAAAAGGTGCCCTCTTTGCAGCAGCTGCTCTCATGGCTTTTGGTCTTTCCGGCTGCGGCGGTGACTCCGGCAATGCCTCCAAAGGTCCGAAGGACACCCTGACTGTCGGCGTTACGAACTTCGCAGACAGCCTCGAACCGACCGACAACTACTTCGGCTGGCAGGTCATGCGTTACGGCATCGGTGAATGTCTCGTTCACTTCGATGACAAGATGAATGCAGAACCATGGATCGCTGAAAGCTGGAAAGTCTCTGACGACAAGATGTCCTGGACTTTCAAGATCAAAGACATTAAATTCTCCAACGGCACCCCGGTCACCGGCGAAGCTGTCAAGAAATCCATTGAACGTACCTTCGCAAAATCACCGCGTGCGAAAGCCATGTTCGAACTCGACCACATCACCGCTGACGGCCAGAACGTCACCATTTACACCAAGAAGCCGATCGCTACCCTCCCGGGCATGCTGGGCGATCCGCTCTTCATCATCGTCGATGTCGCTTCCGACGGCAAAGTAGACTTTGCAAAACAGGGTCCGGTCTGCACCGGTCCATACATGGTCAAGTCCTTCTCCAAAGCGAAGACCGAACTCGATGCAAACCCGAACTATTACGCAGCTGTTCCATTCAAGCACACCATCGTCAACACCATCGACGATCCGAATACCCGTGCTATGGCTCTGCAGAAGGGTGAGATCGATGTGGCTGTCAACGTAGCACCTGGCGACATGCAGCTCTTCTCCGATCAGAAGAAATTCACCACCTCCTCCATCTCCTCCATCCGCGACGTACTCGCCCGCCTCTCCGTGAAAGAAGGCAAACCGCTCGCTGACAAGAAAGTCCGTCAGGCACTGATCCAGTCCCTCGACCGCGACACCTACTGCAAGGTCCTCCTGAAAGACACCTTCACCCCAGGCGGCCCGCTCCTTCCGCCGTCCCTTGACTTCGGCTTCGATGAACTCAGCAAATCCTATCCGGATAAGACCAATGTAGAAAATGCAAAGAAACTCCTCGAAGAAGCAGGCTGGAAAGATACCGACGGCGATGGCTATGTCGATAAAGACGGCAAGCCGCTCGAACTCGACTTCATCTTCTACTCCGGCCGTGCAGAACTCCCGCTCTTCGCAGAAGCTACCCAGTCTGACGCTAAGAAAGTCGGCATCAAAGTCAACCTGAAGAACGTCGACTACAACGTCCTCGACGGCATCGGCACCCGCGGCGAATATGACCTCCTGATCTCCAACGTCCTCTCCGAACAGGCTGGCGATCCGGAAGTCTTCATCAACATGTACTGGAAGACCAACACCAACGGCTCCAACCCGCAGAACGGCTCCGGCTACTCCAACCCGGAATACGATGCACTCTCCGATCAGCTGGCTTCCGAATTCGACCCGGCTAAGCGTAGAGACATCATCATCAAGATGGAGAAGATCATCCAGGATGACGCTGCGACCCTCGTCTTTGGCTACCCGCAGACCAATATGATCTCCAGCAAAGCCGTAGAACATGCGGACATCAAACCGTGCGACTACTACTGGATCACCAAGGACATCACTCCGGCAAAATAATTTGTTTAGCCAGCAGTTTGCTCTAAGCAGTAGGCGGCCAGCCATTTGCGGTTTGCTGCCTACTGCTTCCTGCTTACTATTTTTACAAGGAGACTTTCATGCTATTAGAAGTCAAAAACCTGGGAATTGCCTACGGCGACAAGCCCCCCATCGTTCAGGGCGTCACATTCAACCTGGATGATGGCGAGATCCTCGCCATCGTCGGCGAATCCGGCTCAGGGAAAACCACCGTCATCCGTGCTATCCAGCACGTCCTGCCCGGCGGCGGTCATATAGCGGAAGGTCAGGTCATTTTTGAAGGCGAAGATACCCAGAAGCAGACTCCTGAAATGCATCGCGCACTCTGTGGCACAGACGTCTCCATGATTTTCCAGGACAGCGGCGCTATGATGAATCCGATCCGCACCATTGGCACCGAATTCCGTGAATTCCTCGCCGTCCATGGCATCAAGGACGACAAGGAAGCCCATGACCTGATGATTTCCATGATCGAAATGGTGCGCCTTCCCAACCCGGAGCACATTCTGAAATGCTATCCCTACGAGCTTTCCGGCGGTATGCGCCAGCGCGTCGGCATCGCTATGGCGATGGCCATGAAGCCAAAGCTCCTTTTGGCCGATGAACCGACCTCCGCTTTGGACGTCACAAACCAGGCCATCATCGTCAAAGAAATGATGAATGTCCGTGACAAGATGAATACCGCTATCATCATCGTCACCCACAACATGGGCGTATCCTGCTACATGGCAGACTACATCATGGTCATGAAGAAGGGCCGCGTCGTCGAATACGGCAAGGCGGAAGATGTCATTTATCACCCGAAGGAAGAATACACCCGTATGCTCCTTGCGGCTGTTCCGAAGATGGGAGGCGAAGACGCATGAAAAACTACGGAGAAGAAATCCTCCAGATGGTCGATATCTGCAAGGTCTTCGACCTCGGTGACGGCAAGAAGCTCCATGCAGCCGAAAATGTCAATGTCACCATCCACAAAGGGGAGACCGTCGGTATCGTCGGGGAATCCGGCTCCGGCAAGTCCACCCTTGCCAAGATGCTGACCCGTCTTTACCCCATGACCAGCGGGAAAATCATTTTCCACGGCAAAGACATCACAGATCTCAAAGGCGAAGCCCTCCGCCAGCACCGCAAATCCATCCAGATGGTCTTTCAGGACCCCTCCACCGCTTTCAATCCGAAGCAGCGCGTCAAGGAGATCATCTGTGAACCGCTCGAAAACTTCGGCATGATCGATAAGAAGGATGTCGAAGCCAAGGCGAAGGAAATGCTCCGTCTGGTCGACCTTCCCGAAGATTTCGCCGATCGCTATCCGAACAACATGTCCGGCGTATCGCTATCGCGCGCGCCCTCGTCCTCGAGCCGGAGATCATCGTCTGCGACGAAGCCACCTCTGCTCTTGACGTATCCGTCCAGAAGACCGTCCTCGATCTGCTTGATCGTCTGCAGAAAGAGACCCACGTGGCCTACATGTTCATCTGCCATGACCTTGCTCTCGCAAACAGCTTCTGCGACAACATCGTCATCATGCAGCATGGCAAAGTCGTAGAAAAGATTCACGACCTCAGAGACGCGAAAGATCCGTACTCCAAGAAGCTCCTTGCTTCCGTCTTCACCATCGAAGAAGGGAAGAACAAAGTCCTTCCGGACGAGCTCTTCAACTGATCTCTGCATCATAAAACCGCCAGCCTTTCGGCTGGCGGTTTTTGATTGATGGGGGGACTAGTGACTAGTGACTGGTGACTAGTGACTGGGGACTAGTATTGCAATTTGTCAACTTTGGGACTTGATGAGAAGTAAGAATCCTTATCTTTTCGCTATTTCACTGTCCCGCTCGCCAGACGCATTCCTTCTTCATCATTGGCAAAGAGATGATTCCTATCAGAAGAAATCCGGATCTTCACCCTCTGATTCATCTGGAAATCCGCATCGCCAAAGACGACGGAGGTCAAAAGGAAGCCGCCCACATCCAGCTTCACAACGGTTTCCATACCGCTCGGAAGGGCAGAGTAGACTTTCGCCTCAATAGTGCCCGACGGATCGATGGTGACATGCTCAGGTCGGATGCCTAGGAGCAGCTTGTCTCCTGTTTTCGTCTGGACAGCCTCACGCGCCGCGAAAGTCAGGGTGTGTGCGCCCAGCGCGAGCACGAGCTCTTTCTCTCCTGCCTCGCGCACGTTGACGGGTACGAGGTTGATATTCGGATTTCCAATAAAGTCTGCAACGAACGCATTGGCCGGCTCTTTATAAATGGTAAGCGGCGGCGCGTACTGCTGAAGGACGCCCTTCTTCATGAGGGAAATCTTCGTCGCAAGCGTCATCGCTTCGAGCTGGTCATGGGTGACATAGACGAAGGTCGAGTCTGTTTCCATATGAAGGCGCTTCAGCTCGGAGCGCATCTCCATACGGAGCTTCGCATCCAGATTCGAGAGCGGTTCATCCATGAGGAGGATGCGCGGACCGGTCGAAAGCGTGCGTGCGATGGCGACGCGCTGCTGCTGCCCGCCAGATAGCTCAGCTGGGTAGCGGTCGCTGTATTCCTTGATTTTCAACATATCCATCAGCTCATCCGCTCGAGCTTTGATTTTCGACTTATCCCACTTCAGATTTTCCAGACCAAAGGTGATATTCTGATACACTGTCATGTGCGGCCAGAGGGCGTAGTTCTGAAAAAGGAAACCGACGCCGCGCTTTTCCGGTGCGACATTGATCCCTTTCTCTGATGAGAAGACCACTCTTCCATCAATGGAAATTTCGCCACTCGTCGGCGTCTCGAGACCCGCGATCATGCGGAGCGTGGTCGTCTTTCCGCAGCCGGATGGTCCAAGTAGTGTGATAAACGCACGGTCATCGATGGACAGATTCAGATGGTCCACCGCAGCGGAAGATCCGTACATTTTTGTGATATCTTTTAATATAATTTCAGGCATAGAAGTACCTCATGTGATTTGTTAGTGAATGTGCGACTCGCGCTCCGTGACGTAAGGGAGCGCTGATTATATATCAGTTTCGGGCATCGCCACTATCTATACTCCGCGGCGAAGCCGCTACCAACCTTCCTCATCGATTCATCCGATCCCCTTATCGATCGAGGCGCCGGTGAGTTTGTTAATGACCCAGTTCGAGAGAAGGACGACGAGGACGATCAGGAGGTTGATCGCATTCGCGTACTGATTCCAGCCTTTTTCGTTATACTGGAAGAGCATGGTCGTCAGGACAGCAGTCGATGGGGAAATCAGCAGGATGAAGAGCGAAAGTTCTCGCATGCAGGAAATATAGGGCAGGAGATAGCCGGAGAGGATGCTGGTCTTCTGGATCGGGATGATAATGCGGATCATGCGTTTCCACCAGCTGATTCCCATGATGATACCGGCTTCTTCGATTTCATTTCCGAGCTGCAGCATAGAATTCACGCCCGCCCGGGACGCGAAGGGCAGGTATTTCACCGTACCGATGAGAGCAAGGATCGCGAAGGTGCCATACAGCGCCGGGATCGGGCCGTGGCGGGTGCTGAACATGGAAAGGTAAATCGCACCAAAAGCCATGCTCGGGATAAGGTACGGGAAGAAGGTCAGATGATTCACAGCCGCCGAGAGCCAGCTGCCTTTCTTCCGTACAATAGCATAGCCCGCAAGAAGCCCGATGGTTCCTGTCAGGAATGCACAAACGACGGACAGCAGGAAGCTGTTCAGAAGGCCATTGTAAATGCTGTGATTCTTCAGGATACCCGGCTCGCCATTTGCGATGTCAGTCGCTCCGTCTCCGATCCAAAAGACAGTGCTGAAGTTGCTCAGCGAATAATTCCCAGGCTCAACGATGAAAGACTCTACCGCAAAGGTGATGAGCGGGACGACAGTCACGCACACGAGGAGAAGGGCAAGCAGGAGAGAAATCGGCAGGCGCAGACCGCGAAGCGGGATGAGCGAGACATTGGCACTCTTGCCGGTGATGGTGGTATAGGATTTCCTTCCACTCAATACTTTCTGGTTCACCATCATGATAGCGACACCGATCAGGATGAGAATCAGCGCCATCACATAGCCATAGCCAGGATTCAGCCCCTGCAGTGTGCGATAGAGCTGCGTCGTCAGCACGTGGTAGCGCACGGGCGCTCCCAGGAAGGCGGGCACTGCGAAAGCACTCATCGAGCTGGAAAAGGCCAGCAGGAAGGTCGAGAGCAGCGCCGGCTTCACCATCGGAAGCGTGATGCGTTTCATGATCTGCCAGCGGGATGCGTGCAGGAGCTGCGCCGCTTCTTCGAGGCTCGCATCCATGTGTTTCAGGATGCCGCCGATCAGGATGTAGGCGAAGGGCGCATAGTGGAGGCCCTGCACAATGGAAATCGGGAAAAAGCCATAGGCGAACCAGTTCGGTGTCGGGATACCGGTCAAAACCGTAAAGAGCCCAGGCACACCACCCACGAGAGAATTTCTGAAAAAGTTCAGCCACGCGAGCGCCAGCGTCCACGATGGCATGATGTAAGGCACGACGAAGAGCGCCGAGAGGAAGGGCTTATACTTGATATCTGTCCGCGTGATGAGCCATGCCATGCCGCCGCCGAAGAAAATGGCGATTGCGCAGGTCGAAAGCGAGATGAGCACGGTATTCCAGAGCGGTTTGTAGAAAATGCTCATGCTCGTCGTGCCGTCCAGAAGCACTTTCGTCCAGTGATAGTCCGTGAAATCCCCGGCATGCGAGCCGCGGATACGCATCACTTCCGAGGAGTGCACCGTCACCGTGTCGAGCACGATGGAGAGCAGCGGCAGAAACGTCAAAAGGATCAGCGCTGCAAACAGCAGCACCAGGATGACGTTGTACGGTTTGCGGAAAAACATCCGCAGTTTCATAGAAAAAGTCATAACATGTTTCCTTGGTTGATAGTTATAGGGAGTGGCTAGGAATTTAGGAAACGCCGATTTAAGGAAACGCTGATTAAATCGCAGAATCTCACCCACAATCAAGGGACGATACGCCCCATAGACGACCCCTGCCTCCCCAAAAAGCAAATCAGCAGACAGCACGCTGCCGTCTGCTGATTGTAAAAAGCTACATCAGTTTGCTCAGGAATTCTTCGACCTCAGCGCGATGTTCGAAGATGTACTGCGGATCATCGCCGACCATGATCTTCTTCCATTCAGCGAGCGGCTTGTCACCCTTAGCGACCGGGATCGAAGTATTGCCGGAGTAGGTCCCCATATCATGCGACCAGCTCTGGAAGCCTTCCTCGGTCAAAAGGAACTGGGTGAAGAGTTTCGCCGCTGCCGGGTGCTTGGCATCCTTCACAAGCAGCACGTATTCCGGATAGTAGAAGCCACAGAACGGCACCACATTATCCGCTGCTGCTGCTGCGAGGTTCTTCTTTTCCGCGTAGCGGAGCTTCGAGTAGTTGAGAAGACCGACGCCATTCATATCCTGCCCTTTGACGCCGATGGATTCCGTCATGGACGTATCGGAGGAACCCATGACAAGACCATTCGAGAAGGCCATCTTGATCCATTCGTAGCCTGCATTCGGCGTGGTGAGCTCCAGTTTCTTCTTGTACTGCTCTTCATAGGATTTTGCCAGCTGATCCGCCACTTCCGGCTTCGTCAGCATGGTGAGGAAATTCGCATTGATGCCTTCCTGCATCGGACTCTTGAAGAAGAATTTGCCCTTCATGGACGGTTCAGTGAGCTGCCAGATATTCGTGATCGGAGCCGCTTTTCCATTTTCGTTGTTGTAGACCAGGACTTTGTTCATATAGGCGAAGACGAGCGGTGTCTGGTTCTCCGCCGGGATCTTGTCTTTGAGGTCGGCCGGAATGTAGTTCTGGAGATAACCCTGCGCGATGAGCTCTCCGTATACACGGCCGGAGTCCTGCGCGATGACCATATCTGCGCCATTCGCATTCGCTTTTGCTTCGGTGGAAATCTTGTCAATCAGCTCGAAGTCTTTCATGTTGCTGGCTTCCACCTTGATCCCGTATTTCTTTTCAAATGCAGCCCCTGCCTTGGATACGCGGCTGGTGATGGAGTAAACCTTCACCACGCCTTCCTTCTTCGCTGCTTCGATGAGATCGGCTTCCTTCTCGCTCTTCACCTGGACGATCTGTGCGCCGGGCTTCGCTGCCGTGCTGCCTGCGTCCTTCTTATCACTGCCGCAACCGGTCAGCATAGCTAAAGACAGCCCGAGAGCCGCTGCTGCGATCAAGCCTTTCTTCCAAGCTTTCATCATGTTCCTCCTTACAGAAAAAGATCGCCGTGTGCTCATAGGCCGCGGCGATGGGTTTGGCTTCTCTGCCTGTGAGTATGTTTCTTCCCTGATTTTACCACAATCAGACATCCTTTTCTGCAGGGAATTTACAATTTCTTTACACGGGAGTAGGAACTAGTGACTAGGGAAACACTGATTAAATCGTTGTCAGATTTTACTCTTGAATTTTTATGCATAGCAAGGAATAACCTGACGCGAATAGCGGGCTATTTAAGGAAGGTTATGACGAAGCTATGTATAAAAATTTTTGTAAAATCTGACTCTGCGATTTAATCAGCGTTTCCCTAGATCCGCCGACAGGCCGGAAATGAAGGAGTAAAGGCGGCGCTTTTCCGGACATGCGGATCTGCCCATGCCATGATCTTCTTGACATTCCATGCCTGCTCTGTTACCATTTATAGAAATATTTCAATTCATTGAAGGAAATGTATTCTATGAATCTTGACTGACTGATGGAGCATTTATGGAACAGATCTACATTGATACGGCGAAAATTTTGAAAGCCATCTCCGATCCGAAACGGTTGAAGATCGTCGACATGCTATCCTGTCATGCCCAGTGTGCCAATAAGCTGCAGGAAGCCTTCGCCATCACCCAGCCGACGCTTTCGCATGATATGAAGGTGCTTGTCGAGTCCGGTCTGGTCCTTGATCGCCGGGATGGGAAGCATATTTTTTATACGCTGAATCCGGATGCGTTAGATGAGCTGCACACCATCATGGGGACGATCTTCAAAAAGAAAAAACGCTGCTTTGCAGATCAATAAAACGAAGCCGAAAGGCTTCGCTTTTTTGATGAAGAAAGCCTTGGGAGGGGGATCGGGAGAGTCCGGCGGTCGTGCGATATTTTTTCCTGTAAGGGATGGTCTCAGAACGCAGAAATGGGAGATCCATATTTCCGGGAGCCCTGAAAACCGTGCGAAGCGCTCACCGGCATATCCGCTTTCGCGGGGGCATTCAGAAGCAGGAGAGCTTCATTTTTTCTCCCATAACCCCATACAATCATGGTATAATAAAGTGACTATCGATGAAAGGAAGAAAGCTATGGGCGTGATCATCAGCATTATCAATCAGAAGGGCGGCGTGGGGAAGACGACCACGGCGGTGAACCTGGCGGCCTACCTGGCAGACCGCGGGAAAAAGACGCTTCTTATCGACGAAGACGCGCAGGGAAATTCCACCAGCGGACTCTCTAAGGATGTGGAGCTCAAGAAGAATCTGTATGATGTGCTGCTCGATGATGCGGACGCAGAAGAGGCCATCGTCAAGACAGCGGTGAAGAAGCTATCTCTTCTTCCTTCCTCCATCGATCTTGCGGGGGCGGATATCGAGCTGTCGGCCATGGACGGACGGGAGCACATTCTGAAGAAAAAGATCGAAGCGCTGAAGGATGCCTATGATTTCATCCTGATCGACT
>OIAL01000701.1_pt1 | contig 13333 bp, 9 predicted proteins | sample 1580691 | NCBI WGS metagenome assembly OIAL01 (sample SAMEA3882530, study PRJEB24775) | human gut metagenome | biome: human-associated habitat; feature: intestine environment; material: feces | place: Netherlands | collected 2009/2010
CCTATGAGCAAGCTCATGTGGGCTTAGACCTTTTGACCCTGGCATCATAAAATAAGGGGATCGATACGAATGAAAAGAAAACAGGTAACAGCAGCATGCCTGATGGCGGCAACGATGCTGTTTTCAGGCTGCACGCCGAATATCAGTGAATATGCAGCGCGAGCGCAGCAAGCCGGAAAGAGCTTTTGGGAAGGGGAAACAACAGACGCTATGGCGCAGGATAGCGATGCTGCGGCAATAGCAGATGGCGAGACGTCTGAAGCAGGTGAAACACAGAATGACAGTACAGGAACCGGCACCGCTGCAGCGAACGATGATAAGGTGCAGGATAGCGCCGCTGCGACCGATGACGAGATACAGGGCGGCACAACAGCGACCGGCGGAGAAGCGCAGCACGGCGATACCGCGGCAACAGCAGACAGCGAGATGCCTGCGACCGGCGAAACGCAGACCGACACCGCTACAGAATCTGCGGCAGCAACAGCTCCTCAAATTCCGGCCCTGATGACAGAAGTGACCGACTCCGTTTATGAAGCATACGCGCAGAAATCGAATGCGTTTACCGGTAAGCTGGCGGGACACGACCGCTTAAGCCGCGCAGAAAACGCAGCGCTGACAGCAGTTCTTTCGCAGAAGGAGTACGGTGACAAGACGCTTTGCCTGCAGAACATGGCGAAGTATGACAGCAATGCAAATGAAAGCTTTCTGCTGATGTTTGAGAGCACGCCGTTGACAGCGCGCGGGCGGATTTCCGGCGATCTCTGGTATTATGACGGCGAGTCGGCAAGGCTTCTGGAAAAAGGAATCGTCGTGACCGGACTGCAGCAGGTGACGGGAATTGGGAATCCGTTTGTTATTCTGGAAACGGAAGTCTCCGGCAAAAAACAGGCGGCTGTCTGGACGGTAAAAGATCAAAAGTGCGAAAAGCTTCTGGAGGATGCCGAGACGATCGAAACGACAAAGGACGGCGTTTGTACGTTTTATCCTGCGGAGAAGACTGTGTACGATCCGCTTGTTTCGGAATGGGACAGTGCAGAAGAGACGGTTCCTGTTTATTATGAAAGAACAGCGGACGGATTTGCAGAGCGTTCGTATCGGGAGCTGACAGCGTCGGAATATTTGGCGTATGTGTCTGCAGAGGATTCGGATGAAGAGGCACAGGCGTGGAAGGAAAAGCTGGAAGAGCAGTTCTACACGCAGACGGATGAAAATACAGAATATACCTATTGGTTTTATGCAATTGGGGAGGACAAAATTGCCTATCGCTGCAGGGAAGCCGGGCAGTCGGTCGGACAGGAAGAAGGAATCGATCATGCGGTTGCGAAGTACAGCTGGTGTATCAGCAGCCTGGATCAGGGAAAGCTGACCAAAGCATCGGAGACGATCAGCGGGGATGGATTTTTCTTCCCGTCGAGATTGGAGCAGGAAGAAGCGCTGGAGAGCCTGGAGGATATTCCAAACGAATTTACGAAAAACCGGTTGAATAAAGTGCAGAAAACAGCCCGCGCGACGGTCGGTCAGGCGGTTGCACAGATTCTGGAGGTACAGGAGTACCCGGACGATGCGCTGTGTTTTGCAGAGACGGCGGATTACGATGGGAACGGCAAAAAAGAAACGTTTGCGGCGATCGGCAGGTACGACGGAGCGTTCGGCGCGCCGGTATGCGACCTGTGGTTTGTCGGCGCGGACGGCGCAGTTTTGGAAGAAGAGAATTTTGCTTTTAAGGAGCTGGAAAAGCTGGGAAGCGCCTTTGTGCTGTATCGTGGCTACGAAGTGTCCGGCGTCAGCGACATGTTGTTTGGCGTGCAGGAGCAAGGAGCAGTGCGCCTGTTAAAACAGATGGGGCACTTTGAGCTGGACGATGACGGCGATCTGATGGCATGGACTGCCGGGACAGAAGCCGCGCCGGGATATTATGACATCAGCCTGCGCACACTGACAGAGTATCGATTAGAAGAAATCCGTGAAAAAGAGCTGTTACAGTATAAAAACGGCAAAGCAGTGTTAAAGAGTATCCTGCGGCAGGTTGGATCAGATTCCGGGAAAATACAGATTTTATCCGGGGAAAACGATAGGATTCATGTCAACTTTTCGGACGCGGAAGGAAGCTGGTACGAGACATGGAAAGTGGAAAACGACAGACTTGTACTGACAGACAGCGGAGAAGGCAGTGTAAAAGAGGTTCATGAAAGCGGTGATGTGTCCGGACAAAACGCAGTCAGTCAAAACAGCGCTGTATCTGACCGGGAAGCAGACAGCATCAGTGAAAACAATGCGGCAGCATCCGACCGGACAGGCAGCATCGGCACGAAGTCTGTGACAAAGAGCGGGCAAAAGTCAGAAAACGGGACAGAAAGCCCTGCCTTCGACTTCTCTGCGCCCGATGGGACAGCAAAGGAAACTCAGACAGAACAAGAATAGGAAATTACAAAAATATGGCATTTGCACATTTGCACGTCCATACAGAGTACAGCCTGCTGGACGGTTCCAATAAAATCAAAGAATATGTAAAACGAGTTAAGGAGCTGGGCATGACGGCTGCGGCGATTACCGACCATGGCGCAATGTACGGTGTGATCGATTTTTACCGTGCGGCGCGGGCAGAGGGTATCAATCCGATTTTGGGCTGTGAGGTCTATGTTGCGCCCAATTCCCGTTTTGACCGGGAGATTACCGGCGGGGATGACCGGTATTACCATCTGGTGCTTCTGGCGGAAAATAATACTGGTTACGCGAATCTGAGCAAAATCGTCAGCCGCGGTTTTACGGAGGGGTACTATTACAAGCCGCGTGTCGATATGGAGGTTCTGGAGGAATTTCACGAGGGAATTATCGCGCTGTCTGCGTGCCTTGCAGGTGAAGTGCCGCGCTATATCCAGAAAGGACTGCCGGAGGAAGCAAAAAAATGCGCATTAAAGTATCAGTCGATTTTTGGGAAGGATAATTATTTTCTGGAACTGCAGGATCATGGGATCCCGGAGCAGCAGACCGTAAACATGGCGCTCTTACAGATGTCGCGAGAACTGGACATTCCGTTAGTATGCACGAACGACGTGCACTACACCTATGCGGAGGACGCAAAGCCACACGATATCCTTCTGTGTATCCAGACCGGCAAAAAGCTTTCCGATGAAAACCGGATGCGTTACGAGGGCGGTCAGTATTTCGTCAAAAGCGAAGAAGAGATGAAGGGACTGTTTCCCTATGCGTGGGAAGCAGTGGAAAATACACAGCGAATTGCAGACCGCTGTCATGTGGAAATCGAGTTTGGTAAGACGAAGCTGCCGCATTTTGGTGTGCCGGAGGGCTATGATTCCTGGGGATATTTGAACAAGCTGTGCACTGACGGCATGAAAGAGCGCTATCCGGAGGACGACGGCACGCTGCAGAAGCGTCTGGAATACGAGCTGGGTATTATCAAGCGCATGGGATATGTGGACTATTTCCTGATCGTGTGGGATTTTATCAACTATGCCAGAGAAAACGGTATTCCGGTAGGACCTGGACGTGGAAGTGCAGCTGGAAGCATCGTTTCCTACTGCCTGCATATCACGAATATTGATCCGATCCGTTATAGTCTGCTGTTTGAGCGTTTCCTGAACCCGGAACGAGTTTCCATGCCGGATATCGATATCGACTTCTGTTATGAACGCAGACAGGAGGTCATCGATTATGTCGGACGCAAATATGGAAAAGAAAAGGTTGTGCAGATTGTCACATTCGGTACGCTGGCGGCAAAGGGTGTCATCCGCGACGTCGGGCGTGTCATGGATCTGCCGTATTCCTTTGTGGATTCGATTGCAAAAATGATCCCGAACGAGCTGAACATGACGATTGATAAGGCACTGTCAATGAACGCAGAGCTGCGCAAGCTTTTCGAGAGCGATGAACAGGTGCACGTGCTGATTGATATGAGTAAACGGCTGGAGGGATTGCCGCGCCACACCTCGATGCACGCAGCAGGGGTTGTGATCTGCCCGGAGGCGGCAGATCATTTTGTACCGCTTTCACGGGGGTCGGATGGTTCGATCACAACGCAGTTTACGATGACGACGCTGGAAGAGCTCGGACTGTTAAAAATGGACTTTCTGGGGCTTCGAACCCTGACAGTAATCGACCACGCGGTCAAGATGATTGAGCATGACACCGGTGTGAAGCTCGATATGGAGCATCTGGATTATAACGATAAAAAAGTGCTGGATTCGCTCTGCACCGGCAGGACGGACGGCGTGTTCCAGCTGGAAAGCGGCGGGATGAAAAGCTTCATGAAGGAGCTAAAGCCCCAGAACCTGGAGGATATCATCGCGGGTATTTCCCTGTACCGTCCCGGGCCGATGGACTTTATTCCAAAATATATTAAAGGAAAAAACAATCATGACGAAATCACCTATTCCTGTCCGGAGCTGGAACCGATCCTGTCTCCGACCTACGGCTGTATCGTGTATCAGGAGCAGGTTATGCAGATTGTGCGCGACCTCGGCGGCTACACGATGGGACGAAGCGACCTGGTTCGCCGTGCGATGAGCAAGAAAAAGCAGTCTGTCATGGAAAAAGAACGGGCGAATTTCGTTTACGGCAATCCCGAAGAGGGCGTGCCCGGCTGTGTGGCCCGGGGCATTCCGGAAAAGGTCGGTCTGGAAATTTACGCGGAAATGATGGATTTTGCAAAATACGCGTTCAACAAGTCCCACGCCGCATGCTACGCGGTTGTCGCTTACCAGACGGCTTACCTGAAATATTATTATCCGGTGGAATTTATGGCGTCCCTAATGACTTCTGTAATCGATAACCCCGGAAAAGTGGCGGAATACATTCTGGTCTGCCGCCAGATGGGAATCGCGATTCTGCCGCCGGATATCAACGAGGGAGAGCCGGGATTTTCGGTATCGGGAAAATCAATCCGGTACGGACTGACTGCGATCAAGGGTGTAGGACATCCGGTTGCGGACGCGGTGATCGCAGAGCGGAAGCAGCGGGGCGTGTTCAAAAACCTGCAGGATTTTCTATCCAGAATGTCCGATACGGAAGTCAATAAGCGCAACGTGGAAAACTTCATCAAAGCGGGTGCATTCGACAGCCTTGAGGGAACACGCAAGCAGTTTATGAGCGTATTTGTGCAGCTGATGGATCAGAATCAGCAGAATCGGAAAAATAATATGGCGGGACAGCTTTCTTTATTCGATCTGGTGGACGAGTCGGAAAAGAAAAACTATGAAATCCGCTTTCCGGATGTCGGGGAATATTCGAAGGAAATTCTTCTGACCTTTGAAAAAGAAGTCCTCGGTGTGTATGTCAGCGGGCATCCGCTGCAGGAATACGAGCAGCTCTGGCGCAGGAATATTTCCAATACGACGGCAGATTTTATGCTGGATGAGGAGACAAACAGCGTCCATATTCAGGACGGAGCAAAGGCGGTCATCGGCGGAATTATCGAGGAAAAGAAGATCAAATATACCAAAAACGATAAGGTGATGGCGTTTTTACAGGTGGAGGATCTGGTTGGAACGATTGAAGTTATCGTTTTCCCGAAAACCTATGAGCAGTACGGCAGCAAGCTGATGGAGGATGAAAAGGTTCTCCTGCGGGGGCGCGTTTCCGCAGAGGAGGACAAAGACGCGAAGCTGATCTGTGAATCCGTGCAGACGTTTGACGAAATCCCCAAAAAGCTCTGGATTAAGTTTCCGACGATGGAAGCTTATCAGCAGCAGGAAAAAAAGCTGCTTTCGGCAATCGCAGCTTCCGACGGCAAGGATACCGTGGTGATTTATGTGGAAAATCCGCGCGCGATGAAGCAGCTTGGGGCGAATCAGACCGTTCATGGGGACGAGGCGCTTTTAAAGCAGCTGGAAGAGTTGTTTGGAGAAGAAAACGTAAAGCTGATGTAAGTTTCACAAAACCATTGAAAAGAAAGCCCGTTTCGATTAAAATAAAAAATGGTTTTACGGATTTTGAAATCTTAAGATTGAAGTCCAGCCCGCAGCGGCAGACAGGAGGAACAATGGCAGCTAAGATAAAGACAATTGGAGTTCTTACAAGCGGCGGAGATGCGCCGGGTATGAATGCGGCAATCCGTGCGGTTGTTCGGAAAGCGATTTGCAACGGCGTCAAAGTAAAAGGCATTAAAAAAGGCTATCAGGGCCTGTTAAATGAAGAAATCATAGATATGGATGCCCGCAGCGTTTCGGATACCATCCAGAAGGGCGGTACGATTCTGGGAACCGCACGTTGTCTGGAATTTAAGACCGAAGCCGGACAGAAAAAGGGCGCGGAGATCTGCCGCAGACACGGCATCGACGGTCTGGTTGTTATTGGCGGCGACGGCTCTTACAGAGGTGCGCAGGCGATGTCCAGACTTGGGATCAATACGATCGGTCTGCCGGGCACGATCGATCTGGATATTGCATGTACCGAATATACGATCGGTTTCGATACGGCAGTCAATACCGCGATGCAGGCAATCGATAAGGTAAGGGATACTTCATCTTCACATGAACGCTGCAGTATTATCGAAGTAATGGGCAGAAATGCCGGTTATATCGCACTGTGGTGCGGCGTCGGCACCGGCGCGGAGGATATCCTTCTTCCTGAAAAGTACGACTATGACGAGCAGCAGCTGATTAACAATATTATCAACAACCGGAAAAAGGGCAAAACCCACCATCTGATCATCAATGCAGAAGGTATCGGTCATTCTACTTCCATGGCGAAGAGAATTGAAGCAGCAACGGGTGTGGAAACCAGAGCAACCATCCTGGGGTACATGCAGCGAGGCGGCAGCCCGACCTGTCTGGATCGTTATTATGCTTCTATCATGGGCGCTTATGCGGCAGACATCCTCTGCGCAGGCAGCTCGAACCGTGTTGTGGCTTACAAACACGGTGAATTTGTAGACTATGATATCGAGGAAGCACTTGCGATGCAGAAAGAGATTCCCGAATATCATTATCAGGTCAGCAAAGCGCTGGCCACCTGACGATACAGGACGCAAAGGGGCGGCTGCACACGAAACGTGTGTGGCCGTTGTGCGTTTTCATAAAGATCAACGGAGGAACCTGCATGATTACTGCAGCATCCAACAGCCGGATCAAAAGGCTGGTACAATTGAATCAAAAGTCGAAGCTGCGCAGAACGGAGGACGTTTTTCTGGCAGAGGGTGTGAAGATGTTTCTGGAAGCACCGAGAGAGCAGCTGCAGGAGGTCTATGTTTCGGAATCCTTTCTGGAAAAGTGCAGCTGCAGGGAGCATCTGGAAGAGGTTGGCTACGAAGTTGTTTCCGACAGCGTTTTTTCTAAAATATCGGATACCTGCACGCCACAGGGCGTTTTATGCGTGCTGAAACAGTTTCACTATAATATAGAAGAAATGCTGCGGGACAAAGCACCGCTGTTTCTGCTTCTGGAAAATATACAGGACCCCGGCAACCTCGGTACGATGCTGCGAACCGGTGAGGGCGCAGGCGTTTCCGGGATTATCATGAGCCGGGATACAGTCGATTTGTACAATCCGAAGGTTATCCGTTCAACGATGGGCAGCATCTACCGCGTTCCGTTTTATTATGCGGACGATTTTGCGGCGGCGGTTCATCAGGTGCAGCAGGCGGGTGTCAGCGTATACGCGGCGCATCTACGCGGGAAAAATTCCTATGCCTGTCAGGATTACACAAAGGGGACAGCATTTCTGATCGGTAACGAGGGCAATGGCCTGCGGGAAGAGACTGCAGAGCTTGCGGATTGTTATATCCGGATTCCGATGGAGGGCAAAGTGGAGTCGTTAAATGCAGCGGTGGCGTCTTCGATTCTGATGTATGAAGCGCATCGGCAGAGGGCGACGATTGAAAAATAACATTTTTCGAGCTCGGGATTTGTGTATGCGCGCACTTGACACAAACTCGACATGCGCAAAAAGCGTGCGCAGAAATGAGAGGCACAGATGAAAATCGGTTTTATCGGACTTGGAAATATGGCGCAGGCGATGATCGGAGGAGTTTTGAGAAATCACCTGGCTGTGCCGGAGGAAATTTACGGTTCTGCAAAAACGGCGGAGACGGAAAGCAAAGTACATGAAATGTTTGGCATCACGGTGACAGGCGATAACCTGGAAACCGCGCGGCAGGCAGAGCTTTTGATTCTTGCTGTAAAGCCGCAGTTTCTGGAGGAAGTGATCGGACAGATCAGCGACATTGACCTGACTGGCAAGACGATTTTGAGCATTGCGGCAGGCAAAAGCCTTGCGTGGCTGGAAGAGCAGTTCTGTGCGCCGCTTCCGTTTGTGCGCGCGATGCCCAATACGCCGGCATTGGTCGGGGAAGGCTGTACCGGCGTCTGCTATGGCAGCAGGGTAACTCCTGAGATGAAAGAAAAAACGGCGGCTGTCCTGGACAGTTTCGGCAAGACGGTTGAGCTTCCGGAACATCTGATGGATGTGCTGACCGGCGTCAGCGGCTGTGCGCCTGCCTGGATTTTTATGCTGATCGAGGCGATGGCAGACGGTGCAGTTGCGGAAGGCATGCCGCGCAGCCAGGCATATGAATGCGCGGCACAGGCTGTGCTCGGCAGCGCGAAGCTGATGCTTGAGACCGGAAAGCATCCGGGAGAGTTAAAGGATATGGTCTGCTCCCCGGCAGGCTCCACGATTCAGGCGGTACGCGTTTTAGAGGAAAAAGGCTTCCGCGGCGCAGTGACCGATGCGGTCATCACTGCAGTGGAAAAGTCCAGAAGCCTGTAAAATAGTTTGTTACAAAAATGTTAAAAACAGGAATAAAGGAAGATCTGATGGAAAAAATAATCCCGTCGGGTCTTCTTTTTTTGATAAAAAATCGAAAAAACCGCAGAAATTGCTGTCCTTTTTATGAAAAGAGAATTTACTGTGTTAAAGCGGAGTTTGTTGAAAACTTTGAAAAATAGTAAGAAAAAGGCGATGATTTCGGAGGTTTGTTGTAGAAATATCACAATAGAAGAAAAAACTTTGTGGGGAACTAACGGAAATTTGTGGTTCCGGGCGAACGACTTGACATTTGATTGTAATATTGCTATCATATCATGCGTAACAATTGTTAATAAGTTTGTAACAATTGAAACAGCTCTGTAACAAGGAGCATCCCACAAAAAGCTCCTGAATTTCACCGGCAGAATGGTCGGGGAAGCAGAGTAAGATTTATGGAGGTAAGAATGAACGGAAAAGGCAGAAAGTTGTTTCGTAGTGCAGTCGGCATTTTAACATCTGTTATGATGATGGGCGCATATACGACAACCGCTATGGCAAGTGGTATCGGTGTCATTGATGCGAAAGACATGCTGGACATTCACGCAGAAGCAAACAGAGCGTCTGCGGTGGTTGGTCAGGTCATGGATGACGGGCATGTGGCAATCCTTGCAAAGTACAACGACTGGGTGCAGATCCAGGCGGGAGAAATTGCAGGATGGGTACCGGCTGAAAATCTGGTCGAGACAGAGATTTCCAACGAAGAGGCTGTTGCAGCCAATGAGCAGGTGATCGCTGAACGGACAGGAGCAACAGCATCCGAAGATGAATTCTTTGCAGAGGAAGAAGTACAGCAGGATGAAACAGCAGCTTTACAGGCAGAGGCGAGTGAAGCTGTACAGAATGAGATAGAAGAAGTACAGACAGCCGAGGAAGCAGCGCGGCTCGAAGCGGAGGCGCAGGCAAAGGCAGCAGCCGAGGAAGCAGCGCGGCTCGAAGCGGAAGCTCAGCAGGCAGCTTTGGCAGCCCAGACCGCAGCGATATCCACAGAGGAATTAAAACTGCTTGCAAATATTATTTACTGTGAAGCAGGCAGTGAATCCTACGTTGGTAAGGTTGCGGTAGGCAATGTCATCATGAACCGCGTCAAGAGTGCATCGCAGCCCAATACGATCACCGAGGTCGTTTACGCAAAAGGACAGTTTTCCCCTGTTAGAAACGGTTCGCTGCAGAGGGCACTGAGCAGTGACAAGGCAGATGCAGCCTGCTATCAGGCAGCAATCGAAGCATTAGCCGGTGCACAGCCGGTCGGCGGCAAGCTGTTTTTCAGAAGAAATAACGGTCGTTCCGGACAGGTAATCGGACATCACGTTTTTTACTAAAACAGTATCATAGCCGGGGCATTTGGCCCAATAGCATTATAAATGAATCGTCAGAAGAGGATAGGGAAAAAACTGTTGTTTCTGACAGAAAAAGAGCGAAAAAAGGCATGTGGAAAAGGATTGTTTTTCACACGCCTTTTTTGTATTCATGACAATAAAATCCTCGCAGGGCGCACACTTGACAGTAATTGACGGATTTGATATGATGACGCTAATCATGTAATATAATTGTAACATTTGATGAGCCGATTTTGGGAGCGCCAAAGGCGCGGAAAATCAATGGAGGTTCAGCTATCGTTACTGCCTGCGGATATGAGGGGATAGAAAGGATCATCGATTTATGGGCTGGAGCAGAAAATGTGAGAAAAGGGGGAAGCACTGGCTGCGGGCTGCAGCGCTGGGAGTCGTCTTGTTGTGGACGGCCGGAAGCAGTCTGCAGGCAGAGGCGGAATCGAGCAAAAGCGCGCACTGGCACAAGGGCGTTGGCGTGGAGGCGTGGCTGACAGGAGCGGATAAGGAACAGGTCAGTCAGAACGCAGCATCCCAAAATGGGGCGGCAGATGCAGCGACCGGCGCAGCCGGCGGGCAGGAAACGGATGTAGCGTCTGACAGTGCGGACAGCAAAACCAAGGCTTCGTCCGGCGATGGAACGAAAATGGACGACCTGACCGGAACGATCGTGATGACGAGCGTCCAGAATGTATTGAATGTCAGGACGGAACCGGACAGCGAGGCAGAGCTTGCAGGGTATCTGTATGCAGACTGTGGCGGTACGGTGCTGGAACAAAAGGATGGATGGACAAAGCTTGAGTCCGGCGAACTGACCGGCTGGGCGAATAACGATTATCTGTTGTTTGGGGAAGAAGCGCGGAAAGAGGCAAAAGACGCGGGACGGATTGTGGCAACGACAAAAACAGGTGCTTTGCGGATCCGGAAAGAACCTTCAGGAGATGCTGCGATTTATGATCTGCTGGAAGAAGGTGCAAAGTATGAGGTCGTGGATGAAGAGCAGATCCGTTTCAGCGAGGATCAGGAAATCACGGCGGACTGGGTTGCGGTCAATTACGGCGGAAAGACCGGATATGTGTCTTCGGAATATGTCCAGGTTGATTTTGAAATCGATTACGGAGAGACGGTTGAGCAGGTAAAAGCGCGCGAGGAAGCGGAAACTGTGAGACTGCAGGCGGAAAAAGAAGCTGCCGCACAGAAACAGAAGAAGGAAAAGGCAGCGCAGGCGGAAAAGGAAGCGAACAAGGCTGCTGCACTGGCTGCGGACGACGGCGTGCTTTTGGCGGCGCTCATTCAGTGTGAAGCGGGAGAAGAGCCCTACGAAGGACAGGTGGCTGTCGGCGCAGTCGTGATGAACCGGGTCAGAAGCGGCGCTTATCCGAATACGGTCAAGGGAGTTATCTATGCTTCGGGACAGTTTACACCGGCGGGAAGCGGACAGGTTGGACGCGTTGTCGCAAGTGGAAAGATCAAGGCAAGCTGCCTGCAGGCGGCACAGGAAGCGATGGCGGGAAGCACCCCGGTTGGAATAGCGACGCATTTTAGGCGGGCAGGAAGCAGGGAAGGTATTGTGATCGGACATCATGTATTTTGGTAGACGGGGCATGATTTTTGTAGTATGATAGTCATAAGTCACAGGAAAGGAGGAGTTACATGACGGAAGTATTTGCCTGGCTGGCTCTGTTGATTTTACTTGTGCTGATTGAGCTTGCGACGATGGGGCTGACGACAATCTGGTTTGCAGCCGGAGCTCTTGTTGCGACGATTGCAGCTGCCTGTGGTGCGCCGGTTCTGGTGCAGGTCATCCTGTTTTTGGTAGTGTCCGTGCTGATGCTTGTTTTTACAAGACCGGTTGCCATGCGCTATTTCAATGTTGGAAGGACGAAGACCAATGTGGACAGCATGCTTGGGGAACGCGGTATCGTGACCGGCAGGATTGATAACCTGCACAGCTGCGGACAGGTTACGCTCAAAGGCATGGAGTGGTCAGCAAGATCTCAGGAAACTGAGGGGACGATTGAAGAGGGTACCGTCGTCATTGTAAAAAAGATCGACGGCGTGAAGCTGATCGTTGTTCCGGACGAGATCGAAACAGAAGAACCTGTAACAAACAGCAGAGAGACTGCTGACAACATGCGGTAAGACCGCGGAAATGAGGGTAATTATGATAGGTGGATTGGTAATACTCATTATTTTAATTCTGGCAATTGCAATTGTAGCGTCCTGCATCAAGATCGTACCGCAGGCGCAGGCTTATGTCGTAGAACGTCTCGGCGCATATCAGGATACCTGGAGCGTTGGCCTTCACTTTAAAGTGCCGATTGTCGATAAGGTTGCAAAGCGTGTACTGTTAAAGGAACAGGTAGCGGATTTCCCGCCTCAGCCCGTTATCACAAAGGATAACGTTACGATGCGGATCGATACCGTTGTCTTTTTCCAGATCACAGATCCCAAGCTGTTTACCTACGGAGTTGAAAATCCGATCATGGCGATTGAAAACCTGACCGCGACAACCCTGCGTAACATCATCGGAGACCTGGAACTGGATCAGACCCTGACCTCCCGTGAAACGATCAATGCCAAGATGCGTGCATCCCTGGATATCGCAACCGATCCCTGGGGCATTAAGGTAAACCGTGTCGAATTAAAGAACATCATTCCTCCCGCAGCAATTCAGGATGCGATGGAGAAGCAGATGAAGGCAGAGCGTGAACGTCGTGAAGCGATCCTGCGTGCTGAAGGTGAAAAGAAATCTACCATCCTGGTAGCAGAAGGTAAAAAGGAATCCGCAATTCTGGAAGCAGAGGCAGAAAAACAGTCTGCAATCCTGCGCGCAGAAGCAGAGAAAGAAAAGATGATCCGTGAGGCAGAAGGTGAAGCGGAAGCAATCCTGAAAGTCCAGCAGGCGACTGCAAACGGTCTGCGTTTCATCAAGGATGCAGGAGCGGATGATTCTGTACTTCGTTTAAAGAGTCTGGAGGCTCTGGAAAAGGTTGCGGACGGCAAGTCTACAAAGATCATCATTCCGTCCGAAATTCAGAACATGGCGGGACTGCTGACCAGTGCAAAGGAGCTTTTAAGCGACAAATAAGCTCACATGTACCATCTTCGATGCTATCCGCTGCCTGACAGCGTATTTCATCTTTACAAAAAAGGACCGTACATTCTATAATGGATGTACGGTTTTTTATTTTATGATGCCAGGGTCAAAAGGTCTAAGCCCACATGAGCTTGCTCATAGG
>OIAL01000706.1_pt1 | contig 13269 bp, 13 predicted proteins | sample 1580691 | NCBI WGS metagenome assembly OIAL01 (sample SAMEA3882530, study PRJEB24775) | human gut metagenome | biome: human-associated habitat; feature: intestine environment; material: feces | place: Netherlands | collected 2009/2010
CCTGCCAGCCGGAAGGGAAATGCTCCCCGTTTCCATCATCCGGCGGCGCGGATGCATCCTGCTGATCCTCCGGCGGGAGAATTTCATTCTGTAAATCATCTTCCGGCGGCATCTGCTCGCCCCCGCAGTAGGGGCACCAGCGCGCATCATCCGGGATGTCTCGTCCACAGTAGGGACACTGCATTGGCTTCACCTGCCCTTTCACACACACAAATCGTTTTCCTCAATGTACCATATTCCCGGCCATACCACAAGATAAAAAAATGTCCCCCGGTGGTTCGCCGGGGGACAAAGAAAAGCCTGTTAACCCGCGATGCGCTTGGCGCCCACGTAATTCCTCAGGTAGTAGCTCGAGCTCAGGTCGCTGATGACGACGCAGCCTGCGCCGGAGCTGCTGTGGATGAACTGGCCGTTGCCGATATAGATACCGACGTGGCCGATGCTGGAGCTGTTGCTCGCAAAGAACACCAGGTCGCCGAGCTGGAGGTTGGCCTTCTCGACATAGGTGCCGTTGTTGTTGTAGATGCTGCTGGCCACACGGCTCATGGAATAGCCGCAGAGCTTGTACACGTAGTTGACAAAGCCGGAGCAGTCAAAGCCCGAGGGGCTCATGCCGCCGTAGACATACGGCGCGCCCATGTACTGCTTGGCCGTGGCGACGATGGTCTCACCGATGGAGCCGCTGGGCTTGCTGCCGCCGTCCGACTTCGTGGTGGTGACGTAGGTGCTGTTGACATAGCCCTTGACGCCGTTGATGGTGACAGCCGTCCAGTTGCCGCTCGTGCCGGTGATCGTCAGCGGCGTGCCGTTGTTATACGTGCCGAGGATGGAATAATTCGTGCCGGCGCCGGAACGCAGACGCACGTCGTTGCCCTTGATGTAGCCGGTCTGGCTCGTGGAGCCGCCGCCGGGCTTGGTCGTGGTCATGTAGTCCTTGCTGACATAACCGTCCCTGCCGCTGTAGCTGACTTTGTACCAGTTGCCGCTCTCGCCGGTGATGGTCATCTTCGTGCCGGTGTTATACACGCCGAGGATGGAGCTGGTCGTGCTCGCACCCGAGCGCATACGCACGCCGGTGCCCTTGATGTAGCCGGCCTTGCTGTCGGCCCCGCCGCCGGAGACATAGTCCGAGCGGATGTAGCCGCTCACGCCACCGATGGTGACCTTCGTCCAGCCGTTTTCCGTGCCGGTGATGGTCAGGGGCGTGCCGTTCTGGTAGGTACCGAGGATGGAGTAGTTCGTGCTCGGGCCGGAGCGCATACGCACATCGCTGCCCTTGACCGAACCGTTGGAGCTGTCCGTGCTGCCGCCGCCGTTCGTCACGCCCGAGAGCGAGACATAGTCCGAGTGGACATAGCCGGTGGTGCCGTTGTAGCTGACCTTGTACCAGACGCCGTTGACGCCGGTGATCGTCATGGTCGTGCCGGAGTTGTAGGTGCCGAGGATGGAGCTGCTCGTGCTCGCACCCGAGCGCATACGCACGTAGCTGCCGTTGATCGTGCCGGTACCGAAGCTGGCATCCATTTCATTGGCGCGTTTGAGGTAATCGGAAGATATGTAGCCGACGGTGCCGTTGTAGACCACCGTGGCCCAGCCGCCGCTCGAGCGCGTGGACACCACGACGTGGGTGCCTGCCGGGAGCGTGGAGATAATGCCGTAATTCGTTCCGGCGCCCGTTCGGAAGTTGACGGCCGTCGTCGTCGTCGCACCGCCGGCGCTCGCCGCGGAAGCCGAAACGGCCAGCGTGAGCGCGAAGAGCGCGGAAACAACGGCTGTTTTCAGAAATCGTTTCGCCATAGAATCATCCTTTGCTTAGTTATTCGCAAGCGCGCGGTCCAGCCACACAGCCGCCACATCCATGGCGTTGTACAGGCCGTCCTTTTCTGTCTTTTTGACCACACGGTCGCGGGATTTCAGATCCGGGTCGGTGAGCTGGAGCTGCACGGAGACCCGCGTCGCCACGTCGAGGTCCTTGATCTTTTTCGTGTCGAGGATCTGCATCATAATGATGTACTTGTCAGCCATGCTGCCGTAATAGAGCAGGTTGTCTTTCCGGCGCAGCGGATGGCCTTTGTAGCACAGTTCGGTCGATTTTGCTGCCAATGAGATACACCTCCGATACCACTGTTTTCGAATTGTAACACATTTCAATCTTTTTGTCAACACCGCATGCCCCGCGCTGTCGTTTCGGCGCGGGGACACGCGATGGGGCAGACATTTGCGCGGCTCAGCCGGCGTCGTCGGCATCGCCGCCGGTGTCCTGCGACTGGCCGGAGAAATTGCCGAAGATGCCGGTCGGCGAGCCGATGGTCGGCGTCGGGAAGCTCTTGGTCGGCAGATCCTTATGGATCGGGTCCATGACGAGCTTCCAGATCTGGGCGGCGGGGTTGCCGGAGAAGTTCATATACTCGGGCATATCGTAGCCGGTCCAGACGGCGGCCACATAGTACGGCGTGAAGCCGACGAACCAGCGGTCGCAGTTGTTCGTGGTCGTACCGGTCTTGCCGCCGACGGGCATGCCGGTCAGGCGGGCCTCGGTGCCGGTGCCGCTGTTGACGGCGTTGCAGAGCATGTCGGCCATGTTCCACGCGGTGTTGGCCTTGAGGGCCACGATCGTGCGCGCGGGATTTTCGAGCACGACCTCGCCGCTGGGATCCTTGACATACGAATACGTGCGGCCGTAGGTGAACACGCCGTCGTTGACGAAGGCGGAGTACGCCTGCGTCATCTCGCGGACGGTGATGCCGTTCGTGAGCTGGCCGAGGGCGAGCGGCGCGTAGTCGCAGTCGGACTCGGCAAGGCTCGTGACGCCGAGCTTGTCCTTCAAAAATTCATACGACGCGCGCGGGGTGAGCTTGTCGAGGATCTGCGCAGACACGGTGTTGAGCGAGCGCTGCAGCGCCTCGCGGATGGTGATGACGCCGTAGTTGCCGCCGCCGGAGTTTTTCGGATACCAGCTCGTGCCGGAGAGCTTGATGTCCGGCGAATCGTTGACCTGCGTATACTGCGTGATGAGGCCGAGCTCCATGGCCGGGCCGTAGGTCGCGATCGGCTTGATGGACGATCCGGGCGGGCGCTTGGACTGCGTGGCCCGGTTCGTGCCGAAGTTGATGGTCTTTTTGCCCGTGCCGCCGGACAGGCCCTTGATCTCGCCGGTGTAGGGGTCCATGATGACGATGGCGGACTCGAACTGCTGGCCGGAGGCCGACGGGCGCTGCGGCATCTTGTCGAGGTCGGTATAGACGTCGTCGATCGCCTGCTGGATGCTGGGATCGTAGCAGGAATAGACCTGATAGCCGCCGGAATAGAGCAGCGTGCGCGCCGTGTCGCGGCTGACGCCCTTCTGCTCGACGAGGTCGTTGAGCACGTCGTTGATGACGGCCTCGGCGTAGTAGCTGTAGATGGTCTGGGTGGCATCGTCGGACTCGCTGCGCACGAACACGAGCTCCTGCGCCACGGCCTCATCGTACTGCTCCTTGTTGATGTAGCCCTGTTCGTACATCTGCTTGAGGATGGTCTCCTGCCGGGTCTTATTGTTCTCGCGGCTGATGAAGGGGTCGTATTTTGAGGGGTTATTCGTGATGCCGATGATGCTCGCGCACTCGGCGAGCGTGAGATCCTTCGGTTCTTTGCCGAAGTAGGTCTCGGCGGCGGTGTAGACGCCGTTGCACCCCTCGCCGAAGTAGACGATGTTCAGGTACCACTCCATGATCTCTTCCTTATCATAGGACTTCTCAAATTCGAGCGCCTGGAAGATCTCGAGCAGCTTGCGCTGCACGGTGATATCGTCCTGCTTGGTAAGGTTTTTGATCAGCTGCTGCGTGATGGTCGAGCCGCCGAAGTCGTTTTTCATCGACAGGAACATGTTGATGAACGCCCCTGTCGTGCGGTACCAGTCCACGCCCTTGTGCTTGTAAAAGCGCTTGTCCTCGATGGCGACGGCCGCGTGCTCCATGTCCTTGGGGATGTCGGCATAGTCGATCCAGACGCGGTTTTCCGTGCTCGAGAGGTTCGTGAGATTCTGCCAGTTGCCGTCGGAATCCTCATACAAAATCGAGCTTGAGAGCGAGACCGTGAAGTCCGAGAGCTGCACGTCGAGATCCGTGGACAGGCAGTTTTTCACATAGTACGCGAAGATGCACAAAAACAGCAGCCCCGTGACGAGCACGATCAGCAGGATCGTGCCGAGCACGCGCAGCACAGCGCCCGCGACGCTCACGGTCGCATCCGCGGCCTGGGCCGCGCGCGGGGCGGATGATGATGGTTTCGGTCGTTTTGCCATAGGCAGTGACGCACCTCCCTGATAATACACATTATCGGGTCAAAAACCCGGTCGATATTCAGCGCATAAAAACGGTTAAATGATATTATAGCACACTCTGTCAACCGGGGATAGTCTTTCGCGCGTTTTTGTCCGGCGGGTATGAAATGCGCGCGCGTTGGACAAACTTTCCGGTGAAAGGAGCGAGGCATATGAAACGAACGCTAGCACTGACGGTCGTGACGGCGCTGTGCGCCGTGTCGCCGTTCGTCGCAGGGGCGGCGATGTCCTCCCTGCAGCAGCCGGGCGCGGACGCGCCGGCCACGTCCTACGACGGCGCGCAGGCGGAATATATCCTGCGGGATTACGAGGGCTATGTGAGCGTGTTCGCCTCCGACGCCGACCGCAGGCCGCTGCAGGTGACCGGCATCGAGGTCGCCGGACTGCGCCGCGCTGACCAGGAGCTGCTGCGCGGCGGCATCACCGTCGGCAGTCAGGAGCAGCTTTTGCTGCTGCTGGAGGATCTGGGGTCGTAAAAGGACTTGATTTTACACGCCAGATGGGGTACACTGGAATCAGAAAACGATCACAACTGGAGGACACCCCGATGAGTGAAGCATTCGGCAGCGATTATCTGACGATCGAGGACGAGGACGGCAACGAGTTTGAGCTCGACGGTCAGGACTATCTCGCGGCGCTCCCCGCCGATATGGACGAGGACGACCCCGATTTCGGCATCATCCTGCTCAAGATCATGGAGGAAAACGGCGAGGAGCTCTTCGGCTCCATCGACGATGACGACGAGCTGGACAAGGTGTACAATTACTATATGGAAGAGATCTTCGCCGACGAGGACGAAGAATCTGACGGTGGCGCGGAGGAATAAGTTCCCGCGCGGCGCATAGCATGGGAATAAGTCCTGCTGTGTGCGTGGAGCACGACTGAGTGCTCAGAGCTCATTTAAACCCACATCTCTTATAAGGGATGCCAGAACTTCCGCTGCGGATTGCAGGCCTCCCGGCCGGCTGAAAGATGCCGGTTGGACGTTGGAAGCAGAGAAACAGCAGAGAGGCGACCCACCTGCCTTCTTGTGCAGGTTGTAACTGGGCTCACACGGCATTGGCGGGCTGGCCGGCAGCGAAAGCTGCCGGCTTTTTTCTTGCCTCTGACAAGAAAAAAGCCAGATTGCATCCGTCGCGGCGTGGCCACCGAAAAAGCCGCGCCGCATTGACAAGCTCCCGCCGCCGGGGCTATGATAAGCCTCAGCGGCACGCGCAGTGTGCCGAATCCTGTCCAAACGAAAGGTGATCCGCCATGCTCCGCTTTCAGAACGATTACTCCGAGGGTGCGCACCCGAACGTGCTGCGCGCCCTGTGCGACACCAACCTCTGCTCCACGCCTGGCTACGGGCTCGACGACGACTGCCGCCGCGCGGCCGACGCCATCCGCGCCCGCTTCGCCTGCCCGGACGCCGACGTGCACTTCCTCGTCGGCGGCACGCAGACGAACCAGCTCGCCGCGGCCGCCTTCCTGCGCCCGTGGGAGGCCATGGTCGCGGCCGACACCGGCCACATCAATGTGCACGAGACCGGCGCGATCGAGGCCACCGGCCACAAGGTGATCGCCGTGCCCGGCGCGGACGGCAAGCTCACCCCCGCCGCCATCGCCGACGCCGCCGCGCAGCACTGCGCTGCCCCCGGCGTGTATGACGAGCACATGGTACTGCCGCGCATGGTGTACGTGTCCGACGCGACGGAACTCGGCACTGTCTATACCATGGCGGAGCTGACCGCCCTGCGCGCGGCGTGCGACGCGCACGGGATGTACCTGTATCTCGACGGCGCGCGGCTGGCGCAGGCGCTCACGGCCGCGGGCAGCGACCTGCAGCCGGAGGATCTGCCGCGGCTGTGCGATGCGTTTTACATCGGCGGCACGAAAAACGGCCTGCTCTTCGGCGAGGCAATGGTCATCGTCAACGACGCGCTCAAGCCGGGCTTCCGCCGCGCGATGAAGCGCAACGGCGCCATGCTCGCCAAGGGCCGCCTGCTCGGCGTGCAGTTCGCTGCCGCGATGGAACACGACCTCTGGCTCGAGCTGGGCCGGCACGCGGACGCGCAGGCGCAGCGCATCGCCGCCGCGCTCTCGGACCGCGGCATCGCAATGTACGTGCCCTCGCCGACGAACCAGATCTTCCCCATCCTGTCGGATGCGCAGATCGCGCGGCTGCAGGAGCTGGTCGCGTTCAACACGACCGCCCGCGTGGACGCCGCGCACCAGGCCGTGCGGTTCGTGACCTCGTGGGCCACGACGGACGCGCAGGTCGACGCGCTGCTGGCCGTGCTGAACGAAGTGCTGGGTTGAGCAGACGCCCGCATTTCAAACACGGAATACGAAAGCGCCCGACGCTTCTGCGTCGGGCGTGTTTTCAACTTTACAAATGTTCCTTTTGCATCTTCGCCCAGCGGCGGGGATACTTCGGCGGTGTGGGCGCCGTCTTGCGGATGACGACGACGCTGTGCGTCACGTCCGTGCCGGGGATGGTGTAGCGCGCCGTGCGCTCATACGTGCCGCCGAGCTTGCGGATGGCGCTGCGCGCCTCGTCGAGCTCTGCGGCGCAATCCGGCCCTTTCATGGCGAGAAACACCCCGCCCGTGCGCACAAACGGCAGGCACAGCTCGCACAGCAGGTACAGCCGCGCGACCGCGCGCGAGACCGCCGCGTCGAACTGCCCGCGCAGCTCCGGCGCCTCCTCGGCGCGCGTATGCAGGCACGCCACGTCCGTGAGGCCGGTCGCGGCGCAGACGTCGCCGAGAAAGCGCACGCGCTTATCCAGACTGTCGAGCAGCGTGAGCGAAATGTCCGGCTGCGCAATCTTCAGCGGCAGGCCGGGAAAGCCCGCGCCCGTGCCGACGTCGATGACCGACTTGCCGGCAAGCGGCTCGACCGTCAGCAGGGCAGCCGAATCGAGAAAGTGCAGCTGCGCCACGTCGGTCTCGCCGTGGATGGCCGTCAGGTTCATGACCTTGCTGCGCTCGTCGAGCAGCGTGTAATATGTCTGAAAACGGGCCAGCGCCGCCGCGTCGAGCGGCAGACCCAGCGCGGCAAACCCCGCGCGCAGAAGTTCGTCCATGCTTGCCTCCAAAAATGATCGGTTGCCGCCATCTTACCACATTCTCCCCCGCGCGTCCAGCCCCGGGCGGGCAATGGGGCAAAGCCCACGATCACCGGCAGTCACGAAAAACCGCCCGCACGGGTCTCCGTGCGGGCGGCTGCAGCGTGTCAAAAAAGCCTCGCAGAGTTTGCCGCCCGCAGGCGGCAAAAAAAGTGAAATCATTTTCTCTCGCGACATGCGCGTGAGAGAAAATACTTCTCAGGCTGCAAGTGTGGAATTTGTGCGCCGCAGGCACACAAATTATGCGCGCAGCAGACTGCAAGCCCTTTGTCGGAAAACCCTCCGGGTTTTCCGACAGTCTCCACAGCGCCGGACGGGCTTCCGTCCGGCGCTGTTTGTTTTTGTATCGCTCAGAGCCGATCCATGCGGAACGCCGCATAGACATCCCGGCGGGTGAAGCTGTCCGTGGGAACGAACCACGCCTCCGGCAGCGCGGTCACGTGATCCGCCGGGTGCGCCGCCTCGGAGACGAGGCCGTTTTCCCGGCACCAGGCCATCGCGCCATCGTAAGCGCCGGCGCGGCCGGTCCGGCGCAGCTGCGCAACGCGGCGCGTGATGGCCTCCGCCTTCGGCGCAAGCAGCATCGCCAGCTCGCCCACCGTCATGGGATCGTCGAGCCGCAGGCGGTTATCGGAAAAGACGATCGCCCGCTGCTGTGCGAGCGCCGTCAGGCGGTCAAACAGCGGCTCGTCGCGGCCGACGTCCGCAAAGGGGCTCTCCGCCAGCAGCTCGCCCACCGGCACGACCTGATAGCCGTATTCCTGCAGCAGCGCCAGCTGCTCGCCGAGGGCGAAGGCCACCGGCGTGCGCTTGGCCATGTTGTAGCCGTCCTTCTGGAAAATGATCTGGCCGCAGAAAAAGTCCGGGTCTTTTTCCAGCGCCTTGCGCATCGGCTCGACCATGGCGCGGATCTCCGCCTGCAGCGCCGCCTCCGGGTCCGATTCCGTGGACGGGAGCCAGCCCGCGCCGTCAAACGACGCCGCCATGTACTGATAGCCCATGTGGTCATAGACATCGTAGCTTGTGAATCCGCCGGTCATCTTGTCCACATAGTGCGGCGGGCGCGCGAGCGTCATCGTATAGCCGTAGCGCGTCTGCATGAGCGTGTGCAGGCGGGTGAGATCCTCCACCGCGGCGTCAAAGCCGGGGAGATATTCGCGCGCGCCGTACACGAACGGCTTCTTGCCGAAAATGATGTGCCGGTAGCCATGGTTCGTGATCTGGTGGCCCTCGGCGAGCATGCGGCGGATGAGGCGGTCGTTGTGCTCCGCGCCGCCCTGCTCGTCGCAGTGAATGTCCGGGTAATGGTCAAAGCGCACGCCGCCCCACGCGGCGCTGCCGAGCTTGCCGGCCTCGTCGGGGTAGTTGGCGCTCGTGTCGCCGATGACGTCGAAGCTGCCGCGCGCGCCGTACTGCGCCAGCGTGTCGAGCAGCACGTCCGTGAGCGTCCGGCCGTCGAACCGGTCCGGCGACGCGGGCAGACCCATCGGCCCGTCGTCAAACGTCATGGCGCAGATGCGCCGCGTCGTGTGCACGCGCTCGATGCGCCGGGTATAGCCGACATAGTGTTTTTCTGCGGGCGTAATGAGCTTCTTGACGATCTTTTTGCCCTGCTTTCCTACTTTAACGATCCAGGACATGATAGGTCTCCCCTTTCCAAGTGATATCCTGCAGGCAGCACTTTGCGGCAAAGAGCGCCCACTTGACATAGGCTGCCGCGCCGGCATGGGTGCGCCGGCGCTTGGTCAGCTGGCTCTCGGCGACATAGCGTGCCTTTCCGCGCCGCCCGTCCACGGCCGTCGCCCCGCGCAGCAGCGCCGCACGGACGGCCGGCAGCGTCAGCGCGTCGGCCTCCAGCGTCACGACGCCGTTGCCGATCTCCTCCGGCAGGTGCGCGTCGCTGCCGGCCGTGACCGGCTTTGCCGCGCGCTGCGCAAGCGCGCACGCCATGGCGTTGGCCTGTGGGTTTTTGCGGTCGGCCCGGCCGTTCCAGACCTCGATGCCGTCGAGCCGGTCGAGATAGGCGTCGAGCCGCTGTGCATCGCTGCTGCGCTCGAACGGGTGCGCCATCACGGCGAGGCCGCCGCAGGCGTGCACGGCGTCGATCGCGGCGTCCAGCTCCCGTGCCTCGATCTGCTCGGTGACGAACAGGCCCAGCAGATGCCCCCGATCCGTCGAGAGCTCAATGCCGGGGATGAGCAGAAAATCCGGCGCGTCCCACGTCTCGGTCAGGGCGCGGTCATGATCGCACACGGCGACGCCCTGCAAGCCCCGTGCACGCGCGCACGCGACGATCTCGTCAAGGGCCATGCGCCCGTCCGGCGAGTGCTCGGAATGAATGTGCAGGTCGAGTTTGACCTCCATGGGCAGAAGCTCCTCTCTGCGCGGAAATCACCCGCGCGCAAACAGGCTGTTTTTCAGATAGACCCAGAACACGCGGTTGTCGCCCCGGCAGCGCAGGGCCTCCTTCGCCGTGAACAGGTCGGCAATGCTGCGCAGGAACACGCCGATGCGCCCGGCGCGCAGATAGTGCAGCGCGGCGAGCGTGTCATTGAGCAGAAAGCGCATACGCACGCCGGTCCGGTAATCCTGCGCGGCATAGGCCACCCGCTCCCCCGCCGCGGCGCGGGCATAGTGCGCCACAAGCGGGCTCTGGGCCGCCTCCGTCATCGGGAAGCTGCCCCAGACGCGGGGGTTGACCTCCAGCAGGCAGTCGCCCTTGAACTCCACCATGGCCATGCCCGTGAAGCCGAACGAATGCAGCAGCCGGTACGCGCGGTCGATGAGCGCGGCGTCATAAAAGCTCTCGCAGCAGGTCGACGGGCCGCCGGTGATCGGGTACTCCCGAATGCGGCGGTGGCACAGCGCGCTGATCATACGGCCGTCCCGGTCCAGCAGCAGGCTCACGCCGATGCCCGGGCCGGCAATTTTGTCCTGCACGATGGGCGACGGATCGTAGCGCTGCATACGCGCGAGGATCTGCGCATACGCCTCCGGCGTGTCGGCGACGGCGTAGCGGTCGGCGGCCTTGAGGCCGAATTTTTCGCCGCAGTGCGGCTTGATGACAACGGGGTAGCGCTCCGGCGGCACGCCATCATACTGCCGCGGTACGGGAATGCCGAGGCTCTGCGCGCGCGCGTGCACCGTTTCCTTATCATTGAGCGCGTCGAGCACGGGCCGGGGCGCGATGAGAAAATCCGCGATCCGGGCAAACCGCTCCCGCTGCGCGGCGACCGTGTTGAGCGTGACCGCGCCGACGCAAAACAGCACCGGGTGGTCATACGTCTCCAGCAGCGCCGCGAGCCGGTCCGCGTAGCCGTCGTCGGCCGCAGCGCCGTCGATCCACCGGAAGGCGGCGCAGCAGCGCGAGGATGCGACCGCCGGCACGGCGTGCACGTCGGCGCGCGTCTGCGTCACGATCACCTGATAGCCCGCGCGGTGCAGCGCGCGCACCGCCGCGATGGACGACCGGTATTTTCCGTCGGTCACGATGGCTGTTTTCATGTCCGCTCCCTCCCGCTCCTGGCGCGGAGCTGTCGATCTCATGCCCCTTATGATACCAAACCTGCGCAGAAAATACAAGACGGCGCAGCGGGCGCTCTGCCGAAAAAGCAGAGCGCCCGCTGCGCCTGGGAAACGGATCCGATCAGGAATGGGTGTGCGCAAGTTTGTTCGTGTCCAGCGACTTGCGGTAGACCACGAAGCGCTGGTAGAGAAACTCCGTCACGAAATTCAGCACCATGTTCAAAAATGTCACGAGGTAGCCGTTCCACCCCTGCACGTCCGCGAGCCGGTGCTCGAGCAGCGTGGACAGCGGCGTGAACGCGCAGTAGTACAAAAACACGAGCGTCATGGCCCGCGCCACCTTCTCCGTCGAGCAGAAGGTGTAGCGCCGGTTGCACGTGAAGTTCCACAGCACCGACAGCACGAGCGCCGTCAGGTACGCGCCCCAGTACGGCCAGTGAAACACCTCGTTGAAGAGCGCAAAGCTGCCGAGCTCGATCAGCCCGGCCGAGCACGAGAAGAGCAGGAATTTCCCCGTGCGCCGAAGCTCCGTATGCTGCATAGTGATCGCCTCTCACTTCAAAAAAGTTAAATAATTTGAAGCGATCATAGCGCGTTTTTCGGGATCTGTCAAGTGCTGACGGGGTAGACGGCCACCTGCTTGTTGGCATCGGCCACGGCGAGGAACACCTCGCGCGCGCTGTGGTAGCCCTGCTGGCGCAGCTGCCTGAGCAGCCACGTCTCGTCCACGCCCATGCGGTGCAGGTTCTCGCCGAGGACGCGGCCGTCCATGATGAGCTCGGTGAAGATCTGCTCCTTTTCCGGGGCAATGCCCATGTCCTCCGGCGTGGCCGGGCGGCGGGCCGCCACGGGCAGGATGGTCAGGCGGCCGTCGGGCTCATAGACCGCCGTCTGGATGGCGCCGAGGTCAAAAAAGCCCTGCTGGCGGCACTGGATGAGAAATTCGCTCAGGTCGAGGCGGGCCTTTTTCATGTTGCGGCGGTAGAGCTTGCCGTTGTCAAAGATGATCGACGGCGCGCCGCTGATATATTTGCGCAGGCGCGGACATTTGCTCGTCAGCGCCTCGAGCAGCCACACCAGCAGCGCCCAGACCACCATGGCCACGAGCGGACGCAGCGGTTTTTCCAGCTCCGTGGCCATCTCGGCGGCAATGGAGCCGATGGTGATGCCGTTGACGTAGTCAAAGACGCTCAGCTCCGAGATCTGGCGGTGGCCCATGAGCTTGGAGAGCAGAAACAGCGCCACAAACGCGCCCACGGACGTGGCCGCCACTTGCAGCAGGTCCATCCGAACCACTCCTTTCCATATGGGCTAGTGTGCCCGGGGAGCGGAAAATCATGTGCCGGCGCTTGACTTTTCGGCCGGGATCTGCTAAAAAAGAAGCTGGCTCGTGTAGCACTGACACAACAGGAACGCAAAGCGTGCAGCATCCGGACACCGGACGCTGTGCGCTTTTTTGTTTGCCCGGCGCAAAGCAGCCGCACATCAAAAAAGGAGGTCTGCAATATGCCGCAGACAAAAACACAGGGTGCGGTCTTCGGACTGCTGATGTCGTATTTCATGGCGCTGGGGATGGAGGTCGCCAACGTCGCGCACAAGCTCGGCGCGATGTCCAACGCGGTCTTTCTGCCCGCGCTGAAGGAGACCGCGTTCATGGGCGCGATCGTCTTTGTCGTCTCCATGCTCTATGGCAGCCGCGCGGGGCAGCACATCGCGCACAAATTCGTCCGGCCGGGGCGCGACAACCCGCTGCTCGTGACGCTGGCCGTGTCCGGCTGCACGGTCATGGTCATGTGCCCGTCGATGAGTCTGATCGCAACGGCGCTGTTCACGGGCATTGACGCGGAGTTTTTCGCGCGCTTCCTCGCCACGCTCTACCGCAACCTGCCGTGGGCGCTGCTGTGGCAGATCTTTGCCGCAGGGCCGGCTACGCGCGGGGTGTTCCGCGCGATCTTTCGCAGGCAGCTCGTGGAAAACGACCGCAAAGCCTTTTCTTCCGACACGGAATGTGATAAGATGGACGCCTGAGAAATCGAGGTGTTTTTCATGTATGACGAACTGACGGAAGTCGACATTCAGAAGATGAAAGACGAGATCGACTACCGCACACGGGAGCTGCGGCCGAAGCTGATCGAGGAGGTCAAGGTGGCGCGCGGCTTCGGCGACCTGAGCGAGAACTTTGAATACAAGGCCGCCAAGCGCGAGAAAAACCGCAACGACAGCCGCATCCGCTACCTGCAGCGGATGGTGGACACGGCGAAGGTCATCTCCGACCACTCGTCCGGTGACGTGGTGGGTCTGTTCGACAAGG
>OIAL01000717.1_pt1 | contig 13091 bp, 10 predicted proteins | sample 1580691 | NCBI WGS metagenome assembly OIAL01 (sample SAMEA3882530, study PRJEB24775) | human gut metagenome | biome: human-associated habitat; feature: intestine environment; material: feces | place: Netherlands | collected 2009/2010
GCAGTACATGCCATCGCGCAGGGCAGCTTTCATGTACTCACTATAAATGTAAGGCAGCAGCAGGTAGCGCAGCTGCAGAATACCGGCAAAGGCCGCCTTATTCTTAAAGCGGTAGGGCTCCTGTTTGCGGGTACCGGCGGCGGAGTGGTTGCGCAGCAGAGGAGAGAAGATGCCCACGCCGTACCAGCGCAGCACAAGGTCCTCGGTGGTGTTGCTGCCAAAGCCGCCAATGTCGGGGCCTTCGTACAGGAAACCGCACATGTTCAGGGAGGGCATCATGTGCAGGCTGAGCAGAATGTGGCTCCACCAGGACTGGTTATCGCCGGTCCAGATACCGCCATACCGGTGCATACCGATGCAGGCCGAACGGGAGTACATTAAAATGCGCTTATCCGGCTCCAGCTGCTCAAAGGCTTCACCCGCAGCACGGGTCATGTTGTAGCCGAAGATATTATGCACTTTATCGTGCCGCATGCGGCCCTGTTTGGTGTTGTGATAGAACAGCTTGTAGTCGTTTTCGTTGTTGGAAAGCCCGGCCACAAGATTCTTGAACGCAAAAAAGCTGGAAATATCCAGGTTCTGGGTGCGGTACTCGTCAATTTTGGCAAAGGTCTTTTTCAGCGTTTCTTCAGAGTAGAAGATGGCAGGCTCGTTCATATCGTTCCAGAACCCCTCAATGCCCTGGTTCAGCAGGAACTTGTACTTGCTGCCAAACCAGGCGCGGGCTTCGGGGTTGAGCATATCAGGGAAATGCACCCGGCCCGGCCACACACCGGCCACAAAGGGGGTGCCATCTTGATTGGTGCAGAAGTAACCGTTCTTCACGCCCTCTTCGTATACATCGTACCCGTCCTCAATTTTAACACCCGCATCAATGATGGGCACAAGGCGGATGCCCTGGGCTTTCATCTCGGCGGCAAAATCTGCAAAATGGGGGAAGCGCTGCTCGTCCACCGTAAAGTCCTTGTAGCGCTCCATGTAGTCAATATCCAGCACCACGGCGTCCAGCGGCATGTTGTTGGTGCGGTAGTTGGCCACAACCTCGCGCACTTCGTCCTCGTTCATGTAGCTCCAGCGGCTCTGGGTGGCACCAAAGGCCCATTTGGGCGGGATGTAGCTGCGCCCTACCAGCTGGCGGAACTGGTGCACAATATCGGTCGGGCTTTCACCCTCAATGATGTAAAGGTCGTAATTTTCTTCGGCCACTATCACCCGCAGGGTGTCCAGATCGGTGTAGCCGCAGTCAAAGGTGACCTTGCCGGGATAGTCGATAAAAAAGCCAAAAGTAGCTTTGCCGGACACGATCATGAAGTTGTAAGCGCCGTACAGTGAGGATTTGTTTTCGGTATGGTTGGGGTCATCGCTGCATTTGCTCTCGTACACCCAGCCGCGCTTGTTGATGCCGCGGATGTTTTCACCCAGGCCATACAGGATATCCTGCGGGTCCATGACATAAGAGAAGCCGTCCGGTTCCCTGGTGAGATATGGAATCGTTTCCATCGCGGGTACAAAAGAACCCACCACGCTTTCGGTATCAAATGGGTGGCCGTATTGCTTTTTGTAAATCAAGGCAGTTTCCTCCTGAATAAATTTGCTTTGGGGCTGGTTTAACTATAGCAAATTGCGGGCAGAAAGGGAAGAGGGAAGTTTAGTTAGGAGTTAGGAGGGAGGAGTTAGGAGTTTTGCGGCACCACAAGGTTGGTGCTGGACGAATTAGGAATTAGCAATGAGCAATTAAAAAGAATAATGGCGGTGGAGATATTAGGTTTGTTACGATTCAATACACGGGTAGTAGAAAGGGAAAACGGTGCCCACTTATAACAAGAGCTAAAACCCAGTGCTTACCTATTTTATATATTATATATCCTTATGCTCAAATTCTGCCGCGTATACTTCTACACGTCCAACTCCTCCCGCCTCCCTCCTAACTGTTTTCTCTTTTCGCTATATCAAAAAACCGATAACGTATCATGTCGCATTTTCGATATTACCGCTCGCAAAATTGGTGGAGGGGGTATCGGGATTTTTTTATAATATATACAAAGAACGGCGTAAGGGACGCCGGATAAAAGGAAGCTCTGAAAAAGGAGGAGGACGGTATGGCACAGAAAGGCGAGGCCTTGGTCGAAGTAAAAGACCTTTGCAAAAACTTCGGCGTGACGATCGCACTGTCCCATGTGGATTTTGTTGTCAAAACCGGTGAAATTCGCGGCCTGATCGGTGAGAACGGTTCTGGTAAATCAACAGTATCTTCCATCATTGCAGGTATGCAGCCAGCCAACAGCGGCGAGATGTTCTACAAGGGCAAACCGTGGAAACCCGCTACCATGCTGGAAGCGCAGAAAGCCGGTATCGGCATGATCGTGCAGGAGGCAGGCACGATTGCAAACATCTCAGTAGCTGAGAATATTTTCCTTGGCAACTATGATAAGTTCAAAAAGGGCCCCATCATCAACAAGGTGGCCATGATCTCTGAAGCCCGCAAGGCACTAGAAAAGATCGGCGTAACCAACATCAACCCTGCGCTGCCCGCCCGCCACTATGACATGCAGGAACGCAAGCTCATCGAGATCGCCAAGTGCATGTACAACGACCCCGAACTGCTGATCGTGGATGAAACCACCACCGCACTTTCCCAGAGCGGCCGTGACATCATCTACCGCATCATGCACGAGATGGCCGATGCCGGCAAGGCGGTTATGATCATCAGCCACGACCTGAACGGAACAATGCAGCACCCTGACGGTTCTGCGCGACGGCGTGATCATTGACAACATTGAAAAAGAAAACTTTGATCCCGACGATATCAAACAGAAGATGGTCGGCCGTGAGATCAAAGGCCACTACTACCGCGTGGACAATGATGGCTACAGTGATGAAGTTGTGCTGAAAGCCGACTGCATCACCACCATGGAAAGTCTGCTCTGCTTCGATTTGGAGCTGCACAAACAGGAGATCTTGGGTATCGGTGGTCTGTCTGACTGTGGCATGCACACCCTGGGCCGGGCACTGTACGGCCTGGACGAGATCGTAGACGGCGAAGTGGTGCTGCCCAAGACCGGCGTGAAGATCAAGAACGCACAGGTTGCTTTCCGCAACAGCATGGGTTACGTTTCTAAGAACCGCGACACCGAAAGCTTGGAACTGAACGCTTCGATTTTTGCCAATATCGCCTCTACCGGTTATGACAAAAACAACATCGGCCCCTTCATCCTGCCCTGGAAAGAAAAAGCCTACGTGGACAAGCAGATCAAGGCGCTGCAGATCAAGTGCCAGAATGCTTACCAGCCGGTGCGCGCACTTTCCGGCGGCAACAAGCAGAAAGTCGTCTTCGGCAAATGGTGCGCTGACGATGCAGACGTTCTGATTCTGGACTGCCCCACCCGCGGCGTTGACATCGGCGTTAAAGCCGCTATGTACCAGCTGATTTACGATATGAAGAAGCAGGGCAAATCTATCATCATGATTTCTGAAGAGCTGCCCGAACTGATGGGCATGTGCGACCGCCTGCTGATCATGCGCGACGGTGCCGTTTCCGGCGAGTTTTACCGCAAGGACGGCTACAATGACCGCGAACTGATCGAGCGGATGATTTAACGGAAGGAGGCAGCAGCCATGGAAGCAACAAAACAGACCAAAATGATCAAAGAGGATCTGCACCTTTCCTGGAAAGACAAACTCAACATCATCCGGGATAACCGCTACTTTCTCATGCTGTTCCCCATCGTAATGCTGGCGGTCATGATCCTGATCTTCGGCGTTGCAACGGCGGGACGGTTCTTCAAACTCTCCGTCATGAAAGGCATCCTGAGCCAGGCCATCATCATTGGTACCTGCGCAACGGGCGTTGCCTTTATCTACTCCAACGGCAACCTGGATATCTCCATCGGTGCGGTGCTTGGCCTTGCCGCCACACTGGGCGTTAAGGCTTATAACGTAACACAGTCCGTTGTTGTCATGATTTTGGCAACGGTGGCCGTGGCCCTGGGCCTGATGGCGTTCAACTGCACGATGTCCGTTGTGTGCAACATCAAAACCATCACCGTTGCCATCGTGGTTACCCAGATTTACGGCGCAATCAGCACCCTGCTGATCGGCGGCAGCGGCAAGATCGACCTTGATATGAGCGTTGCCGCTATGCTGGAAGACGGCGGCTTCCGTTACGTTGCATTCTTCGGGTACTTTATCTTCTGCGTGGTCCTTTACCACTTTACCCGCGTTGGCCGTGAGTTGCGGTTCCTGGGCGGCAACGAAAACTGCGCCGCACAGACCGGCATCTCCAATTCTCGCGCAACCTACATCAGTTTCTTGATGACCGGCGTTGGCGTTGGCTTGGCCGCCGTGTTCAGTGTGATCGATGTTTCCGCAGTCAGCGTTGAGACTGGCAGTGGCCTTGGCATGGATGTTATGCTGGCAACCGTTCTGGGCGGCATGTCCATCTTCGGCGGTTCCCGCTCCAATGCTTACGCTGGCCTGCTGGGCGCTTTGACCGTTGCAGCCCTGAACAAGGGCCTGCTGATGGTCGGTGTTTCCAGCGCATTCATCCAGGGCATCCGCGGCGTGATCTTCCTGCTGCTGGTCTGGATGAACAGCGAACGCCAGAATCTGCTGCCTTCCCGCGTGCAGTTCTGATTCCCCACTGCAAAATTGTATATCGGGTGCCTGGCACCCTTGAACACACATGAAAAACAAATTCAAAGGAGAAAACACCATGAAAAAGAGCAAACTGTTCCAGTCCGCGCTTTCGCTGATGCTGGTAGGCGGCATGCTGACCGCCTGCGGCAGCTCTGCTTCCTCTACGGCAGCTTCCACCGCTGCCTCTACCGGCAGTAACAGCACTGCAGCCTCCACTGCTTCCGACTCCGCTGCACCGGCTGCTACCAAGCAGTATGTCATCGGCATTGCCGAAGCCCAGGCCAACGACGAAGTTACCACCCGCCGCGCTTACCTTGAAGATTTCATCGCCCCCACTTACAACGTCAAGTTCATCTTCTCCGAGACCCTGAAGGACGATGCAGCCACCAAGACCTTTATTGAAAACTGCATCGACTCCGGCGCAGACGCCATCATCGATATGAAGTCTGCCTCCGGTCAGATGGCTCAGCTCTGCATGGATAACGGCCTGGTTTACACCATCAACGGCAACTACACCCAGCATCCGGAGCTGCTCACAACTGATTATACCAACTTTGCAGGTTGCATCGGCGCTAACAACGCTCAGGTCGGTTCCCTGTTTGGAGACTGGCTGGAGGAGAATGCCAGCGAGGACGGCAGCGAAGGCTTCCTGATTTCCACCAGCCTGGCTGCCCAGGGCAACACCCAGCACGTTGAGATCACCCGCGCTATCCTGGAAGGTCTGCAGCAGAAGTACGGCATCACCTATACCAAGAGCATCGATGACCTGATCGCTTCCAGCGAAACCACCAATGTTGAGAACGATAAAAACATCCTGATCACCCTGTACCCTGGTTCCCCCAACAAGGATACCTGGCTGCCCGGCATCTCCACCCTGCTGCAGACCGGCAACTACAAGATGTTCCTGAGCTCCGGCCAGACCTACAACCAGAGCGCTACCGTGGTTGACGAAGTGGAAAAGAGCTTCGGCATCAACATCAAGGTTGCCAGCGTTGGCGCCCTGGGCACCACCCTGGAAACCGCATTCAACACCAAAGACTCTTCCGGCAACTCCAGCGTTGACCTGGTTGCTATCAAGACCGTGTCTACCCAGACCGCAGCTATGTTTGCCGCTACCTACAACGCACTGGTTTCCGGTGCTGAGTGCCGCGCCTGCCGCGGCGAAGACGGCCTTCCCGTTTACTTCACCTTCAACTTCATCCCCATCACCAGCGCTGAGCAGCTGACTGAAATGTCCGGCTGGGATGCAAAAGAAACCGGCAACTGGATTGCCAACAAGGACTTCGTTGATCAGATGCTTGTTACCGTCAACCCTGACGTTACTTCTGATGACATCAATGCCATCATGCAGAGCCTGAGCTATGAAAAGATTAAAGAGATGATGGGCTGATCCCCGCAAAAGGTCTGCGGCGGCACGCCTGAACGGATAAGGAGAGAAAAACAATGAGCAACTGGCAATCCTTTAAGAAAAAACACGTTCTGCTCATGAACGCTGCATTTACTGTGGCAATTCCGGCAGCGGTGTGGCTTATCATGGAGCTGCTGAACCTCGCCTTCTGCGGCGTGCACACCCTGAATTCCACGGTAGACTACACCACCCTGATGCGCAACCTGGTCACGTCCTTCTGCTTTGCGCTGGGCCTGAACTGCAACCTTCCCGTTGGCCGTATGGATACTTCCACCGGCTCCCAGATGTACCTGGCCTGTATCATCGGCGGTAACATCGCGCTGTCCCTGAACCTTGGCGGTGTTGGCGTTCTGGTTTTCAGCATGCTGTTCGGTATGCTGGCCGGCGGTTTCGTTGGCTTCCTGTTCATCAACATGCGCATCCTGCCCATGGTTCTCGGCCTTGGCATCTCGCTGGTTTACGAGTGCATCTCTTTCAGTATGTACAACCAGCAGGGCCTGAACCTGTTTGGTAAGCCGGGCGTTTCCATCCTGTCCAACTGGGGCTTCATCATCGTTGTTACCCTGCTGGTCATGCTGGTTATGACCTACCTGTTCCAGTACAGCGGCTTTGGTTACAATCGCCGCGCCATCCAGGGCAACCAGAAGCTGGCCCACGATGCAGGCATCAACATCTACAAGAACGCTTTCCTGTGCTACGTTGCAGCCGGTGCGCTGGTTGCCATCGCCGGTGTGTTTGACACCGCCTACAAAAGCAGCCTGGTCCCTGTGCTGGGCATGAACTCCAACAGCACTGTGTTCGCCAACATGTTCCCCATGGCAGTCGGCGTTTGGCTGGCGAAGAAATCCAACCCGGTGGTTGGCATCCTGGCTGGCTCTTTGAGCGTACAGTTCCTGATCCTTGGCCTGGCAAAGTTCACCGCCATCGGCGTCAGCGATTATATGCAGACCTGCATCAAGTACAGCGTATGGCTGATTTTTATGATCTACCGTATGAACGAAGACAAGTTCGACCACATCAAAGCAAAGCATGCACGCATCGCATTGGCTCGTAAGACCCGCGCACAGCGCGCCGTTGCGGCATAACCAAACATCAGCGGCGCGGGTCAAAAAAGGCCCGCGCCTCATTTTTTAGTTAGGAGGGAGGAAGTAGGAGGGGAAGAAAATTAGGAATTAGAAATTAGCAATGAGTAATTTAAGGCGGGACAAGACAACCTCTAAAACAACCTCCAATTTCTAATTTCTCATTGAAACAAACTCCTGCCTACCCCCAGAGGTGCTTTATGAAACATTACAATTTTTTATTTCTGATGGCCGACCAGATCCGCACGGCAACGCTGGAGGGGATGGGGGATGGCATCCAGACCCCTAACCTGCGCCGCCTGATGGACGAAAGCGTGCTGTTTACCCGTGCATCCTGCACCTGCCCGCTCTGCACCCCAAGCCGGGCATCCCTGGCAACGGGGCGGTACCCAAGCCGCTGCGGCGTGCCCATCCATGATGCGGTGCTGCCGCCGGAGCAGCCTACTTTCTATCAGGCCCTGCGGGACAGCGGCTACCGCGTTGGCATTGTGGGCAAGACTGACCTGCATAAGCGCGATACATATTGCGGCGTAAAGGGCGATCTGCCCAGCATGTACCATTACGGCTTTACCGACCCGGTGGAAACCGAGGGCAAAATGAACAGCGCCTGGTACGGTACCAACCCGGACGGCAGCATCTATCCCATGGGTCCCTATCAGAAATACCTGATGGATAAAGACCCGGAACTGATGCGCACCCTGGAAAAAGATTACCGCAGCTATATGCGCCAGAAGCCCCGCTATCACGCCCAGCCCAGCGTGCTGCCAGATGAGGTGTTCCTGGATACCTTCATTGGTGAAAAATCCCTGGAATGGCTGAACGAACACGATAACACAGGTGCTCCTTGGCACCTGACCGTCAGCTTTGCCGGGCCGCACAACCCCTGGGATCCCCCGAAGGAGGATTATGACGCTGTGGGCGATACCCTGTGGCCGGATCCCATCCCCAATGATATGGAAGGCAAGCCCGCCTGGATCCGCCGGCGCGCGGCCCAGCAGACCGGCGGCATGACCCAGGCTGATCTGCAGCAGGTCAAACGTTGCTACGCCGGCAGCGTGCGGGTCATCGACCGGTGGATCGGCAAACTGCTGGACTGGCTGGAGACCTCCGGCCATAAGGATGATACGGTCGTCATCTTCTGCGCCGACCACGGCGAGCTGCTGGGCGACCACGGCCTGTTGGAAAAGAGCTGCATGTACGAAGGCTGCCTGCGCATCCCCCTGTTGGTTCACCTGCCGGGTATGACCCAGCGGCGGGACAGTGATGCCCTGGCTGAATTGATGGACCTGGCTCCCACCTGTCTGGAACTGGCCGGAGATGGATGCGGTTTCCCTGGTGCCGGTGCTGAACGGCAGCACCGAACCCCTGCGCCCCGTGCAGCGCAGCGAACTGCACAATTGCACCATGCTGTTTGACGGCCGCTACAAGTGGATCCGCAACTATAACGACACCGATGAACTGTATGACCTGGAAACCGACCCCCAGGAACTGCACAACGTGATTGACGAACATCCGGAAGTGTTGGACCGCATGCGTCCCTACAGCTTCCGCCAGTGATCTGTAATAGATAAGGAGAACCAACCATGAAAGCATTGATGGTCATGTATGACTCCCTGCGCCGGGATTTGCTGAGCGTGTATGGCGGCCCCATCCCGGCCCCCAACTTTGAGCGTCTGGCAGCCCATACCGTCTGCTTTGACAAAAGTTATGTGGGCAGTCTGCCCTGCATGCCTGCCCGCAGAGAGCTGCACACCGGCCGCTATAACTTCCTGCACCGCAGCTGGGGCCCCATGGAACCGTATGATGATTCCATGCCGGAAATCCTGAAAAAGCACGGCATCCACAGCCGCCTTGCTACCGACCATTACCATTATGTCGAGGATGGCGGCTGCACCTACCACAGCCGTTATTCCAGCTGGAGCTGCTATCGCGGCCAGGAAAGTGATAACTGGGTGGCCGATCTGGCCCCCACCCCCACCGAGTTTGCACCCAACCAGCTCAGCCCTGAAGGAGCAACCGGCACGCTGCGTGAAATGCGCCGCCATGGCGGCTGGCAGAACATGCACAACCGCGAGCGCCTGCATAGTGAAGAGGACTTCCCGATGAGCAAGACGTTTGAGGACGGCATCGACTTTCTCAACCGCAATGGCCGGTACGATAACTGGTTCCTGCAGATCGAAACGTTTGACCCGCACGAACCGTTTACTTCTCCAACCTCCCACTTTGACCCCGACTGTGCTACCCAGCCCGATTGGCCGCCGTATGCAGATGTGACTGAAGGCCCCGAAGAGGTCGAGGCAATGCGCACCAAGTATGAAGCCTCCGTCCGCTTCTGTGACCGCCAGCTGGGCCGCGTGCTGGATTTGATGGATGAGCTGGATCTATGGAAAGATACCATGCTCATCGTCAACACTGACCACGGCTTCTTCCTCAGTGAGCACGGCTACTGGGGCAAGGGCGGCAGCCCCAACTATGAGGAACTGGTCCACACGCCGCTGTTCATCTGGGATCCGCGTTCCGGCCGCAAGGGCGTACACAGCCCCGCGCTGGTGCAGACCATTGATTTGGCCCCCACCGTGCTGGATTACTTTGGAATTGAAATCCCCGCCGACATGCTGGGCCGCCCGCTGACCCAGACCCTGGCCGATGATACCCCCGTGCGGGAATACGCGCTGTTTGGCTACCACAGCATGCCCGTTGGCATTACCGATGGCCGCTACACCCTGCTGCGCGATGTGAAGGACTTTGACGAAAAGACCTACGAATACACCCAGATGCCCACCCACATGCGCGCCATGTTCAGCGTGGAAGAGATGCGCACCGCCACCATGGCACCGGGCTTCAGCTACACCAAGGGGACCCCGGTGATGAAGATCGAGGCACGGCCCAACCCGCGTTTCCTGCACACCCTGAAAGGCGGCGATGTGCTTTTTGATCTGCAGAACGACCCCCATCAGGAGCATGTGTTAGAGGATGCTGAACAGTCTGACCGTCTGCTGACCGCCATGACCGCTGCGTTTGAAGAGAACGATGCCCCCGAAGAAATGTACAGCCGTTACGGCCTGAAGCAGTACCGGAAGAAGGCGGAATAAATGACTGTACTCCAAGCAATTCTGCCCGTGCTGGGCCTGTTGGCCGGCGGGGCGTGCGTGGGCGCGTTCGCCTACTTCGGTAAGCGTAAGCACGAAAAAGACGGCCTGCCCACCGACCCCCTGACCGAACTGTTTGTGAACGATGACGATACTATTTGAGAGAGGGAGAGAATTATGATCGACCTGGCTGCGAAACCATTTTACCTCAAACCGGAAGATATTGAATGGGTGAACACTACCCTGGCCGGCATGACCACCGAAGAAAAGGCTGGCCAGCTGTTCTGTGTGCTGTTCAAGGAATGTAAGCCCGAGGAGTTTGAGTATGTGTTCAATATCCTCAAACCGGGCGGATGTATGTACCGAGTGGTGCCCACCGAGCGCGCCATCGCCGCCACCCAGAACATTTATAGCCGCAGCAAGGTGCCACCATTGATCGCCGCCAACTTGGAAAAAGGCGGCAACGGCATTGTGACCGAGGGTACGCTGGTCGGTGCACCGATGGAAATTGCCGCAACGGATGATATCGGCATGGCCACCAAGATGGCCCATGCCTGTGCCGCCGAAGCCAGCGCCGTTGGCGCAAACTGGGCTTTTGCTCCCATTATTGATATTGACACGAACTACCGCAACCCCATCACCAACACCCGTACCTTTGGCAGCGACCCGGAGCGGGTGCGCCGCATGGGCCGTGCTTATGTGGAAGAAGTGCAGAAGATGGGCCTTGCCGCTTCCATCAAGCACTTTCCCGGTGACGGCCAGGACGAGCGCGACCAGCACCTGGTCACTTCTATCAACAGCATGGATTGCGATCCCTGGATGAACACCTATGGCGCAGCCTACAAAGCCGGGATTGAAGCCGGTGCCCTGACCGCCATGGTGGGCCATATCATGCAGCCCGCCTGGACTCGCCGCCTGAACCCCGGTATCAAGGATGAGGACATCATGCCCGGTACCCTGAGCCGTGAGATGATGCAGGGCCTGCTGCGCGGGGAACTGGGCTTCAACGGCCTGATCTGCACCGATGCCACCACGATGGCGGGCTACACCCTGGCCATGAGCCGCCGCCGCGCTGTGCCCGAAAGCATTGCCCGCGGTGCCGATATGTTCCTGTTTGCCCGCAACCTGGAAGAAGACTATGGCTTTATGCTGCAGGGCATCAAGGATGGCATCATCACCCCCGAACGCCTGGATGAAGCTGTGACCCGCATCCTGGCCACCAAGGCTGCCCTAGGCCTGCACCGCGGCGCTCCGGAGCTGGATGTTGAAAAAGCCAAAACCATTATCGGCTGCGCCAAGCACCAGCAGTGGGCCGAGGAATGTGCCGACAAGGCCATCACTCTGGTTAAAGAGCAGCCTGGTGTGCTGCCCATCACCCCGGAACGCTACAAGAAGATCCTGTTCTATACCATCGAGCCCGCAGCGGGCGGTGAGGGCAACTATAAGGTTGCCCCGGCCTGCGCCAAGCTGCGCGCCATGCTGGAAAAAGAAGGCTTTGAGATCGACGATTTTGTGCCCCAGCCTTATGGTGAAGGCTTTACCACCAAGTACGAAGAAGTCGTGAACAATTACGACCTGATTTTATACGTGGCGAACCTTTCCACCAAGAGCAACCAGACCGTGGTGCGTATTGAATGGAAGCAGCCCATGGGCGCTGACTGCGGGCATTATATGAATGATATTCCCACTGTGTTTGTCTCGCTGGAAAACCCCTACCATTTGCAGGATTTCCCGCGCGTCAAGACTTATATCAACTGCTACAGCAATAACGACCACTGCCTGCACCAGTTGATAGAAAAACTCACCGGCCGCAGCACCTTCAAGGGCCACAGCCCCGTGGATGCCTTCTGCGGCAAGTGGGACGCACACCTGTAAATTAGTTAGGAAGTAGGAGTTAGGAGTTAGGAGTTTTTTCAATTAGAAATTAGGAATGAGCAGTTAGGAATTGGGGCAGGGGAGAGGACCCCGGTGCCGGAAAAGAATCATGAATAAATCAGAAAGAATAATTGTGGTGGACCGCGGCGTCCCCGACGCCCCGGACGGACCTTGCCACAAATTCAATCACGCCATTTATTCCACCGCCCCGGAACGGCCAAGACCGTTCCCTACAGAACATTTTATAATGTGCAATCAATGTCTATCACACATGCTGCCCCACCAATTTTTAATTCCTCATTACAAATTCCTAATTCTCCCGACGCACGGCTTTGTCCCGTCACCAACTCCTAACTCCTCCCTCCTAACTCCTACCTAACCAAAGGAGGTCCCCATGAACACCCCGCTGCCTGCGCTGCAATGGAAACAGAACGGCGTGAATCATATTGTAAAGCTGCTGCCCGGTGGGCGCATTGGTGCGCTGAGCGATGAAATTCTGGCGGAGATCCGGGAATCCAACGGCAAACCGGACGCCAAGATCATAGCCATCCGCAGCGGCAACGTTCAGCTGGTGCGCCAGCTGCAAAATGAACACATCGAGGGCAAAGAACTTGCCACCACCGAACTAGAAGAGTGGGAAGAAAGCATGGCCGGACCGTCTGGTCCATTTGATGTGACCTATTGCCAACCCCAAACCCCCACCCCGCCCAAGGGCCGCCCCTGCATTTTGTACCTGCATGGCGGCGGCTGGCAGTACGGCAGCCGCAAGGTTGTGCTGCCTTTCTGCCGCTATCTGGCCGAGCAGGCCAACGCTGTTGTGGCGGTACCGGAATACCATCTGGCCCCCGAACACCGCTGGCCTGCTGCGCTGGAAGATTGCTGGCAGCTGCTCTGCCGCCTGCATGCCCAGGCAGAAACAAGGGGCATTGACCCCGCAAGAATCACTGTGGCAGGGGACAGCGCCGGCGGCAACCTGGCCGCTCTGTGCGCCCACCGCGACCG
>OIAL01000720.1_pt1 | contig 13027 bp, 9 predicted proteins | sample 1580691 | NCBI WGS metagenome assembly OIAL01 (sample SAMEA3882530, study PRJEB24775) | human gut metagenome | biome: human-associated habitat; feature: intestine environment; material: feces | place: Netherlands | collected 2009/2010
CTCATGACTTCTTTTTCGACCATCTGCCATGCTTCCTTAGCCAGTGCCGTTTTCCGCCGGAATTCTTCTTCACTTTCTTTATCCTTATTATGGAAGACGAAGCCGTCCCCCATCGGCCGGATCTGGATGCGGTCATTTCCCTCACCCAAAGTCTCAATGGCTTTCAGCTCGCCATACTTCCATGCGCCCTTGATGAATTGAAGGATCAGCACCTTCTGGCCATCTCCCCAGGCGCGGATCGCTGTCCCCAGGGCCGCCGTAGTTTTTCCTTTACCGGTCCCTGTATTGATCAGAACCAGTCCTTTTTGTACAGTCATAGATTTGCCCTCATAAAAAGCATACATGATGCATCAGCTTCTGCGATTCCACCGGAAAAGTACCATGCCCAATCGTAAACTGCGTACCTCTCGATGAAACCATCCTATTTGCGGCTCTTCTTAAAGGCCTCACACGATGCAATCCATTTTTCTGCAGCTGTTGGATTTCCATCAAAGGAAAGGTGCAGATAGCTTGCCAGTACATTATCCTTTGCATAGCCCTCGATGTGCCCTGCCTTCTGCCGTGTCCCCTGAAGAGTATATGCCCAGGGGAAATCCTCTCCGCAGGAAAGGGTGGAGAAATGAAACTCATGCCCCTTCAGGAGATCCCCTTGATCTGCTATAACGCTCTTTCTAAGAGCCTTGCCAGTCACATAGCCCACACGCTGGAGTTTCTTCTGCATCTCGCAAACTCCGGGGACAAGACCGACCATCTCATAGGAGTCTCCGTCAAAGCCTTGTATCTTCTCGCAAAGATACATCAATCCGCCGCATTCTGCATAGATTGGCATGCCGCATGCAGCCGCTTCCAGAATAGATGCTTTCATAGCCGTGTTTCCGACCAACTCATGAAGAAACATCTCTGGAAAACCACCGCCGAAGATCAGACCATCGACGTCAGGAATGCTGGAATCCCGGAGCGGACTAAAATCGACAAGCTCTGCGCCTTGCCGTTCGAGCGCTTCGAGACTGGCCGGGTAATAAAAAGAAAAAGCTTCATCCCGCGCCACGCCGATGCGTACTTTTTTAACCTTGAGTTTTGTTTCGCTTTTCTCGACTTCCAGCAGAGGAGCCTGCCTTGCCACGTCCAAGACTGCCTCTGTATCTACCCATTTCCCAGCAGCTTCTCCCATGTGCTCAATGAGCGCCTGCGTTTCAATTTCCGTCACAGGAGTAAGGCCCAAATGACGCTCCGGTGTCTGCAATGCATCGTCCCGGTGGAAAGCCCCCAGTACAGGCATGTGGATCTTCTCCATAACCTCGCGCACCATCGCTTCATGTCTGTCTGTGCCCAGACGATTCAGGATGACCCCTGCGATATGGACATCCGGATCATATTCCCTAAAGCCAAGCGCCGTCGCAGCGATGCTGTAACCAACCGATTTGCAGTCGAGTACAAGCACCACAGGTGCCTTGAGTTTCTTTGCGATATCCGCAGTCGAGCTGATGCCATTCGCACCACCATCATAGAGCCCCATGACTCCTTCGATAATGGAAATATCCGCCCCTTTCGACAACGAGGCAAATGTCGGTACCAATCGGTCCGGCGGTGTCATCCAGGTATCCAAATTATAGGAATTTCGCCCGGCCGCCTTTCCATGAAATCCGGGATCAATATAGTCCGGACCTACTTTGAAAGGCTGTACAGCATATCCCTTGGAATGAAAATAAGCTAAGAGTCCGGTCACGATGGTCGTCTTTCCGACGCCGCTGTTCGTACCGGCGATCACAATCCTTGGACGAGCGATAGATTCCATATTTATTTATCCTTTTTGGCAATGATGGTAGACAGATAATTGGGCTTATAATCTGCCGGAAGTCCGCCGATATCACGAATGACGATCTCATCAGGAAGTCCTGCGCGCGATACCATGACAGAACGCTCAAGCATGTGATGCTTTCTAAGCTCTTCCTGTACGAAAGCAAAGCTCTTGTATACTTTCATGATCACCGCATTATCGCAGGCAGCCAGTGCCTGATCAAATTTCTTCGGGTCGCAGGTCGCCGGAATGATGAGAACATTTTCCTCCCATTCTGTCACAGGCAGCCCGATATAGGATGCAATGCCGAGAAAAGCAGGGATCCCCGGAATCGTCTCGACTTCATATTCTTCAGAGTCTTTGAACTCATTGAAAATATACATATATGTGCTGTAGAGCATCGGATCACCCAGAGTCAGGAAAACCAGATTCTTCCCTTCGTCCAATTTTTCCTGAATCAGCTTGCGGTTGATTTCCCACTGCTTATTCACAGCCTCCATGTCAGTATTCATCTGGAAGACCATCGGGAAAATTTCAACGGTATCCGGGATATAGGGTTTTGCGATATTAAAAGCAACAGACCCTTCCTTTTTCTCCGTCTTTGGTGTGATGCTCGATAGCTTCGACCGCCTTGACAGTCAGAAGTTTTGAATCTCCCGGACCTACACCGATGCCATATAATTTACCTTTTTTCATCATAAACCTCCTCAAAATGATTATGAAACAGTTATAGGGAAAGGGTTCCCCTTAAAAATTGCTGTTATGCACTATTTTATTGTACCATATTTTGTTAGAAATTGATATGAAAGCGCACAGAGGCTGGCGAATTGTCAAGTTCTGCAGAATATAGAAACTTCATGACTGCCCGATTCCGCTTGTGTATCGTCATGATATCGCAGAAATCTCCATTTACAAAAAGTGATATAAATGAAAAAACAAGTATTATATATTATGTTATTTATGAAGAAAAACTATTGTATATGGCATTCGAAACTGTTACCATGAAGAAAACATGAAATTCGTCAAAGTGCGGCACTTCATAGCCGCACGCAAAGGAGCTTTCTATGACAGCTTTTCTTATCAACTGGTACCCGCTGCTGTGCCTTCTTTTTATTGCCATCGGCTACGGGATTTCTTTTTGGAAAAAGAAATCCCCCTTCGCCGCCATTCTTCTGCTATACGCGATTCTCTTTTTCAGCCTTTATGCCTTTCTGCAGGTTCTTCACGCAGACAGCGTCGCGCCCTTCTGCTTTACCGGTGTCATGCTCATCGATCTGCTCTTCTGGAATGAAAAAAGATGATACAGGCAGGTGGACAGAAAATGCGTCTATGAGCATACTCTCTCTTGACCCTTTATCCCATATGTTATACTAATAAGGTATTAAAATCAAAAGAACAAGGAGGCCTTTATGAATATTCTTGTCACCGGTGGTGCCGGCTATATCGGTTCTCACACGGTCCGCGCACTGGCAGCTGCCGAAGGACTGACGCCAGTGGTTTTCGATAATCTCTCCACAGGACATGCAGAGTCCGTGCCTGAAGGTGTGACACTCGTCAAAGGTGACATTCACGACATTGATTTCGTCGCTAAAACCCTCGAAACATATAAAATCGACGGTGTCATCCATTTCGCAGCCTATTCACTTGTCGGAGAATCCATGGTGGATCCTGCCAAGTATTATACAAATAACGTCGAAGGAACGCTCCACCTGCTTCTTGGCATGCAGAAAGCAGGCGTCTCCAAGATCGTATTCTCTTCCACGGCCGCGGTATACGGCGAACCCGAAAAAACGCCGATTGAAGAAGATTTCCCGCATAATCCGACCAATGTCTATGGACGCACAAAGCTCGTCATAGAGCATATGATGCGCGACTTTACGAATGCTTACGGTCTCTCTTATGTGGCTCTGCGCTACTTCAATGCTGCCGGTGCTGCGCTGGACGGCACGATCGGGGAGGATCACAATCCGGAGTCTCACCTGATCCCTCTCATTCTGAAAACCGCACAGGGGGTGCGCGATCACATCGCAATCTACGGCACGGACTACCCGACGCCAGACGGAACTTGCATTCGTGACTATATCCATATCGTGGATCTTGCGGATGCACACATACTTGCCATGCAGTACCTCTTACGGGGCGGCGAAAGCACCTATTTCAATCTTGGCAGTGAAAACGGCTTCTCTGTCCGCGATATCATCGACACCGCCAAAGAAGTGACGGGCATTGATTTCAAAGTGACAGAAGAAGCGCGCCGCAGCGGCGATCCCGCTGTACTTATCGCCTCTTCCAGAAAGTGTAAAGCTGTCCTCGGCTGGCATCCCACCCATTCGGATACAAGGGAAATCATTGCTTCCGCCTGGAAATGGCATAAATCACATCCCTATGGATATAAAAAGTAGGAAATGATTCCCTTTTTATTCTTCTACGCACCTCAAGTATAAAATTCATAAGAAGGAGAGTTATCATGCAGAAAATCAGAAAAGCCGTCATTCCGGCCGCCGGCTTTGGCACTCGTTTCCTGCCGGAAACAAAAGCCATGCCGAAGGAAATGCTGCCTATCGTCGACAAACCCACCATCCAGTATATCGTCGAAGAGATCAAGGCAAGCGGCATTGAGCAGATCCTGATCATTTCCGGTCACGCCAAGAGGGCTATCGAAGACCACTTCGACTCCTCCCCTGAACTCGAAGAGCATCTTTATGAATCCGGCAAAATGGATCTTCTGAAAGAAGTCCGCAAGGTCGCTTCCGTCAAGATCCACTACACCCGTCAGCCATATATGAGAGGCCTCGGCGATGCCATACTCTGCGCGAAGGATTTCATCGATGATGAACCATTCGGCGTCATTCTTGGTGATGATGTCGTGTACAATGGCAATGAAACCCCGGCACTGAAGCAGCTTATAGACCAGTACCAAAAGACAGGTGCCACCATCATCGGCTGCCAGATCGTCCCCAAAAGCGCGGTTTCCTCTTATGGCATCGTGAACGGCGTACCAACAAAAGATCCGAATCTGGTTCACGTTAAGGATATGATCGAGAAACCGTCTATAGAGGAAGCACCGAGCCAGTTCGCAGCGCTCGGCCGTTACGTCATCACGCCTGATATTTTCGAAATTCTGGAACAGACGAAGCCCGGGAAGGGCGGAGAGATCCAGCTCACCGACGCCCTCCGCGTCATGGCACATGATGGTCATGTCTATGCCTACAATTTCACCGGTAAGCGTTATGATACGGGAAATAAGCTCGGCTACCTCAAGGCGACCGTTGAATTCGCTCTTCGCCGGGAAGACCTCGGAGAAGATTTCAAGAACTATTTAAAAACACTGGTCGCAAACATGGACTAAGAACGCATCGATTCGGTCGTTGTCTCCCTCCTTTTCTCTCCATGCACGTAAAAATCCGACTGTTTACAAATGTAAACAGTCGGATTTTTTAATGCTTCATCAAAGAAGAGACACCTATCATTGGATATAACGCACGCCACGTCTTCTCTTCATTTACATACAGCGCCAAATATGGAGAAGCTGGTCTTCTGTCATTTTATCGACCTGGAAATAGGATGCTCCCATAGCTTTTGCGATCTTTTTCGCAAGACCGAGACGGATAAAGCCAGCCTCCGTATCGATGACAGCCACAGGAAGATGGCGGCGTCCTATGCGTTTCGCTTCATCCATGGCATCGGTCACGGGATCCGTCCCTTCATTGAGCGGGCTGGTCGCACGACCATCGGTGATGAGAATGACGACGGGATCCTGCGCCGGATCCTGTCGATAGAGCATATCAAGTACATCCTCCGCTTTGAGAAGACCTTTTGCAAGCGGCGTCTTACCGCCGGTCGGCATAGAGGCAAGTTTCTTCTGTGCAAAATCCACACTTCTTGTGACAGGGAGAAGGACCTCAGCCTGTTTTTTACGGAAGGCGATCATGCCGACGCGATCACGTTTCTGATACGCATCGAGAAGGATCTTGAAGATGACACCTTTGACAGTTTTCATACGTTCGCGAGCACCCATGGAACCAGAGGCATCGACAACGAAAAGAAAAATATTCCCTGTACGTTTTTCACGCACTTTGCTGCGAAGGTCATCTTTTCTGATGACGACAGCACATCCATTCGACGGACGGGCCTTCTGATACGGGGCCGCCGCACGCAAAGTGGCATCGAAAGCAATGTCGCTTGTCTTTGCTTTTGGGATTTCCGCACGTACATAACGCCCCTGCATAAGATCAGTCATGGTAAGACTTCGCTTACCGCTCCCTTTCTTTGGCTTTCTGTCCTTGGCAGGCTCGATCCACATCGGAGGCAGATTGACATGGAGATTTGCCGCATCGACACGTTCACGGGAAGCCCCCTTCGGATTCGACATCTGAGCATTGGTATCATTTTGATCCTCATTGCCCTTGCTGTCTTCCGTATCCGTCTGCTCAGGCTGTGGCTGCTCCGGTCTTGTAAAATCTTGTTCACTTTGTGAAGGGTCCTGTGACTGATGCTTCGGCGATTCCACGTTATCCGGCGGCTGAGGCGGCGGATTTTCTGTATCCTCTCGCCTGCTTTCCTCTTCTTCCGCTTTTCTCATGCGGTGAGGCAGTATAAATACAGCCGCCTTTTCAAGATCTTTCGGAAGGACATATTTTCTGCCAGCCAATGCCGCTTCGGCTCTGGCAGCTTCGATGAGATAAATATCAGCACGATGACCCGCTACATGCGCCTTCAGTGTATAGACGGCAGCCAGCTGGATCATGGCCGGGGACACTTCGACCTCTTTAAGTCTCTCTCTGGCTTTTGCGATCTGATCTTTCAGCGCTTCTGTTTCCTGCTCCCATTTCTTACGGAAGGCAAGTCCATCTTTTTCGAAATCCAGTACACGTCGAATGATTTCGATCCTGGTCTTATCATCTGTCGCAGGCTCTACCTGCGCAAAGAGCCCGAAACGGTCGAGCGAAGAGGAAGAGAGCGTACCACTTTCTGGATTCAGGACAGAAAGTACCGTAAATCGGGACTCTCTCTGCTCGGAGAGACCGTCACGCTCAAGTCGGTAGCCGCCTGCCTCGCGAATATTCAGAATGGCAGAAAGCAGGTCGTCGCGCAGCAGATTCGCATCATCAATGTAGAGCAGTCCGTCATTGGCTTCATCGATAAGACCAGGCAGGAGCTTTTTGTGTCCGCTCCGAATGGCCTCTTCGGCATCGATAGCCCCGAAGAGCCGGTCTTCTGTGATGCTGATCGGCACCTCTACCCACGGGGCGTCCAGAAGCTCTCTGGCGCTTCGGACGAGTGTGGATTTCCCTGTTCCCTTTTCGCCAGACAGGAGAAGTCCTCCGGCATGCGGGTTTATCAGGGTGAGGAGGATCGCTTCCTTCGCATTTTCTGCACCACAGATGGCAGCGAAAGGAAATCCGTTACGCTTCATTGTCGATGACCTTATCCACTTCGGACCAGTCCAGAGTCTGTTCTTCGAAAGGACGGCGTCTCATACGGTGCGGGAGTGCCAGACGGGAAGCCTCACGAATGTCTTCCTTCGTGACCTCAGTGTGCCCTTCTACTGCCGCGATGGTTTCTGCCGTCTTGATCAGCGTAATGTCTGCACGATGGCCATCGACACCGAGCGTGATAGAGATCTTGGCAGCCAGCAGCAGAATGTCATTCGAGACCGTGACCTGCGGGAGCAGCTTCATCGCACGCTCGATGCGGCGGACTTCTTTCTCCTGCTCATCCTTCCATGCATCGAGGAACGGCTGCGGATCCGCTTCATAAGCCAGACGGCGTTTGATGATTTCTGCTCTCTTTTCCGGATCCTGTTCGCCAACGACCTTGACAGAAAGAGCGAAACGGTCAAGGAGCTGCGGACGGATGTCCCCTTCTTCCGGGTTCATCGTGCCGACCAGGGAAAAGCGCGCCGGATGAGAGTAGGAAATTCCTTCACGCTCTACGGTATTGATCCCCATAGCGGCCGAGTCAAGAAGTACATCGACAACATGGTCATCCAGCAGATTGATCTCATCGACATAGAGAATGTTGCGGTTTGCATCTGCGAGAATGCCTGTTTCAAAGGAACGCTTGCCTTCACGGATAGCGGCTTCGATATCCAGTGTCCCGACAACACGGTCTTCCGTCGCACTGACTGGAAGCTCGACCACTTTCATCGGCAACATTTCTACTTCCGGTTCTGCATGGTCGTATTTTTCATGGCATTCATCACACCAGTTTGCCTTGTCATCCGGATCATCATGGAAACGGCATCCCTTGATGCAGCGGCGCGGCGGAAGAAGGTCAGCAAGAGCGCGCACAGCGGTCGACTTTGCCGTCCCTTTCTCGCCCTGAATCAATACACCGCCCAGTTTTGGATTGACGACATTCAGCACAAGTGCTCTTTTCATCGTATCCTGCCCGATGATGGCTGTGAATGGAAATGTCCCCTGTCTTTTCATTGATATATCCTCCTTGAAATCAATCGGTTCTATCGATATGAAAAATAAAAAATGTAATCAGTTGTAAGTAAACACGGATGCTTTGCTCGAATCAGCGTTTCCTCACATATCTTTTTATAAAAAACTGTTTCATCGCACATTCTGCTTCAGACTTTTTCACCTGACCGTCTGCGCGAAGCCAGCGGGAGAAGCAGCCACCGCCGCATAGAGGGAAGTAGGAGCAGTCGCGGCACTCCGCCATGGACTGCTCGACAAAAGCGGCGACGGTTCTCACTCTTTCAGGATCACGCCCTTCGTGGACATTGCCCAGAAGATAGCGCTCTCTTCCCATCAGCGAGGAGCAGGCATAGATATTTCCATGCACATCGACGAAAGCCGCTTCACCGTGCATGGCATAGCACTGAGGGAAATCGTAATCTTTGGTTTTTTCGAGACGAGCAGCTCGATCCTCCTGCGTGAAGTGGATATGCCGTCCCGTCATCTGTTCCAAAAGGTCCATGCGCGCCGCCGTCTTTTCGAGCGCTTTTGTCATCGCCTCTGCGGAAGGCGCATGAAGAGCAGCGCCGCGCCCCTGCTCACGCAAGATATCAAAGCCGACCTGGTGAACATTTCCATAGAAATGCGCCATGTCGGCAATACCGGGGAGATCATCTGTCATATCCTCTGTCACGACGCAGGTGATGCCCGTCCCGATGCCGGCAGACGCCAGATTCTTAAAGCCTTCTGACGCAGCCTGAAAGGACGAGCCGCCGTCTTTTCTCCGGCGCGTGCGGTCCATGAGATCCTTGCGTCCGTCGCAGGAAATGCCGATCCCCACTCCATGCCGGTAGAGCCATGTACCTATATCCTTGGTGAGGAGTGAACCATTCGTCTGTATCTGCATCTGCGCATCATAGTGATTCCTCTCGGCGATTTCTACCAGTTTCCGTATGAGCGGAAATCGAAGCAGCGGCTCCCCGCCGGAAAACTGCAGGAGAAAGCGATTTCCTCCCCTTCCGGCAAGGTGCAATGCCGCAATGGCCGTCTCCTCCTTCATATCCACCTGATCCGCGTCTGCTGCATAACAATACCGGCAGGCAAAGTTGCAGCGGCCGGTCAGCGTGAGGACCAGCATACGGATCGGCGAAAGGTCAGTCGTCATCATCTTCGAGTTCCCCTTCGACAGAGAGGTAAAGCTCCTGCAGCTCCTCTTTCATCTCATCGCTCGCATGCCACATGTCACGCTGGTTCGCCTCAAGAAGAGTCTCTGCCATGCTCTGAAGAGCCCATGGATTGACCTTCTTCATCCATTTTTGCATCGCGGGATCCAAAGCGTATTTCTGCGCATACTGTTCATACATCCAGTCATCCATGACACCGCTTGTCGCATCCCATTGGAAGGAAATCGAGAGACGGTTTGCAAGATCGGTCGCCCCTTTGTAGCCGTGTTTCATGAGCCCTTCGATGTACTTTGGATTCATAGATTCTGCACGGAAAACGCGCTTCATCTCTTCCTGTACCGTCTTTACACCGACAGAAGACCGATTCGTACTGTCACCCACATAGGAAACAGGCGCTTTGCCGCCGAGGCTCTTGACCGCCGCGATCATCCCGCCATGGAATGCATTGTAATCATCCGATGAGAGGATATTGCTCTCATGGTTTTCCTCATTCTTGACCGTAAGGTCGAGAGAAGCGAGGCGCTTCTGAAACAGCTCCGGATGAAAGACGCCGCGTTTGCCGCCGCCGAAGACATGCCCGCCCCAGCGGACATACACATTCGCCAGATCCTCTTCCGTCTGCCAGTTCTTCGCATCAAGCACCGTATTGACACCCGCGCCATAGGTTCCGGGCGCATCGCCAAAGATACGGAAAGCTGCATTTCTCCATGCTGTATCTCCATCGACACCGGCATCCTCCATGGATCTGGCATCTTCTTTCACATGCTTCCGGATGAAATTATCCTCTTCAGATTCATTCAGAGAAGCCACAAGCATGACCGCCTGATCCATCAGTTCGGCGAGCTGCGGAAGGGTATCGCGGAAAAGTCCGGAAATCCGTCCCGTCACATCGATGCGAGGCCGTTTGAGTTCCGAAAGAGGGATAGCCTCAAGCCCTGTCACGCGCAGACTTCCCTTCTGCCAGACAGGACGGACCCCCAGAAGGTAAAGAAATTCGGCGATATCCTGCCCCGAGGAGCGCATATTCGGCCCCGACCACAGTACCATCCCGATATTTTCCGGATACTTGCCCTGGTCAGCGATGAATTTCTCTATCATGCGATCGCCCAGCTTCACGCCAAGCTGCCATCCTGCCGGGGAGGGCATGGTGCGGGGATCAATGCCATAGAAATTGCGTCCTGACGGAAGGAGCGAAACGCCGCCAGCATTCGGTGAGCCGGAAGGCCCCGGCTCCACATAGCGGCCTGCCAGCGCATCCAACGTGTGCGTGAGTTCCTCTTTCGCCCCCTGAATACGCGGCACCATCTCCTCGTTCACAAACGTGAGAAGTTTTTTCAGCGACTGTCTCCATGCGTCACTGCCATGAGCTTCTGGAAGTGCCATGGCAGAAGCAATCGCTTCTGCTGTAAAGTTGCCGGAAGATAGCGTTTCGATGACCTGCTTCGCTTCTTTTCGGATTTGATCCATCAGCTGTCCGCCGGTGATGCCCTGCGTCTCCACCATGTCTCCCGCATGCTGCTGGATATCATCTAAGGTAACGCCGTATTTTTCTGCCAGCAAATCATAAATGGAAGGCATCTCTCCATTCGAAAGGCGGAGCATCTGAAGAATGCCATCTACAAGAAGAGTGCCTGTCAGCGGCTGCCCTAGAATGTGCAGTCCCACATGGACTTCGCTGTCTTTCAGCTCTTCGATATAGTCATGCAGCGAAGCGACATAGTCCGCAAATGGCTTCTTTTCCTGATAGGGCACTTCTTCATCCAGTTTGGCTTTCACCGCCAATTTGCGAATCGGCTCTTCCATCGCAGAAACATCGCTCCCATTTCCCTTGAGAGCTGCATATTCATCGATCGTTTTCTCCAGCTCGGCGATTTCATCGTAGGCACCTGCATCAGCGACAGGCGCCGGCATGTAACTCACCAAACAGGCAGCAGCGCGGCGCTTGGCGATCATACCTTCGCCGGTGATCGTCATATGGTACGGATAGATATTCGGGATGTCCCCGAGCGCAATGTCCGGATAGCTTTCTTCATCCAGTCCGACGCCTTTCCCCGGAAGCCACTCCAGATTTCCATGCGTCCCCATATGAATGACCGCATCCGCTTTCCATACATGACGCAGCCAGTAGTAGAAAGCGAGGTACTGATGCGTCGGCGGGATCTTCGGGTCATGATACGCCTTCGATGGATCCATCCCGTACTGGCGCGATGGCTGCACCGTGAGGAAAAGATGTCCGTCCATCGTACCGGGGATGAGAATATCGCCTTTTTCCGAGATCATGACATCGCCCGGCGCCTCCCCCCAGGTATCCACCATGGACGCCTTCGCTTCTTTCCCCAGCTGTCGGAAGAAATCCAGATACTCACGGCAGGAAAGCTTCTGGCAGGACTCCGCCTGCTCTTCCGTCATCATGGAAATGTCATTCGTCGCATGAGATGTCATGAGATGGATGAAATCATCCGATGTTTCCGGGATGAAATCCATCTGATACCCTGCTTTCTTCATTTCCTTCATAAGACGGATGGTACTCTCCATCGTATCCAGACCGGAAGCACTCCCTATATTCGAATTCTTCGCCGGATAATTGTGGAAAATGATAGCGATCTTTTTATTTTCATTCTTCATCTGATGAAGGGTCGCCCATTTCCCCGCCTTTCTGACCATCTGCGTCACGCGCTCAGGAATCGGCACATAGGAGACACTGCCATCGACATCTTTTTTTCGCCCTGCGATCGGCAGACCGGAAATCGCGCCGTCCAGCTCTGGAAGCGCGACCGCGATCGACGTTTCCACCGCATTCATCCCCTCCGGATTCTTGCGCCAGTCAGCCTCCGATGTGAGAAGCGTATAGGCAGAGAGGATAGGCACGCCTAGCTTCTTCAAGACGGGAAGGCTCGTCTTTCCTGCGCCAAGCATAGAAAACTTCATCGTGGATACCAGCGCATCGATGACAGGCTGTCCGTCCTTCATGAAATACGTCTCCAGCACCTCTGATAACGACGGCATGCCTGCCGACTCATCGATGAACCCGTTCGCAAAGACAGGAAGCACCGCATAGCCTTCTTTTTCCGCTTCCTCCAGAAAGGCCTTCACATACGCGGTATCATCCCAGATCCACTCATCGCGGTAAAAAAGGAGCCCCAGAACAGGCCGATCTCCATAGGGATGCGCCGACTCGAAATCCGAGAGCGTCTTCTGAGAGCGGCTCTCCACGCTCGGATCATAGATTCCCGCCCAGCTGTACTTCTCAGGCGGTTGTGCTTTTTCCGCCTTGTCATCAAAGAGTCCGTTCGCATACAGCCAGAGATTTTTGAAATTGCTGAGGCCTCCATACAGACAGTACTTGCGGAATGTCTCGAGCACATCGCCATCGATGGAAGCGCTGTGCTCTGCCATATCCCCATCAATGGCATCGACAAAGTATGCGATGTGATTCTGATCCAAAAAATTTTTACAGTCTTTCCAAAAGGAAGACTTCAGTGCATTCTTCATCAAGTGGATCATGACCAGAGAAGCGCCGGATACTTTGCGCTCCCAATTCCTGCTCCAGTCGCTCGTGCGTTCCACGCGCACAGAAATAGACAGGTCAGAAATCAGCCTCTTCTCCTGAAGCGCCTCACAGGCTTTCTTCATGG
>OIAL01000752.1_pt1 | contig 12631 bp, 11 predicted proteins | sample 1580691 | NCBI WGS metagenome assembly OIAL01 (sample SAMEA3882530, study PRJEB24775) | human gut metagenome | biome: human-associated habitat; feature: intestine environment; material: feces | place: Netherlands | collected 2009/2010
CCGGCAGGCCGCCGAAGCCGAGCGCCTCCAGCTCGCGGATCTGTCTGCGCGCGGCGGGCAGGATCTCCGCGCCCGCGCCGCCGTAGACCCGGCGCACGACAGCCGTGATCTTTTCCTCGACCGGCGCGTCGAGCTCGTAGGCAAAGCGGAAGCGGTTCTCCGTTTCGCACAGGCGCATGACCTCGCGCGCGAGCGCCTCGCCGCCGCGGCCGCCGTCAGCCCAGACGGTGGACAGCACGACGCGGACGCCCAGCTCCCCGCACAGCTCCGTCAGCAGTGCGATCTCGCGGTCGGTGTCGGTGGGGAAGCGGTTGATGGCCACGACGCATGGCAGGCCGAACGTGTCGCGGATGCAGCGCACATGGTGCAGCAGGTTCGGCACGCCGCGGCGCAGCGCGTCGAGATCCTCCGTGCCGAGTTCATTCAGCGCCAGACCGCCGTGCATTTTCAGTGCGCGCACCGTCGCCACCACGACGGCGGCGTCCGGCCGCAGCCCGGCGAGCCGGCACTTGATGTCCAGAAACTTCTCCGCGCCGAGATCCGCGCCGAAGCCGGCCTCCGTCACGGCGTAGTCGCAGCGGTGCATGGCCATGCGCGTGGCGAGCACGCTGTTGCACCCGTGCGCGATGTTGGCAAACGGCCCGCCATGCACGAACGCCGGCGTTCCCTCGAGCGTCTGCACGAGGTTGGGCTTGAGCGCGTCGCGCAGCAGCGCCGCCATCGCGCCCACGGCCTTGAGGTCGCGCGCCGTGACGGGCTGGCCGTCATACGTGTAGCCCACGATGATGCGGCCCAGCCGCGCCTTCAGATCGGCCATGGACTCTGCCAGGCAGAGTACGGCCATGATCTCGCTGGCGGCCGTGATGTCAAAGCCGTCCTCGTGCGGCACGCCGTTGGCCCTGCCGCCGAGCCCGCCGACGATGCAGCGCAGCTGCCGGTCGTTCATGTCCACGCAGCGCCGCCACGTGATGCGCCGCGGGTCGATGCCGAGGGCGTTGCCCTGCTGGATGTGGTTGTCGAGCATGGCGGCGAGCAGGTTGTTCGCCGCGCCGATGGCGTGAAAGTCGCCGGTGAAGTGCAGGTCGATGTCCTCCATCGGCACGATCTGCGCGTAGCCGCCGCCGGTCGCGCCGCCCTTGCGCCCGAACACCGGGCCGAGCGACGGCTCGCGCAGCGCGACGGCCGCGTCCTTCCCGATGCGGCGCAGCGCGTCGGCCAGACCGATGGTCGTGGTCGTCTTGCCCTCGCCGGCGGGCGTGGGCGTGATGGCCGTGACGAGGATCAGTTTGCCCTTTCCGCGCGGCGGCTGCCCGAGCACGGACAGGGCCACCTTCGCCTTATGGCGGCCATACGGCTCTATATCAGCATCGTCGATGCCGACGGTGCGTGCAATGTCACAGATCGGCTGCATCGTGCAGCGCTGGGCGATCTCCAGATCGCTTTGATATCCCATGTAACCCCTCCCTTGGATGTGTGTACCCTTTATCATACCTGACGGCGGCGGGTTTGTAAAGCTTGACGCGGGGTGGATTTTCCGCTATCATGGGCCGGATGATGAGGTGATGACCATGCAGTATCTCTGCGCGCCGATGGAGGGCGTGACCGGCGACCTGTTCCGGCAGGCGCAGCGGCAGACGTTCCCCGCGGCGGACAGCTACTATACGCCGTTTCTCTCGCCGACGGCGAACCGCACGTTTTCCCCGCGCGAGCTGCGCGAGATCGAGCCTGCGCACAACGCGGGCATCCGTGTCGTGCCGCAGCTCATGGGCCACTGCGCCGAGGACTTCCTCTGGATGGCGGGGCAGCTCGCTGATATGGGCTACGACGAGGTGAACTTCAACCTCGGCTGCCCGTCGAACACCGTCACGGTGAAGAAAAAGGGCGCAGGTCTGCTCACGGAGCCGGATCTGCTGCGGCAGTTTTTCGACGCCGTGTTTGCCGCCTGTCCGCTGCCGGTGTCGGTCAAGACGCGGCTCGGCAAGACGACGCCGGAGACATTCCCCGCGCTGCTGGAGCTGTATAATGACTACCCGATCTGCGAGCTGATCGTGCACCCGCGCGTGCAGGCCGACCAGTATCACGGCCACCCGGATCTCGACATGTTTGCCTACGCGCTCGCGCACAGCCGCGCCCCGGTGTGCTACAACGGCGATTTGTTCGACGCTCCGGCCGTGCGCGCGTTTCAGGCGCGCTTTCCGACGGTGGAGCGCATCATGCTCGGCCGCGGGCTGGCCGCCAACCCCGGCCTTATCGGCCAGCTGCGCACGGGCGTCGAGCCGACGGCGGCGCAGTTTCAGGCGTTTCATGACCGGCTCTATGCGGCCACGAGCGCGCGCATTCCCGACCGGCGCGCGCTGCTGTTTCGCATGAAGGAGGCGTGGCGCTATCTCGGCTGCAGCTTCGCGGATGCCGAGCGGCCGCTGCGCCGCATCCGCAAGGCGCAGGACATGATAGAGTACGAGAGCGCGGTGCGCCAGCTCTTCGCGTCCTGCCCGGTGCGGGAGAATGCGGGCTATTTTGTCTGAAGATGCAGATATCCCCGGCAGCCATGCTGCCGGGGATATGTTTTTGTGTTCAGTTCTGGCTGTACCAGTCGCCGCCCGGCTGCGGGCCAGGGTTCGGCTGCCAGCCGTTGGGGGCACGGTCGCCCATGCTGCGCGGCAGGCTGCGGTAGAACGCGGCGCGCGACACGGTCATATACGGCGTGAGCCAGAGATAGCCGATGCCGGCGGTCAGCGTGGCCAGCAGCGCCCAGCCGATAAAGCTCAGATCAAGGCAGAACAGGTCGCCCTTGCGCCCGTCCATGAGCGCCTTGGAGCGCTCGATGGCCTCCGTGGCCTGCATGCCCGGATTTTCGGCCATGATGTACGTCGCCATGGAGTAGCGGTAGGCGGCGACGATGCCGGGAATGACAAACAGCAGCGACCATGCGATCACCTTGAGCGTGATGAGCAGGTTGAGCACGAAGGCGTTGCCGAAGATGTCAAAGCCGGAAAACAGATCCTCAAACCTGGCCTGCTCGCCGTCGACCAGCTTCAGGCAGAAGCGGTTGTGGCCGATGGAGACGCTGCCGCCGATGACGAACTGCGCCAGCGAGATCACCCCGGACACGGGGAGAAACACGCGCAGCGCGTGGCGCAGGGCCTCGGGATAGTACTGCGTCAGGTCGTCCCCGTTGACGGTGAGGCTAAATGACGGGGTGAAGCTGCTGCTCGTCCCGCCGAGGATGCTCGCCAGCAGCGTCACGCCGACGGCGAGCCACCAGTAATTTTTCAGCGCGCGGCGGGCCATGCCGCGGTAATCGGATGCGGAATACATAGGCGTTCTCCTTTCTGCCCTTACCAGGGCGTGCGGGCCTGCCCGTGCACGAGGTAGGCGTGCTCGGCCAGCTCCGCGAGCGGGCTGTCGCTGCGGGAATCGGAGTAAAACTCCGCGATCTCGACGTTGGGATAAGCCTCGTGCAGGCGGCGGACCTTTTCCGCGCCGTGGCAGTTTTCGCCGTCGGTCTTGCCGGTGTGCTTGTCCACGCGCGAGGCCAGCAGCCGCACGCCGAGCTTCTGCGCCGGGATGCGCACGAGAAACTCCGGCGAGGCGGAGATAATGATGTCGTCCGGTCGCTGCTGCGCAAGATACCACGGGTTTACGCGCGCAAAATTCTGCGCCCAGAACGCCTCCAGCTCCGCGTCCACATCGGGCACGCGGCGCAGAAAGCCGTACATCCGCTCCTTGATGGCCGTCTTGCTCACCTTGCCGAGCCAGTAGCCCGGCAGCAGGACCAGCGTGCCCAAAAGCGCCCGGATCACACCGGGATGCCGCCGCAGACACCAGCGCACGAACGCCACTGTGCTGTCCACGGGGAAGATGGTCTTGTCCCAGTCGTATACGTTGACTTTTTCCATAGGGCATCTCTCAGTACAGGGTGCCGGCCAGCTGCATATACGCGGCGGCAAAGGCCTCCCGGATGAAGTAATTGACGCGCATGGTCGGCAGCGTCGTCTCGGCAGCGATGCCGACGGGCTCTGCGCCCAGTGCCCGCGCCATGTGTTTGGCGCGGTAGAGGTGGTATTCGCTCGTCACGATGCCGACGCCGTTCGCCGGGTTGTACCCCCGCGCACGGAGGATGGCGAACGAATTTTCCAGGTTCTCGCGCGTGGCGCGCGACTGATCCTCCTGCACGATGCGCGCGCTGTCGATGCCGTGCGCCGTGAGGTAGTCGGCCATGGCTTTGGCCTCCGTGATGTCCTCGCCCTCGCCCTGGCCGCCGGAGACGACGGCCAGCGCGTCCGGGTTCGCGCCCAGATACGCGAGTGCGGCGTCGAGCCGGTTGCACATCGACAGCGACGGTGTGCTGCCGTTGACGCCCGCGCCGAGCACGATGATCGCGTCCGGGTGCGCGTCCGTGTCCGTGCGCGCGTCGCGCACGACGGGGATCTCAAAGACCGCGAACACGATCACCCCTGCGCACACGAGCACGCCCAGCACGATGCGCCCCACGCGGTGCAGCCGTGGGAATAGAAACACCAGCACGGCGATGCCCCAGAGCGTGTAGCCCAGAAAGTCGTGCCCCGGCATCGCAAAGCGCAGCACGCAGCCGGCGATGACGAGCACGATGGCGGCGATCAGAGATGTTTTGTGTTTCATTCGCACAGCGCCTCCCACGCCTCGTAGAGCGCCTCGAGCTGCGCATTGAGCGCCTGCTTTCGCGCATCGATCTCCATGAGTTTCTGATAGTCCGTGGCGTTGGCCTCGCTCTCGGCGTCGAGCGCCGCGAGCTGCCCCTCCAGCTTTTCGATCTCGCGCTCCGTGCGCTCGCGCGCTCGCGTGGTGTTCGGGGCGCGCTTCGGCTTTGGCTTCGGCTCTTTTTTGCGTTCGACGGCCTTGGCCGTTTGCTGCAGGGCGGTCTGGCGCGCGCGGTAGGCGCGGAATTCTTCGTACGTGCCGCGGTAGTCCGTGATCGTGCCGTTTTCAAGCAGCCAGATGCGGGTGGCGAATTTCTCGATGAAGTACCGGTCGTGCGATACGAACAGCAGCGCCTGTGTATAGTCGCTCAGCGCGTCCTCGATCCACTCGCGGCTGGCGATGTCGAGATGGTTCGTCGGCTCGTCGAGGATGAGAAAATTGATTTCCCGGCGCATGAGCATGCACAGCCGCAGCCGGGACAGCTCGCCGCCCGAGAGCGCCGACACGGGCTTGAGCACATCCTCGCCGCAAAAGCCGTAGGCGCCGAGCTGGTCGCGCGCCTCCTGCGGCGTGCACTTGCACTCGTAGAGCATCGTGTCGAGCATGGAGCGCTCCGGCACGGCAAAGCGGACGATCTGCGGCAGGTATGCCGTGCGCACGGACGGCCCGCGCTGCACCCAGCCGGTGTCCGGCGTCTCCTCGTTCATGACGAGGCGCAAAAACGTCGTCTTGCCGGCGCCGTTGTCGCCGATGAGGGCGATGCGCTCGCCGCCGGTCACGGTCAGGTCGAGGTCGTGAAAGAGCGTCCGCTCGCCGTAGTGCTTGCCCAGGCCCGACATGGTCAGCACGTCGTCACCGCGGAATTCCTGCGCCGTGAAGTGCACGTTGAGCTTGCGCGCCTCGGTCGGCCGCTCGGTCGTTTCGAGCTTTTCCATGCGCTTTTCGATGGAAAACGCGCGCTTGTGCAGCTTGTCGTTGCCCATGAAGGCCCAGAGGTGCAGCTTGGCCGCCGCCTCCGTGAGCTGCTGGAGCTTGGCCTGATCTTTCTCGTATTTTTTGAGCTGCTCGTCAAAGCGGCGCTGCCGCTCGACGACGTAAAAGCTGTAGTTGCCGCTGTAAAACTCCGCCTGCCCGGACGTAAAGTCGATCGAGCGCTGCACGACGCGGTCGAGAAAATACCGGTCGTGGCTGATGACGAGCACCGTGCCGCGAAAATGCAGCAGGTACGCCTCCAGCCACTCGGTCGCGCGCAGGTCGAGGTGGTTCGTCGGCTCGTCGAGCAGGAGAATGTCCGTGTCCTCGAGGATGAGCCGCGCGAGGTTCACGCGCGTTTTCTCCCCGCCGGAGAGACTGTCGAACGGCTGCGCGCGCATCGCGGCCGGGATGTCCAGACCGTTGGCGACGCGGTTGCGCTCGTGTTCCATGTCGTATCCGCCGAGACGGCGGAAATTTTCCGACAGGCGGTCGTACTCCGAGAGCAGGGCGGGGGAGTCGTCCGTCGCCATGCGCGCGGTGAGCTCGTTCATGCGCGCTTCCATATCGTAGAGCCGCCGGTGCGCCTCGCGCAGCACGTCCTCCGTCGTCCAGCCGTCGGGGTAGACGGGGATTTGCGAGATCAGCCCCAGCCGCCGCCCGGAGGCGATGGACACGGTGCCGGCGTCCGGCTGCAGCTCGCCCGAGAGGATGCGGAAAAACGTCGTCTTGCCGCAGCCGTTGCGCCCAAGGATGCCCACGCGCTCGCCGGCGTTGACGTCGAATGTGATACCTTTTAATATATCGTTGCCCTGCTCAAAGCCCTTGACGAGCCCACGGACGGATAGATCGATCATGTGTGACTCCTAAATTACTTGTTCACGGCCGCCTGCAGCACGGTGTTGGCCACAGCGCCCGCATTCGTCAGGCCGCCGCCGGCGTTTTCCACCAGCACGACGAAGGCGTACGGATGCGCATCGTCGAGCAAAAAGCCCGTGAACCAGGCGTGCGACGTGCCGTCGCCCACCTCGGCGGTGCCGGTCTTGGCGCAGAGGTTCAGGCCCGGGAAGCGGTTCGTGCCGTAGTGGGCCGAGACGTTGTAGTTCATCATGTCGCGCAGCTTGTTGGCGGTCGCGGTGCTCAGCAGGCTCGTGGTCGAGCCGCTGGGTGTGTCGAGCAGCAGCGATGGTTCCACGACGCTGCCGCCGTTGGCGATGGCCGAGACATAGCGCAGCATGGAGTACGGGCAGATGAGGTCCTCGTACTGGCCGATGCCTGACCAGGCGAGGTTCGCGCTGCCGGACGCGCCCTTGGTGAAGCTGCCGGCCATCGTCGGGATGCCGCTCAGCGGCTGGGAATCGAGGAAGCCAAACTTCTTGGCATAGCTCTCGATGGTGTCCGCCCCGAGCTCGAGCGAGATCTGCGCGAACGCGCAGTTGCAGGAGTTGGCCAGCGCGTCCTCAAACGTCTGGCTGCCGTGCACGCCCGTGCACTTGACGGTCACGCCCGCCACATCGACGCTGCCCGCGCACGTAAAGTGGCGGCTGTCGATGTCCTTGATGTTCTCGATCGCGGCGGCGGAGGTGATGAGCTTGAAGATGGAGCCCGGCGTGAACGAGCCGTTGATGCAGCGGTTGATGTATGCGCCGTCCGGCACGTCGCCGTCGCTGTTGGGGTCGATGCTCGGGCCGGAGACCATGCACAGGATCTCGCCGGTCTTGTAGTTGCTCACGAGCACGGCGCCCTTGCGCCCGGCGAGCGCCTCGTAGGCGGTCACGCACAGGCTCGAATCGAGCGTGAGCGCGACGGTGTGCCCGTCGGTGGCGTAGGTGCCGGTGATGGGGTTGTAGCCCGACAGCTGCTTGGAAAATGCCTTGAGCGCGCCGGTGCCGACGTTGCCGGTGTAGTCGCCGACGGCCTGGTAGCAGGCGGTGCGCACGGCGGCGTCCTCGGCGTAGCTGCGCGAACCGCCATTGGCCGTCGCGAGCACGACGCCGCTGCGGTCGGTGAGCGTGCCGGTGCTGAGCACGCCGCTGGTATAGACGCTGCTGTTGGCGGCGAAGGTCGCCCACTCGGCGCCGTGTTCGATGTAGCGCACGATGTACACGCCGATGCCGCCGAGCACCAGCACGGCGACGAGCAGCGCGCTCATGGCGCGGCGTTTGACTTTGTTCATGCCTGCGCCTCCTTTTTATTGCGCGATGGCAGCCGCACCACGAAGCTCGCGCCGCGTCGGGTGTCGGCCGCCTTGATATAGGCCAGCAGCATCCAGCACGAGAGCATGCTCGACCCGCCCTTGGACACGAACGGGAACGTCACGCCCGTGAACGGCAGGATATCGAGCACGCCGAACACGTTGAGCGACATCTGCACGAGCATGAGCGTCACGGTGGCGCAGCCGGCGATGACGTAGTACGACGAGCGGCCCTGGGCCGCATTCTTGACGGTGAAGATGGCGAGGGCGATGATGGCCAGCATCGCGCACAGAGCCACGATCAGGCCGAGCTCCTCGCACAGCATGCCGAACACCATGTCGGTGTTGGCAGCAAAGATATTTTTCAGCCAGCCGCAGCCCGCGCCCTGCCCGAACAGACCGCCGGAGGCGGCCGCGCTCAGCGCGCGCGTCTGCTGGAAGCCCGCGCCAGAGACGTCCTCCCACACGTGCCCCCAGGTGGCGAAGCGCTGCGCCACGTGCGGCTTGATGCTCAGCACCAGCGTGCCCGCCATGGCGGCGGACGCCACGGCCAGCAGCACGGTCGCAATACTGCCCGAGCGCATGAAGGCGATGACGAGGAACGTCGCAAAGAAGATGAGCGCAGAGCCAAAGTCGCCCATCAGCGCCAGCCCGCCCACGCAGATGGCGGAAAAGGCGATGAACAGCAGGATGCTCTTGCTGCGGAACATCCGGTTGATCGACGTTGCGCCGACGTAGATGAACGCGACCTTGATGAGTTCCGACGGCTGCAGGGAGAAGCCCGCGATCGTCAGCCAGTTTTTCGCGCCGAACACCTCGCGCGCGGCGAACAGGTTCAGCGCCAGCAGTGCCAGCGAGATGATGGCCGCCGGCCAGCGCAGCGCCTTGACATGGCTCAGGTCGCGCAGCCACCAGCCGAGCAGGAAAAACAGCGCGATGCCCACGATGATGAGGATGATCTCCTTGGTCAGATCGTCCGGCGTGCTCGTCGCGCAGATCTCGAGCCCGAGCGTGCACAGGAAAAACGCGATCGTCTCGACCTCGAAGCCCGAGCGGTCCATCGTGCGCATGAGCACGTAGCAGAACCACTGCGTGAGCGCGAGGGCGGCAAACGCCATCAGAATGCCCAGCAGGTGTGCGCTGTCGGCCGAGGACACGAACTCCAGCGCCAGCAGCAGCTGAAACACCGTCAGGAAAAACAGCGTGCCGCCGGCAGAGACCTTCCGTCCGGCGATCGTGCGGCGCTGCTCCTGCACGGCGCGGCGCTCTTCGCTCATGTCGGCGAACTTGAGCATGTGCGTCGAGCAGCGGAGAATGTCGCCGCTGAACACCTGCGTCGGCTCGGTGATCTGTTCGCCGTTGAGGTACACGCCGCCGCTGCGGCTCAGGTCGCTGACGGTCCACTCGCCGGCGTCGTTGCGCATGAGCACGGCGTGGACGTTGGCCACGTCGGGATAGGGCAGCGTGATGTCCGCGCTGCGGGCGCGGCCGATCAGGCACTCCCAGTGCAGCAGGGGATAGACCTTGCCGTCCGGCGTGACGAGATGGCCCCAGGTCTCCGGCTCGGCGCGGCCGTAGAACATGGACGCGACACAGCGGATGAGCACGATGAGCGCGATGACCGGCAGAATGAAGTGCGCGGCCTGCGCGGCATAGGCAGTTACGGCAGACACGGCGTCCGCCTCCTTTCCGAAGCTCCCGCGCGGGGAGCGGTACATTTATAATACAGCGATAAAAAATCAAACCATTATACCACGGCAAAAATCCATTGACAACCACTGCCGGGCATCCTACAATGAACCTATGATGAAACAGACGAAATTTTGGGTCCTTTTGTTCGCCGCGCTCGCCATTTTGGGCGGCGGCGCATTTTTGCTGCTGCGCGGCCATGGGCAGACGGGGCAGACGGCCGTCATCCGCATCGACGGCGAGGTCTATCAGCGCATCGACCTGCGCGCCGTGACCATACCATATGATATCGAAGTGCAGACCGACTGGGGCACGAACACCGTGCACGTCGAGTCCGACGGCGTGTCCGTCACGCAGGCCGATTGTCCGGATCTTCTGTGCGTCCAGCAGGGGAAGATCACTACGTCGGCCATCCCGATCGTCTGCGTGCCGCACCACCTGACGGTGCAGATCGAGGGGTCGCCATGAAGGGGACGAAGCGTCTGGCCGTTCTGGCCATGTTCACCGCCATCGCGCTGACGATCTTCGTCGCCGAGGCGCAGATCCCGCCCGTCGTTCCGATCCCGGGTGTGAAGCTCGGCCTTGCCAACATCGTCACGCTCATTGCCATGGCCCTGCTCGGCCGACGGCAGGCGGGGGAGATCCTGCTCGTGCGCATCGTGCTCGGCAGCGTGTTCACCGGCGGCGTGTCGGCGATGCTCTTCAGCATCGCGGGCGGCGTGCTCGCCTATCTCGTCATGTGCCTGACCATCCGCCGCCTGCCGGAGCGGCTGCTGTGGGTCGTGAGCGTGCTGGCGGCCTTCGGGCACAACGCCGGGCAGCTGCTGGTCGCCGTCTGGGTCACGGGCACGCCGTCCATTCTGGTGTATGCGCCCGCGCTCGTCGCGGCGAGCGTGATCACCGGCGCGTTCACCGGCGTGGCCGCTATGTATCTCGTGCGTGCGCTGCGCAAAACGGGGCATTTTCCACAGACGTGAGATGACTTCGTCATGATTTTGTAACATTTTCGCGCCCCGAGTTCTTAAAATGTTCGGCAAGTAGGAAGCCGCAGTTTTTGGAAAACTGCGGCTTTGCTGTGCAAATACGACAAAATGCGCAGAGAATATATAGTAATATACATCAAAAACGCACGCGAAAAGATTTCAGAAATGTTAAATCTATTTTAAGTATTGACTTCTGGCAGGCGGCGCGCTATAATGCATCCGCGAATGAAAGATGGGAAGATTTAGGCTGGTATCAGCCGGTTACACAAATCCTTTTTTCTTCCCGCGCCGGGGTGTCCCGGCGGAGCTTTCCAGACGATTTTTGATGCTTATGAATGCTTTTGATAAACCTGTCCAATCGAATACGGAGCAGGCGGGGCGCGGCCATGGGTTCGCGCGGACGTTTGACCGCGTGTGCGCGTTTCTCGATGAGCGCGTCGGCGGCGTGTCGGCGCTGATCGCCGCCTGTCAGAGCGTGGCGGACCGCTTCTGGCACAGCAAGCTGTATTTCCCGGTCTGCTTTCTGATGCTCGCGGTGTTCATGGCGGCCGGACTGCCGGTCGCGGGCGGCATTCTGGTCATGTCCACGCTGATCTTCCTGCTGCTGTTTTGCGACGATCTGCTGAGCGTCCTGTTCCCGGTCGTGCTGCTGGCCATGGTGGGCACGGAGTTTTACGATGAGCTCTACAGCCTGCTTCGCTTCTGGTGGATCGGCCTGCTGGCAGCGGCGGCGCTGCTCGTGCACATCGGTGCTTACGCCCGCGCGCCGCGCAACGGCGGCTGCCTGCACGGCCGTGTCGGTCGCAACGCTGCTCGGCGGCCTGGGCTTCATCTCCCGCGAGGAGTATTTCGCGCCCACGGCGCTGTACTATTCTCTCGGCCTCGGCGTTGTGATGCTGCTGGTCTACCTGCTGTGCCGCAGCGAGGCGGACCGCACGCGCGACTATGACGTCGCCGAGCGGATGCTGCAGATCCTTTATGCCGGCGGTCTGTTCACGGGCTTTGTGGTGGCGCTGTTTTATGCGCGCCATATGCAGGAGTTCGTGCAGGACTTTTCCACGATCTATTTCAAGTACCGCAATTTCAGCGCGACGATGCTGCTCATCTCGCTGCCCGCCGCGTCGTACTTTGCCGCGCGTGACCGGCGGCACTTCCTCGCGGTCGCGTTTTTGTACTTCATGATGCTCATGACCGGCTCGCGCAGCGGCCTGATCTTCGGTACGGCGATGCTGCTGCTGTGCCTTGCCTATGTGTATTACTGCAATCCCGAGCGCCGCGCGGTCTATCGCCGCGTCGGGCTCATCAGCCTGGTCCCGGCGGTCGCGCTGCTCATCGCGCTCGTGCCGCGGCTGTTCGCCTCGCGCATGGTCGACGGTGCGCTCATCTCCCCGGATGACAGCCGGTACACGTTTTTCATCCAGGGCCTGCTGGACTTTGTGAAGAATCCGCTCTTTGGCTGCGGTCTTGGCTCGATGCACAATGCGCCGATCTTCCTCGGCGTGGAGGGCAGCATCGTCTGGTATCACAACCTCATCGCGCAGATCCTCGGCAGTATGGGGCTTGTCGGCGCGGTCGGCTATGGCTGGCTGTTTTATGACCGCGTGCGCCTGCTCTGGCGCAAGCGCAGCCGCACGACGCTGGCGTTCGCGCTGGCCTACTTTGCCATGCTGCTCATTTCCATGACGAACCCGGGCATGTTCTGCCCGATGCCGAATGCGCTGCTCATGGTGGCCATGTTTGTGGTCGTGGAGCGGCAGCCCGATACCGCTGCGGCGCCGGTCAAGGCCGGCATCGCCAGTGCACCGGAAAGGAGATTGTTCTGATGAAACGTTTTCAGCTTCTTACGACCGCAATTTTTCTGTTCTGCACGCTTCTGATCGCCGGCTGCACCGGCCGCGGCGTCGAGGCGCAGGCGACCGCCGCCCCGGAGGCGACGCCGACGGCCACTGCAGATATTATGTCCGGCATCCAGACCGGCGACAGCGCCGTCAACAAGATCCTGGCCGGCACGTGGACTTTTGAGCGCACGGACGCCGACAAGAAGACGGATGAGGGCAGCGCCAGCCAGATCCTGCCCAGCACGGACACCGGCGCCAAGGAGACCACGGACGTC